>ERZ824473.259-NODE-259-length-103195-cov-14.155740_pt1 | contig 103195 bp, 84 predicted proteins | sample MGYA00519874_ERZ824473 | MGnify/ENA primary metagenome ERZ824473 (study PRJEB31778, sample SAMEA3449151) | human gut metagenome | biome: human gut; feature: human-associated habitat; material: faeces | place: United Kingdom | collected 2010/2012 ...
AATGACATACAAGAGGGGATAACTCTTTCAGCACGATAAAGGACAGCATTTGAAGCAATTCATTTGCTGTTTTTTTATCGCTATATATAAAATAAATAGTTGTTTATAGACAACCTATAAAATACAAAAGAAATAAGGACATTGATATTTTCACTATTGCATCAATGACTATTTGCTTTTCAATAAACAATTGCTCTTGTTAATCAAACGCAAAATAGTAACTTTGCAGCAATTTCAGATGCTTAATGTGTTAAGACTGAAAGGACATAGTTAACAAAGAGCGTTTGACATATTATCCTGCTGTGAAATCTCGACAACTTCACTTAGTACAAGGATAATAAGCAAGAACGCTCACGTCAATGTTATATACCTATCCCGCAGGGATAGTCTATATATCGTTTGGCGTGGGCTATTGTTTATTACTTGTACAAGGCAGTCGAGAGCCTCACAGTAGTAATATTCAATAGTTCCCACGCTTCTTTTTTGTATAACAGCCAGTAGGGAACACTGACTGCAATATATATCGCCAAGAAACAGACAGTACTATCCTCTAATGTAACCAATTATTAAAACGGTGTGCAGCTACCGCTGTGTTCCTCGCACTCGTTCGGGTCATTAATGCTTTATCATCAGGAACATGAAAGCTAAATATTAATACGTAATCATGAAAATATTAAGATTTATCAAAATAACAAGTATTGTTATAATTATAAATATCACTTTCGCTACATGCAGTGATGATAATACTAATAACTTTAATACGAAAGATTCCATTATTTTATATGACAATAAACAAGAAACATTGACATTACCTGCTACAATAAGTAGCAAAGAGATAAAATTTAGTGTTAATACAGATTGGTATATTCCAATCTTTGAGAATGTCAATACATGGTTTCGGGTGACACCTACTAATGGTAATATGGGCGAAAATATTATCACTATAGAAGTTATACCCAATCATAGCTATGACATGCGAGAGGGGGTATTTTGTATAGAAACAGCAACAAGTAAAAAAGTAATTAATGTTATCCAAGTTGGTAAAGACGACATTATCTATACACAGAATGTTGCAACAGCAGGAACTTTGCTTGAATTATTAGGGACAAGTGAGATACGAAAATTAAAATTATCAGGGTATATAAATGGAACAGATGTTGAAGCTATTAGATTCATGCCTCTGACAGAGATAGATTTATCGAATGTTTATATTGTACAAGGAGGATATTATCTTGGAGCCTACGAAACTTTTGACAATATATTTCCTGCATATTTTTTTAACAATAACAAACAATTGGAATCGGTAAAAATATCAAATAGCGTAACTGAAATTGGACGGCATGCTTTCAAAGGTTGTGAAAATATTACTTCAATTAATATTCCTGAAAGTGTAATGAAAATAGATGATTATGCTTTCAGTGAGTGCACAAACCTTACCACTGTTAATATTCCCTCAAATATAACTGATATGGGTCGCTATGTTTTTGCATTTTGTACTAGGCTTACCTCAATAAATATCCCTGAAAATATAACTAAAATATCTAGCCATACTTTTTTAAACTGTACAAGTCTTACCTCAATTAGTATTCCTGAAAGTGTGACGGAAATTGATGATTATGCTTTCTGTTTTTGCACAGGTCTTACTTCAATTAATATTCCAAGAAATATAATAAAGATTAATGGTTATGCTTTTTACGATTGTACAATGCTGAAAGAAGTACATGTGAATAGCATAATTCCACCAAGTATTACAGATAGTAGTTTCTCTACATATAACCAAGCTACATTATATGTACCAGTTGGTGGTAAGGAAACATATCAAAATCATCATGTATGGAGCAAATTTGCTACTATTATTGAAGAGGGAGAAGCAAGTATTCCTATTGTTGGTACATGGAAAACCAAAACTCCGAATGCTGGCGGATATACAGAGTATTTCACATTCAATTCTGATAAGACTGGTAAATCTTGGGAAGTATCTTCTGATGGAATTCAAGGTGAGGAAGAAACATTTACTTATAAAATAGAAGATAACAAACTCATATTTTCATGGAAAGGTGGGGAAACATATACTTCTACATTTATTTTATCAGATAATAACTTGACTATAAAAGATAATGCGACATCAACAATATTCATCAGAATATAGAAACTTATAATAGATTAAAGACAGCATTTGAAGCAATTCATTTGCTGTCTTTTTTATAATGATTATACTGTAAGAAGATTGACAGAAAAAGATTAATTCATTATCTTTGTGGTGCGGTATTGTACTGTAAAAGAGATTATTAATATATTATTAACATTTTTGGTGTCGAGGTCGAAGTTCAACTGATAGTTCAACCGTAAAAGAACTAAAGCAAATCAGCAAGAAAGATAACTATCATAAAAGGAAGTAGCTCAGTTGGTTGCTGACGAAAGCGCAGCTTTTGGAAGCCGCAGAAGAGCATTAGCCTTCCAAGCTGAGGGTCGCGGGTTTGAGCCCCGTCTTCCGCTCTTAATGAAAACCTCGATAGCTAAGAAATTAGCAATCGGGGTTTTCTGTTTTCAGCAGCTTATGAGAAGCTTTATATAAAGATTCCGTTTACACCTTCCCCCCCTTCACCGTTTCGCATCGCTTTATTCATCGGCTTTACCGGGTGAAGGGACACCATGCCCCGGCCTCACGGATACCACACCTCAGTACCCGGAAGCGCAGGCCTCAGCTCTGTCAAGCCCGGGCGTTTGAGAGCCAAAGGCGCCTCATCAGAGGAGCCAAGATGCAAGCTTGCAGACGTCAAAGCACGGTATATGGAAATTACAACTCGCCCTGCGGGATGAATAAATCCTTCCCGCAAGACGGATTATTTCGTCTCATAAGATGAATGAATTCGTCCCGTGAGATAAATAAAAACATTCCGCGAGACAAATCGCTCCACTACTCATTTCCATACAGTGTCCAAGGAGCTCCCCTTCACCCGCTAAAGCCGATGAATAAAACGATGTGAAAGAGTGAAGGAAATACATGACAGAACTCTCTGTAAGAGATATTACAACATTCGCCCGTACATAAGCCACATTCTATTTCGATGTACATCAAAACAAGACGGGATATACATCAAACGGAATTATCACCATAGGCAAAATTTATTTCGTCCGAGCGGATATAAATACCCGCCGGCTTGCATTTTGAGATTGATAAAATATCTATCTTTGCCGCAAATTTAACTGCAAACTACAAATGAACGTGAACATTCCTTCCCGGCAGAACATATTTCGTGAAATGCGGGATTATTTAATGATTGCCTTAGGCATGATTATGTATGGTATCGGGTGGACGGTATTCCTGCTCCCCAACGACATAACCACAGGCGGAGTACCGGGTATCGCATCACTGGTATATTTCGCAACGGGACTACCGGTACAGTATGTTTATTTCGGCATCAACTTTCTGCTATTACTGCTTGCCATCCGCATTTTAGGCTGGAAATTCAGCATCAAGACAATCTTTGCCGTCTTTACCCTGACGTTCTTTCTTCCCGTCATCCAGCAACTGACGGACGGCGTTCGGTTATTGCACGACCAGCCTTTCATGGCCTGCGTCATCGGCGCATCCTTCTGCGGAGGCGGTATCGGCATTGCTTTCTCCTCAAACGGAAGCACGGGCGGAACGGATATTATCGCCGCTATCATCAATAAATACAGGGATATCACACTGGGACGGGTAATGCTGATTTGCGACCTTATCATCATCTCTTCCAGCTACTTTGTACTGAAAGACTGGGAGAAAGTGGTATACGGTTATGTCACCCTGTACATCTGCAGTTTCGTACTGGACCAAGTGGTGAACAGCGCGCGCCAGTCCGTACAATTCTTCATCATCAGCGAAAAGTACGAAGAAATAGCCAAGCATATCAACGTGTATCCGCACAGAGGGGCGACAGTAATCAATGCGTCCGGATTCTACACCGGCAAAGAGATAAAGATGCTGTTTGTCCTTGCCAAGAAGCGGGAGTCGACCATTATCTTCCGGTTGATAAAAGATATAGACCCGAACGCCTTTGTATCGCAAAGCCAGGTAATTGGAGTATACGGAGAGGGATTCGACAAGATTAAGGTAAAGTAGCTTTCACGGGGATTATCGAATGAATTTTCCTTCTTTCCACGTATAACTTACAGGGCGGCGGAGAAACGGTTTCAGTTTTTCCGCCGCTTCTCTTTCCATGTAGTCGGGAGTAGTGAAAGTAAAGGTCAGTGTAGCGTCCTTACCCGAAAGGTCGGCTTTCATCAAGAGCATATCGGCTTGGAGACGCGCATCCTGATACCGATACACATCTATCGTATCGGAAGCGGGCATGATGAAATCGTCCATACCCGGTAGTGAAGCCAGATAAGGTGCGGACGGCAACTCTTTCCAATCGGTAGTGTAGAATTTGATATGACTGTCGCAAGCCGGAGCGCATACGGTGGAAACGGTACAGATAAGACGGGTACTGTCGTTCACGGACAAGAGCTTCATTTGCCAGGTGCTTTGGGGCGTTACCTGCACACGGATATAATCGGGAGTAAACTCCGTCATTTCCGACTTGCCGCCAAAACGGTTGGTTATCTCGGCTTTCATCTTGCTCTCCAGGAAGTCGATAAAGTCGGCACGGTTCACAGCCGTAAGCAACGGGCTCAAAGAATCGGGCATATTGGTGAAACAAGTCTTTGCCGGTTGCGCCGACAAAGAGCCAATCCCCATACATACTGCAAATAAAAAGACTACCAACTTCTTCACCATATCATTGTATTATTTATCGATACTAAAATTCCTGTTTTAAATAAATCACATTACAGATAAGAGCACAGCTCCCGCAGAAAACGCGCATCCGTCTCATCAAAGCCATTCAGGCTTTCGCTATCCACATCCAGCACGCCCCACACTTCTCCCTCCGCACACAGCAGCGGAACCACGATTTCCGAACGTGACAAGGAACTGCACGCGATATGTCCCGGAAAAGCGTCCACATCCGGTACGACCAGCGTTTCAGCTTTCTCCCATGCTTTCCCGCAAACACCACGGCCTTTCTTTATCCGCGTACAAGCCACCGGGCCTTGAAAAGGGGCAAGTACCAACTCGTCGCCTTTCACCAGATAAAATCCCACCCAGAAGAAACGGAAAGTCTCTTTCAGTGCGGCCGCAACGTTAGCCAGATTGGCGACAAGGTCATCTTCTCCCTCAATCAGGCACTTGATTTGCGGAAGCAACATACGATATTTATCTTCCTTACTGCCGTTACTGACACATAAATCTTCCGCCATAAATTACTTAACGTTCTATTTACTCCCCAAATATAGGAAGAACATTCCAATCAACACCAAAATGAGGTCTGCCGCCTTGCTTTTTAAATTCTTTTCACGGAAGAAAAGAGCTCCGAACAGGAAGGAGACGACCACACTGCCGCGCCGCACCATAGATACGATAGAAATCATGGAATCTTCATAGCTCAAGGCGTAGAAGTACACGAAGTCCGCCGCGCAGAGAAAGACGGATATACCGATGATAGTCCAATCCCAGCGGAACGGCGTACTCTCCTTTCTCTTGGGATACCACAGCAACAGAATGATGGGGCACATGATAAATACCTGATAGATATTGTACCATGACTGTACCACCATAGGCGGCAACTGTTTCATCAGATACTTATCGTACAGTCCGCTGACAGCGCCCGTCACGGCTGCCAGCACAATAAAGAGAATCCATTTGTTGTGCTTGAAGTCGATGCCTTCTTTCTTACCGGAACGGCTCAGCATAAAGAACGACAGCACCGCCAGCATCACACCTATCCATTGATAAAGATTGAGCCGCTCGCCGAATACAAGCATGGCTCCCACAAGCACCATCACCGGACGCGTAGCATTAATCGGCCCCACAATGGTAAGTGGCAGGTGTTTCATTCCGAAATATCCGAATATCCACGAGGAGAGGACGATGAACGACTTGATGATGATAAATTTATGTACATCCCATCCCACCACAGGAACATCGAACATCGTACCGCCCGATACCGCCGGAGCGAAAACCGAGATCAGGATAAACGGCAGGAATATCAGACTGGAAAATACCGTATTCAGAAACAAGACCGGAAGTACGGCATTGTCCTTGAGCGCCTGTTTCTTGAAGGCATCATAAAATCCCAGCAAGGCTGCCGAGAGGAAGGCTAATAATAACCACATTGGTTTGAGTTATGAGTTATAAGTTATGAGTTGGCTGCGCTATAAGAAGGGGGAGAGTAAAAAGTAATCACTTATCACTAACCACTTATCACTAATCACTAACCGCTAACGAACGTGTCTTCGGGATAGGCAACATCTACCAGGAACAGGGCGTTGCCGGGTACGGAAGTTCCTGCACGGCAACGGTCTTTCTGTTCGATAACACGACGGAAACCCTCGATGGTGAGTTTGCCTCTACCGACTTCGAGTAAGGTGCCGACTACGGCACGCACCATATTCCGCAAAAAACGGTCGGCCTGAATAGTGAATACCCAGGTCACTTCATCTACTTGCGTCCAGGCGGCATGCATTATCTTGCAATTATTGGTTTTGACATCGGTATGCAATTTGCTGAAACTGGTGAAGTCCGTATACTCAAACAAAGTCTGTGCGGCTTCGTTCATTCGTTCAAAATCCGGAGTTTGGAACAGACGGCAGCGATACCGGCGATCGAAAGGCATTTTGGCGGTAGTGACATAGTACTTATATGTACGCGCCGTAGCATCAAAACGCGCATGGGCATCGGGGCGCACGGCACGCAGACGGTAGACTGAAATATCCGGGGGGAGCAGACGGTTCAGTTTGTCCGCCATAAACGTTACATCCAACGGAACTTCACTGTCAAAATGCGCCACCATTAAGGAAGCATGCACACCGGCATCGGTACGCCCTGCGCCCACCACTTCCACTTCACGCCGCAACAAGGTGGAGAGCGCTTTCATTAAACACTCCTGCACGCTTGCGCCGTTGGGCTGAATCTGCCAGCCGTGATAGGCTGTGCCGTCGTAAGCTAAATAGATAAAATATCGTTGCACGTTTCTTTTTACTTCCTGAATTTGGCTGCAAAGGTACAAAAAGACAGGAAAAAAGCAGCAAACTCTTCCGATTGTTCTGACAGATTACATTATCTTTGCAGAGGTTTCGCCACAAATTACACAGATTTACACAGATTCAGAATTAATTATGTATAGCAAAAGCCGTTTTATCTCTCTGTTTTTATTGGTAAGCATAGCGATGACCTGCTGTCTGGCAGGATGCAAGAAAAAAGATATGTCCCTCAAACTGAACGAGCCGCGCAACATACGGGGTGTTATCAGTTACAAACGTTCTTTCGGTGATTTGAATGAAAGACATCTGAAAGTAGCTCAGGCTATCGGTATTCGTCCGTTGGCATCGCGCGAGGAAGCGGAAAGGATGAAAGAAAAGCTGCAACATATCACGACGAATGATTTGTACGCAGTCGATTCATTGACGCATTCCATTCCGTACCTTATTCCGGGAGCGGCTGCCCTACTCGATACAATCGGTTATAACTTTCTTGACTCTCTGACTGCCAAAGGGCTGAACCCGAACAAGATTACGGTTACTTCCGTGCTGCGTACGAAAGACGATGTGAAACGTTTGCGCCGCCGCAATGTCAATGCATCCGAAAATTCCGCTCATTTCTACGGTACTACGTTTGACGTCAGTTGGAAACGCTTTCAAAAGGTAGAGGATGAGGACGGACGCCCGTTACAGGATGTCAGCTCGGATACGCTGAAACTGGTGCTGTCCGAAGTATTACGCGACTTGAAGAAAGCAGAGAAATGTTACATTAAATATGAACTGAAGCAAGGCTGTTTCCATATTACTACAAGAATGTAAAAATGCAAATCTGTTAGTATATAGTATATTAAGACTTTGATATAAACTAATTCGCAACATTTACTTATACTTACTTTAGAATATCGGGGCATTAAAATATCAACATTAACAGGCAGTTTACAAAAAGAAAAAACAACATACAAACAAAAGCCTGACTTCCTCCCCCTAAGGCTGAAAACCTTTTATCTTATTAGCCCGGGGTAACACCCCGGGTACAGATGGTCTATTATATTTGCGCCCTGTAAGGGCAAAAGATTCGTATGTGTATCTTTTGCCCTTACAGGGCGCGATATCAATTACCCGGACATTCCCGGGGTGTTACCCCGGGCTATAAGATAAAAGCCTTTCAGGCTTAGAAAAATCATCATAGATCGGCACTATCCACTATTGTGCGCGAATAGGAAACTCCGGAATTCAAACTTTATAGGGACTGTCTATAAATGAAACCATTATTTCTCCTCCAGCATCCGCCATGCCGGCGGCAAGCAAGTAACAATATCCCCTGCCGTCATCCCCATTACCCCGTGCTTCTTGCAAGCAATATCTCCAGCCAGACCATGAACATAAGCAGCCATACGTGCAGCAGTTTCCGCATCGTATCCCTGTGCCAACAAGGCCAGTACAACACCCGTAAGCACATCACCGCTACCGCCTGTTGCCATACCGGGATTTCCGGTAGGATTAAACCAGCACTTTCCCGACGGTGCGATAACAACGGAATAAGCTCCTTTTAATAGAATGTGTACTCCGGCACTCCTTGCCAGTTCGCGGGCTTTCGTCAAGCGTTCGTACGAGTTCTGGCATTTCCCGACCAATCGTTCCAGTTCTTTGGGGTGCGGAGTAAGAATACTGCCTTTGGGCAAACGGCCGATGTAACTGCGATGTTCTCCCAACAAGTTCAACGCATCGGCATCCACCACCATGGGCGTCTGACAAGATTCTATCTGTTCCAGCAAGGCGGCTTCGGTATCTCCCGCCTTTCCCAATCCGGGACCGATGCCCACCGCCTGATAATCGTCCGTATCGGTGGCGCATGAGAAGCGCACATCATTTATGTCTATTTCCGTCATGGCTTCCGGAACGGAAGTCTGCACGATAAAGTTATTACAGAAAGGAATATGAACCGTCAGCAACCCCACCCCGGAGCGCAGACAAGCACGTGCCGCAAGTACCGACGCTCCTGCCATTCCTTGTGAACCGGCTATCAGCAAGGCACGTCCGAAATTCCCTTTATGAGCAAACTTACCACGCGGTTTCAGCATTGACGCCACATCCTCATGTTCCGTCAATGCAAAATCCGTTTCCTTTTCCTCTATGGCTTCCTCGCTCAAACCGATATCCAACAACTGCCATTCACCCACAAACGGCGCGTTCTCGGCAAAGAGAAATGCCAGTTTCGGCAGTTGCAGGCTTAACGTCAGGTCTGCACGGATGATATTGGCCTGAATATTATAGGTATTATCCTCTCCCATCAAGCCGGAAGGCACATCAATGGCAACTACCGTAGCCGGAGACGTATTGATGTACTTCACTACCGCAGCGAAGCCCCCGCTCAAAGGCTTGTTCAGTCCGCTGCCGAACAATCCGTCTACCACCACGTGCTCTGCCGTCAGTACCGGCGGCACGAATTGCGTGGTTATCTCATGGAAATCTATTCCGGCAACTCCCGCCAGGCGTTCTTTATTCGTTTCGCAATCGGGCGACAACGCACCTTTGGTATTGAAAAGATACACCTCTACCCGGCAGCCCCGTTCCGCCAGCAGACGTGAAACAGCCAGTGCATCTCCGCCATTGTTTCCGGGTCCGGCAAATACCGTAAAAGGAGTTTCCGCACTCCAGCGTTCGGACATCGCCCGCGCCAATGCCCGCGAAGCGCGCTCCATAAGGTCTATGGACGAAACGGGCTCATTCTCTATTGTATAGGCGTCCAACTCTTTTAATTGGATGGTAGGAAATATTTTTATCATCGCAGCTTATTCATTTAAGTTACAAGCAAAGGTACAAAAAATAATAACTACTTTTGCAGCCTGAAACATACAAAGAAACAAAGACAATAAACACATAACCAATGAGTACATCCAAACACCCTAAAGGACTTTATCTTATCTTCGCCACCAGCACCGCAGAACGTTTCAGCTACTATGGCATGCGGGCCATCTTCATTCTGTTCTTAACGCAAGCGCTGCTGTTCGACAAGGAGCACGCCGCTTCCATTTACGGCAGCTACACCGGGCTGGTTTACCTCACCCCGCTCATCGGCGGGTACATTGCCGACAAATACTGGGGTATCCGTCGTTCTGTTTTCTGGGGAGCCATGATGATGGCCGTAGGACAGTTCCTGATGTTCTTCAGCGCTTCCATGCTGGATACCGGTCAACTGTCGCACTGGTTGATGTATGGCGGCCTTACTTTCCTTATACTGGGCAACGGATGCTTCAAGCCGACAGTATCTTCCCTCGTGGGACAACTGTACGAACCGGGAGACAGACGGTTGGACTCCGCTTACACCATATTCTATATGGGCGTTAACGTCGGCTCCTTCCTTGCGCCGCTGGTTTGCGGCTATTTCGGCGAAACCGGTAATCCGCACGACTTCAGATGGGGCTTTCTGATTGCCGCGATTGTCACCGTGTTTACAGTCATACTTTTCGAGACACAAAAGAACAAATACCTTATCGGACCCGACGGCAAACAGCTCGGCATCATTCCCGACGCTAAAAAGGAACAGCCGCAAGTGACGAAAACTGCCGCTCAATCCGCCATAGACAGCCACAAGAAGAAACGTAATTATCTCCTTCTGGGAGTATTGGCGATAGCACTTGCCGCTTTCTTCTACCGGTGCTTCGGCAACGATTGGATCAGCATCGGTATTTTCACCGCTTGCATCGTCTTTCCCGTCAGCATCCTGCTGGAAGGCTCGCTTACGAAGATTGAACGCGACCGTATTTTCGTAATCTATATCATCGCTTTCTTCGTCATCTTCTTCTGGGCGGCCTACGAACAGGCAGGCGCCTCACTGACGCTCTTCGCTTCCGAGCAGACCGACCGCGTTATCCTCGGCTGGGAAATGCCGGCTTCCTGGATACAATCATTCAATCCTTTCTTTGTCGTGATACTGGCAGCCCTCATGCCGGGAGTATGGGGATTCCTCAACAAACGGGGAATGGAACCCGCCTCTCCTACCAAGCAGGCTATCGGCTTATTACTCCTGTCTTTGGGCTATCTCGTCATCTGTTTCGCCGTAAAGGACGTGCGGCCCGGGGTCAAGGTAAGCCTCATCTGGCTGACGGGACTTTACTTTATCCATACAATGGGTGAAATTGCGCTTTCCCCCATCGGCCTGTCCATGGTGAACAAACTCACTCCTATCCGCTTTGCCTCGCTGATGATGGGCATATGGTATCTCTCTACCGCCACGGCCAACAAGTTTGCGGGTACGCTGAGCGGCCTTTATCCCGAAGCCGGAAAAGTGAAAACATTGCTGGGCTACCGCATCGAAACGATGTATGACTTCTTCATGGTATTCGTTGTGATGTCCGCCACCGCATCGCTTATCCTCTTCCTGCTTTCAAAGAAATTACAGAAGATGATGCACGGAGTGGAATAAAATCACTATTTTTGCGCCAACTTTCTAAAAACTCCTATTTATGGATACCATACAAATAAAAGACAAGATGTTCACCGTTTCCATCAAGGAACAGGACATATTGAAAGAAGTAACCCGTGTAGCGAACGAAATCAACCGCGACCTGGCCGGTAAGAATCCGCTTTTCCTGAGTGTACTGAACGGCTCGTTCATGTTTACCTCCGACCTGATGAAGCGCATCACCATCCCCTGCGAAATTTCTTTCGTGAAACTCGCCTCTTACCAAGGGGTATCTTCTACGGGAGTTATCAAAGAAGTTATCGGCATTAACGAGGATATTTCCGGCCGTACAATCGTTATCGTCGAAGACATCGTAGACACAGGCCTCACCATGCAACGCTTGCTGGACACCCTCGGCACACGCGGTCCTAAGGACATCCATATCGCCTCGCTGCTGGTGAAACCCGATAAGTTGAAAGTAGACCTGAACATCGAATACGTAGCCATGAACATCCCCAACGACTTTATCGTGGGCTACGGTCTGGACTATGACGGATTCGGACGCAACTATCCCGACATTTATACGGTAGTGGACTGAACCGGAGAAAAGGTATTGGAAGAAGGTATTAAATTGTAAATCATAAAATAATAGCTAAACAAATGTTGAACATTGTAATTTTCGGTGCTCCCGGTTCAGGAAAGGGAACACAAAGCGAGAGAATTGTAGAGAAGTACGGCATCAACCACATTTCTACGGGAGACGTGCTCCGTGCAGAAATCAAGAACGGTACTGAACTGGGCAAAACAGCCAAAGGCTACATCGACCAGGGACAACTGTTGCCGGACGAACTGATTATCGACATCCTGGCAAGCACGCTGGACAGCTTCAAAGAGAGCAAGGGTGTTATCTTCGACGGTTTCCCCCGTACCATCGCACAGGCGGAAGCATTGAAGAAAATGCTGGCCGAACGCGGACAGAGCGTAAACATCATGCTGGACCTCGACGTGCCCGAAGATGAACTGATGAAGCGCCTCATCAAACGCGGACAGGAATCAGGCCGTGCCGATGACAACGAAGAGACCATCAAGAAACGTCTTACCGTATATCATTCGCAAACAGCTCCGCTGATTGACTGGTACAAGAACGAAAAGCTGTATGCGCACATCAAAGGTATCGGAGAACTGGAAACGATTACGGCAGATGTTTGCAAAGCGATTGACGCTGCGAAATAATATTTGATATCAAAAGCAGATACATTCAACGCAAATTACGCGAACCGCTACGGATGATTATTTATCCGTACGGTTCGCGTAATTTATATTGTTTCCTGCATCAGCGGTCAACCGTTCCACCATTTTACATAGATTCGCCTCGTTCTGTTCGTCCGAGACAGTGGGGTCTTTCACAAAATACCTGCAAGGCAAGTCCGGACAATCACCGCAATTCTTTTTCCTCCTGGTACGGCAGCAGTCATAAATGCGGCAGACATCATCACCCGTATACCGTAACCAGAATACTTTTCCTTTTATTTTCCTGCATCCTCCGCACTCCAACGGGAAAGAAGCACACTCCACACAAACCGCACCGCAGGGAGAAGGTTCGACAAAGTCATCTTTCCAGAACCACCATTTACACTTCATCGGGTCGGGATGCTCGGTATTTACAAAGTATTCCACTGCACGATAAAGGTACAACTGGCAGCGGTCAAGAGTGCAACCGCGCAACCGGCACTCCCCGGCATAAAGTTCTTCGGCGCTCTTGCCACGCAATGAGGCGATAGTGGGATACCCCATCTGTATCAAGTCCTGTTCGGTGCAGGCGCCTACATTGGGAATCGTTCTCAGTTCACTCATTAAGATTATTATATCAGGATGTAAATCAATCAATGAACAAAAATAACGTTATCAGTCTATCCAACCAAACAAATCACAACCCAAATTTGAGCATATCGCCTGAAATCACTAATTTTGCGCCTGTTATCCCGATGGTAACAATAAAGAAACCTAAAAAGAAAACAAGAATATGGCTGAATCGAATTTTGTTGACTACGTAAAAATCTATTGCCGTTCCGGTAAAGGCGGCCGAGGCTCCACGCACATGCGGCGTGAAAAATACATTCCTAATGGAGGCCCCGACGGAGGTGACGGAGGACGAGGCGGCCACGTAATTCTTCGCGGCAACCGCAACTACTGGACATTGCTGCATCTGCGCTACGACCGCCACATCATGGCCGGGCACGGAGAATCGGGTTCCAAGAACCGCAGTTTCGGCAAGGACGGAGAGGACAAGGTAATCGAAGTGCCCTGTGGAACGGTAGTGTACAATGCCGAAACCGGTGAATACATTTGCGATGTAACCGAGCATGGCCAGGAAGTCGTTCTGCTGAAAGGCGGACGCGGCGGATTGGGCAACTGGCACTTCAAGACCGCTACCCGTCAGGCTCCCCGTTTCGCACAGCCAGGCGAACCGATGCAGGAAATGACGGTTATCATGGAGTTGAAGCTGTTGGCGGATGTAGGTTTGGTAGGTTTTCCCAATGCAGGAAAGTCGACACTGCTCTCGGCCGTATCTTCGGCAAAGCCGAAAATCGCCAATTATCCCTTTACCACACTGGAACCCAACTTGGGGATTGTGTCTTATCGCGACGGCAAGTCATTCGTGATGGCGGATATCCCCGGCATTATCGAAGGCGCAAGTGCAGGCAAAGGTTTGGGACTTCGCTTCCTGCGCCACATCGAACGCAACTCGCTGCTGCTGTTCATGGTTCCGGCCGACAGTGACGACATCCGTAAGGAATATGAAATCCTGTTGAACGAATTGCGTACCTTCAACCCCGAAATGTTGGACAAGCAACGTGTGCTTGCCATTACAAAATGTGATATGCTGGATCAGGAACTGATGGATGAAATAGAGCCTACGCTACCCGAAAGCATCCCGCACGTATTCATTTCGGCCATATCCGGCTTGGGTATCTCAGTCCTGAAAGATATTCTGTGGGAAGAGCTGAATAAGGAAAGCAACAAGATAGAAGGTAAGATTGAAAGCATAGCCCATCGTGCCAAAGACATGAGCCATCTGAAAGAAGAACTGAAAGATGAAGGTGAGGACGAAGACCTCGGCTACGAATATATCGACGACGAGGACATTGAAGACCTCGAAGACTTTGAATACGAAGAAGAGGACTGGGAGGATGACAAAAAATGATTTCTCTTACAGAAGATAAAAGAATGTTGGGATATGAGGCGCTTGCCCCATATCCCGACATTTCTTGTTTTGTAACCACCCGGCATGGCGGATGCAGCGTCGGCAACTATGCTTCTTTCAACTGCACCCCTTACACCGGAGACGATACGGAGTGCGTACGCAAAAATCAGGAAGCGTTGCGTGCCGCATTGCCTGCATACCCGCAAGAACTCATTATTCCTTTTCAAACTCATAGTACCGACTCACTCGTCATCGACGAAACTTATCAGCATGCGACATGCAGTGAACGGCACTCCATGCTGCAAGGTATCGATGCGCTTATTACCGACATGCCCGGTTACTGTATCTGTATCTCTACCGCCGATTGCATTCCCATATTATTATATGATAAGCAGCATCGCGTTGTCGCCGCAGTTCATGCCGGCTGGCGGGGTACGGTAAATCGCATTCTTGCGAAAACGCTCCACCGGATGCAGGCTGCTTACGGCACGGAAGGAAAAGACATCATAGCCTGTATAGGTCCGGGCATCTCCCTCGCATCTTTCGAGGTGGGCGATGAAGTATGCGAGGCTTTCCGTACTGAGAGTTTTCCAATGGAATACATATCCGTATGGAAGCCCGAAACGCACAAACACCATATTGATTTATGGGCAGCCAACCGTCTTCAACTCTCCGATTTCGGAGTACCGCCCCGGCAGATAGAGAACGCGGGTATCTGTACTTACGAACAGCATGAGGATTTCTTCTCGGCACGACGGCTGGGCATCAAGTCGGGACGCATACTGTCGGGAATAATGATAAATCAATGATTAATGTTTAATGATTAGCCATGTATAACATTACCGTATCAGAAGAAATTAAGAAAGCCTGCCCTGTCTTTAAAGGCGCAGCCGTATACGCAGAGGTTACCAATAGCGCATTCAGCCAAGGGCTTTGGGACGAGATAAACGCCTTTACAAAAGAGCTGACTACTACCACACAGCCCGACGACATTAAACAGCAACCCGCCATTGCCGCCACCCGTGAAGTCTACAAACGTTGCGGAAAAGACCCGAGCCGCTACCGCCCCTCGGCCGAAGCATTACGCCGCCGTCTTATGCGGGGATTGGAGTTGTATCGGATTGACACGCTGGTAGACCTCATCAACCTTGTCTCCCTTCGTACCGGATACTCCATAGGTGGTTTTGACGCAGACAAGATACAAGGAAATAACCTTGAACTCGGCGTCGGGCGTGCGGAAGAACCTTTCGAGGGCATCGGACGCGGAACGCTGAATATCGAAGGACTTCCCGTATACCGTGACCTGACAGGCGGCATAGGCACTCCTACCAGCGACAACGAACGTACCAAAATGGGACTGGAAACCCGTCATATACTCGCCATTGTAAACGGTTACAGCGGATGCGACGGACTGGCGGAAGCTGCCGGAATGATACAGGAGCTCCTGCGGAAATATGCCGCTTCCGACGGTGGAACGGTGCACTACTTTGACTAAGTGGCAACTTCGGAAACGATGTCACTATCAAGCCCGGTACAAAAAAATAACATACAGAACTCTCCAAGTATTCAAACGTTTCACTACATTTGCAAAACGTTTCACTTGAAAAAAAGAATTGAACTTTAAAACATATCAATGATAGAAAAACTGATTGTTCTTGAGGATATCGATCCGGTAATCTTTTACGGCGTAAACAACGCCAATATGCAATTGATAAAAGCTTTGTATCCCAAACTCCGTATCGTTGCCCGCGGCAATGTCATCAAAGTCTTGGGAGACGAAGAGGAGATGTGCGCGTTTGAAGAAAACATCACCAAGCTTGAAAAGTATTGCGCCGAATATAATTCTCTGAAAGAGGAAGTTATCATTGATATTATCAAAGGAAACGCCCCGCAAGCGGAAAAGTCCGGCAACGTCATCGTGTTCAGCGTAACGGGAAAGCCCATCATACCGCGCAGCGAAAACCAGTTGAAGCTGGTCGAGGCTTTCGCCAAGAACGACATGGTGTTTGCCATCGGCCCGGCCGGTTCGGGCAAAACCTATACGGCTATCGCCCTTGCCGTACGTGCGCTGAAAAACAAGGAAATCAAGAAAATAATCCTCAGCCGCCCCGCCGTAGAGGCCGGAGAGAAGCTCGGGTTCCTGCCCGGCGACATGAAGGATAAGATAGACCCCTACCTGCAACCGCTTTACGACGCATTGCAGGATATGATACCTGCCGCCAAACTGAAAGAATACATGGAGCTGAACATCATCCAGATCGCTCCCCTCGCTTTCATGCGCGGACGTACGCTGAACGACGCCGTAGTGATTCTGGACGAAGCGCAGAACACTACCACCCAACAGATAAAGATGTTCCTTACCCGCATGGGCATGAATACCAAAATGATTGTCACGGGAGACATGACGCAGATAGACCTTCCCCAATCGCAAACTTCCGGATTGGTACAAGCGCTCCGCATCCTGAAAGGCGTGAAAGGTATCAGTTTCATCGAACTGAACAAGAAAGATATTGTACGCCACAAACTGGTTACTCAGATTGTGGAAGCCTACGAGAAGTTCGACAAAGAAGCGAAAGCGGAACGGGAGAAACGGAAAGCAGAAAAAGCAGAACAATAGCTCCCTGCATAAACAGAAAATATTCAACTTATAAATATCACAAAAATGAAAGCATTAACAGCAACAGATTTCAACTTTCCCGGACAGAAGAGCGTCTATCACGGAAAAGTGCGTGATGTGTACAACATCAACGGTGAAAAGTTAGTTATGGTCGCCACCGACCGTATTTCAGCCTTCGACGTAGTATTGCCGAAAGGTATTCCTTTCAAGGGACAAATGCTGAACCAGATTGCAGCCAAGTTCCTCGATGCCACTACCGACATCTGTCCCAACTGGAAGATGGCTACTCCCGACCCTATGGTGACAGTGGGTGTAATGTGCGAAGGTTTCCCGGTTGAAATGATTGTACGCGGCTATCTCTGCGGCAGCGCATGGCGTGCCTACAAGAGCGGTGTCCGCGAAATCTGCGGTGTGAAGCTGCCCGAAGGCATGAAAGAGAACCAGAAGTTCCCCGAACCTATCATCACCCCGACTACAAAAGCTGAAATAGGCGAGCATGACGCCGACATCTCCAAAGAAGAAATTCTTGCCAAAGGTCTTGCCACTCCCGAAGAATACGCGGTGTTGGAGAAGTACACAATGGCACTCTTTAAACGCGGAACGGAAATCGCCGCAGAGCGCGGTTTGATTCTTGTCGATACCAAATACGAATTCGGTAAGCACAACGGCACCATCTATCTGATGGACGAAATCCATACTCCTGACTCCAGCCGCTATTTCTACTCCGAAGGTTACGAAGAACGCTTTGCCAAAGGCGAGCCGCAAAAGCAGCTTTCAAAGGAATTCGTACGCGAATGGTTGATGGATAACGGCTTCCAGGGCAAAGAAGGACAACAGGTTCCGGAGATGACAGACGAAATCGTAACTTCCATCAGCGAACGCTACATCGAGTTGTACGAACACATCACCGGTGAAAAGTTCGTCAAAGAAGATACAAGCAATATCGCCGAACGTATCGAAAAGAATGTAACGGAATACTTAAAGAAATGAAGAATGAGGAGTGAAGAATAAAGAATTGCTATGCAGCATTATAGTACTATAATGCGCAGCCATGTTCTTCATTCTTCATCCTTACTTATTCATCCATAAATTCTTAATTCTTCATTAAAAACATGGCTTACCCGCAAGAACATATCAAGCCTTACGGTAATGATGGCAAGAAGAGCGAACAGGTCGAGGAAATGTTCGACAACATCGCGCCCGCTTACGACAAGCTGAATCATACCCTGTCGATGGGCATAGACCGCAGTTGGCGTAAGAAAGCGATTAATGCGCTCCGCCCTTTTAACCCCCGACGTATCATGGATGTAGCGACCGGAACCGGTGATTTCGCCATACTTGCCTGCCGCGAACTGCAGCCCGATACGCTGATAGGAACCGACATATCCGAAGGCATGATGAATGTGGGACGCGAAAAAGTAAAACAGGCGCACCTCTCGGACAAGATTTCCTTCGCCCGGGAGGATTGCACCTCTCTCTCATTTGCCGATGAAAGTTTTGATGCCGTGACCGTAGCGTTCGGTATCCGCAATTTCGACGGACTGGATAAAGGACTGTCCGAAATGTGCCGTGTACTCGTGCCCGGCGGGCATCTCGTGATACTGGAACTTTCCACTCCGGACCGCTTCCCGATGAAGCAACTCTTTACCGTCTACTCCAAAGTCGTCATACCTCTACTCGGCAAATGCATCTCGAAAGACAACAGCGCTTATACCTATCTGCCCCAAAGTATCCGTGCCTTTCCGCAAGGTGAAATTATGCAAGGGGTAATCCGCAAGGCAGGATTCAGTGAGGTACGCTTCAAACGATTGACTTTCGGAATATGTACCTTATACATTGCTAAGAAATAGTCACTTAATTCCCCCTTTAACACACTTGGATATGCAGAAATACGGTCTAATCGGCTACCCGCTGAAACATTCGTTCTCCATCGGCTACTTCAATGAGAAATTCAAAGCCGAGAACATTGATGCAGAGTATGTAAACTTTGAGATTCCCCGCATCGAGGACTTCATGGAAGTGATTGAGGAAAATCCCAATCTCTGCGGACTGAATGTAACCATCCCTTACAAAGAACAAGTTATCCCCTACCTCGACGAGCTGGATAAGGATACTGCCAAAATAGGTGCGGTCAACGTTATCAAGATTGTCCGTCTCCCCAAAGGCAAAGTCAAACTGATAGGCTGTAACTCGGACATTATCGGATTTACGCAATCCATCGAGCCATTGTTGCAACCCCATCACAAGAAAGCATTGATTCTGGGTACGGGCGGTGCATCCAAAGCAGTATATCGCGGTCTGGAAAACTTAGGGATAGAAAGTACTTTCGTATCACGTACCAAAAAGGACGACAAATTCCTTACCTATGAGGAACTGACTCCGGAAATAATGGCTGAATATACGGTCATCGTCAACTGTACCCCCGTCGGCATGTTCCCCAAAGTGGATTTTTGCCCGAACATACCGTACGAACAACTTACACCCAACCATTTGCTCTACGATTTGTTATATAATCCAAATGAAACACTCTTCATGAAGAAAGGCAAAGCCCAAGGGGCCGTCACCAAAAACGGACTCGAGATGTTGCTGCTGCAAGCCTTTGCCGCATGGGAGATTTGGAATAGGTAACATGAAAAAAAAGATTAAATACAGTCTGATAGGATTATTGGCGGTAATAGTCGCCGCCATCGCCGGTGGAAGTTATTATATGCTCGGTTACTCGCTGACGCCCAAAGAGAACAAAGGTAAGGATATACCCGGCTCGTACGAATATATGCGCCGTACATATCCCTTCATCACGCCATGGCTGGATAGTCTGCAAACCGCAGGCGCCCTGCGCGACACCTTTATCATCAATCCGGAAGGACGGCAACTGCACGCTATTTTTGCCGCGGCCGCCCAACCTACCGATAAAACGGCAGTCATTGTGCACGGTTATACCGACAACGCCATCCGCATGCTGATGATAGGGTACCTTTATAATAAAGATTTGAACTACAACATATTCCTTCCTGACTTACAGGACAACGGCCTGAGTGAAGGCCCCGCCATACAAATGGGGTGGAAAGACAGGCTGGATGTACTGAATTGGATGAATATAGCCGACGGCATCTTCGGAAACAATACTCAAATGGTAGTGCACGGCATCTCTATGGGAGCTGCCACTACCATGATGGTATCCGGAGAACCGCAACGGCCTTTTGTAAGATGCTTTGTGGAAGATTGCGGCTACACCAGTGTATGGGACGAATTCTCCTTCCAATTGAAGGACATGTTCGGGTTGCCCGAATTTCCGCTGATGTACACTACCGGATGGCTGTGCAACGCCAAATACGGCTGGAACTTCCGGGAAGCCTCTTCACTGGGGCAAGTCAGGAAATGCAACCTTCCCATGTTATTCATACATGGAAATGCGGATACATACGTGCCCACTTGGATGGTCTATCCCTTATACGAGGCCAAGAGCGAACCGAAAGAGTTGTGGATTGTACCCGGGGCGACACACGCCATGTCTTACAGGGATTATCCGCAGGAATATACGGAGCGCGTAAAGAAATTTGTAGGGAAATACATCCATTGATGTGATTTTTCCTATCTTCGCCCCTACAAATACAATAGTATGAAACGATTTATCTCCATAGCACTTTTCTTGTGCGTGCTCGTTTCCTTGCAGGCACAAGAAATTTACACTACCCAAAACATTCCTAAAGTACATCTTCAGGACAAGACACGTTACGTTTGCAACCCTGCCGGCATACTCTCCGCTTCGGCATGCGATGAAATAGACCGTATGCTTTATGCATTGGAGCAGCAAACCGGTATTGAAACCGTAGTAGCCGTCGTACCTTCCATCGGCAACGAGGACTGTTTTGACTTCTCGCACCGATTGCTCAACGAATGGGGTGTGGGCAAAAAAGGCAAAAATAACGGACTGGTTATCCTGTTGGTAACCGACCAGCGCTGCATCCAGTTTTATACCGGATACGGTTTGGAAGGAGACCTGCCCGATGCCATCTGTAAACGTATTCAAACACGGGACATGATTCCTTACCTGAAAGACGGCAACTGGGATGCGGGTATGGTGGCAGGCGTACGTGCCGTATGCACCCGCCTTGACGGCAGTATGGTAAACGATTCGGATGAGGATGGAGGTGACTCCCCGATAGGATTGATTCTGGCTGTTGTCGGTTTCTTTGCCATCGCCATCGCGGCGGGAATATTGAAGACACGTGCCGCAAGCAAATGCCCGCAATGCGGTCAGCATAAGCTGCAACGGAGTAATAGCGTACTCGTTTCACGCCATAACGGAGTACGGACGGAAGATGTCACTTATACATGCCGTAACTGCGGACATAAGGTAGTACGCCGTCAGCAATCCTACGATGAGAATTACCGGGGCGGCGGTGGCGGTGGTCCTGTCATTTTCGGCGGTGGCTTCGGAAGAGGCAGTTTCGGGGGTGGCGGCGGTTTTAGCGGCGGCAGCTTCGGCGGAGGTATGGGCGGTGGCGGCGGAGCCGGTTCACGGTTCTGACCGGTACGGCCGAATGTCCTTTTGTAATAAAAGAATTGAGATTATATCATTAATAATAAAAAAAGAAGTATGAAGAAATCAACCATTATCATCATTGTTGTTATAGCCCTTCTCGCCATTTGGGGTGTTACCGGTTATAACGGACTTGTCACTATGGACGAAAATGTCAGCGGACAATGGTCGAACGTCGAAACACAATATCAACGCCGTGCCGACCTGATTCCGAATCTTGTAAATACAGTCAAAGGATATGCCTCTCACGAGAAAGAAACACTGGAAAGTGTAGTAGAGGCCCGCAGCAAAGCTACCCAAATGACCGTAGACGCCAATGACCTGACACCGGAAAAGCTGGCTGAATATCAAAAAGCTCAGGGTGCGGTCACTTCCGCTCTCGGCAAGCTGCTTGCCATTACCGAAAATTATCCCGACCTGAAAGCCAACCAAAACTTTCTGGAACTGCAAGCCCAGCTGGAAGGCACGGAAAACCGCATCAACGTAGCACGTACCAACTTCAACAATGCGGCGAAAAACTTTAATACAGCCATTCGCCGTTTCCCGAAAAACATCCTTGCCGGTCTTTTCGGCTTTGAGAAACGCGCTTATTTTGAAGCGGCCGAAGGTAGTGACCAAGCTCCTAAAGTAGAGTTTTAACACTTTATATTTTTTATACAAAGCTAAGGCTATAAGCGAAATAATCACTACTTTTGCGCTCAATTGAACAAACTTATTATCTCATGAGTAATCAACGATATATGATGAGAGGCGTCAGCGCGTCTAAAGAAGATGTGCACAACGCCATCAAAAACATCGACAAAGGTATCTTCCCGCAGGCTTTCTGCAAAATCATCCCTGATATTCTGGGCGGTGATCCCGAGTACTGTAATATCATGCACGCCGACGGTGCAGGAACCAAATCCAGTCTGGCATACATGTACTGGAAAGAAACAGGTGATCTCTCCGTTTGGAAAGGTATCGCGCAGGATGCGCTGATAATGAATATCGACGACCTGCTTTGCGTAGGCGCAGTAAACAATATCCTGGTATCAAGTACTATCGGACGCAATAAGCTGCTTATCCCGGGGGAAGTGATTTCCGCCATCATCAACGGAACGGACGAACTGCTTGCCGAACTCCGAGAAATGGGTGTGGGCGTATATGCTACCGGCGGTGAGACTGCCGACGTCGGCGATCTGGTACGCACCATTATCGTAGACTCTACGGTAACTTGCCGCATGAAACGTTCGGATGTCATCGACAATGCCAATATCCGTCCGGGAGATGTGATTGTAGGTCTGTCCTCTTGCGGACAAGCCACTTATGAGAAAGAGTATAACGGCGGTATGGGCAGCAACGGGCTTACCAGTGCCCGCCACGATGTATTCTCCAAATACCTGGCAGAGAAATATCCGGAAAGCTACGACAAAGCCGTACCCGATGAACTGGTTTACAGCGGAAAGCTGAAGCTGACAGACAACGTGGAAGGCAGTCCGTTGGATGCCGGCAAACTGGTACTCTCTCCCACCCGTACGTACGCACCGGTAGTTAAGAAATTACTCGACACGCTCCGTCCCGAAATTCACGGTATGGTACACTGCTCCGGCGGCGCTCAAACCAAAGTTCTGCACTTTGTAGGCGACAATTGCCGCGTTATCAAAGACAACCTTTTCCCTGTTCCGCCATTGTTCAGGACTATCAAGGAACAAAGCGATACGGACTGGAGCGAAATGTACAAGGTATTCAATATGGGACACCGTCTTGAGGTATATCTTTCTCCCGAACATGCGGAAGAAGTGATCGCCATCAGCAAAAGCTTCAATATTGATGCACAGATTGTAGGACGTATCGAAGAGAGCGATAAGAAAGAGTTGATTATCAAGAGTGAATTCGGAGAGTTCAAATACTAATCCCGGCTTATCATCTCATCATAACATTACCACTTGAATTAAATGGCAGATAACAATACCATACTTGAGAAACTGGAAGGCCTCGTTGCCCGCTTCGAAGAAGTATCCACACTGATAACCGACCCGGCAGTGATTGCCGACCAGAAGCGCTATGTCAAGCTTACCAAAGAATACAAAGAACTGGGTGACTTGATGAATGCCCGCAAGGAATACATGCAGGTGCTGAGCGGCATTGAGGAAGCGAAAGAAATCATCGCCAACGAAACCGATGCCGAGATGCGTGAAATGGCCCGTGAAGAACTTGATGCCTGCCAAGCACGCCAACCGGAGTTGGAAGAAGAGATAAAGCTGCTGCTTGTGCCTGCCGACCCGCAGGATAGCCGTAACGCAATACTTGAAATCCGTGGCGGCGCAGGTGGAGACGAAGCCGCCATCTTTGCCGGCGACCTCTTCCGTATGTACACCAAGTATTGCGAGACAAAAGGCTGGAAACTGGATATATCCAGCGCCAACGAAGGCGCTGCCGGCGGTTTCAAGGAAATCATCTGCTCCGTAACGGGTGATAATGTATATGGCACGCTGAAATATGAATCGGGCGTACATCGCGTACAGCGTGTGCCTGCCACCGAAACGCAAGGACGTGTGCACACATCCGCCGCATCCGTGGCCGTACTGCCCGAAGCCGAAGAATTCGATGTAGTCATCAACGAGGGAGAAATCAAATGGGATACCTTCCGAAGCGGTGGTGCGGGCGGTCAGAACGTGAATAAGGTGGAATCCGGCGTACGCTTACGCTACAACTGGAAAAATCCGAATACCGGCGTCGTAGAGGAAATCCTCATCGAATGTACCGAAACGCGCGACCAACCGAAGAACAAAGAACGAGCCCTATCCCGCCTGCGTACCTTTATATACGACAAGGAACACCAGAAATACATCGACGATATCGCATCCAAACGCAAAACCATGGTTTCCACCGGTGACCGTTCGGCAAAAATACGTACTTACAACTATCCGCAAGGACGTATCACCGACCACCGTATCAACTATACCATCTATAACCTCGCCGCTTTTATGGACGGTGATATTCAGGACTGCATCGATCATCTGATTGTTGCCGAAAATGCGGAGAGACTGAAAGAAAGCGAATTGTAGTTATGAAAGGGCTATCAGTAGAGAAAGCGTTTCACACGGCTACCGAGGCGTTTCAGAATTGTTTGAAACGCTTTCCGGTTACGGTAACCTTTATCTTTGTATTCACGGCCTACCTCATCTATCTGACGTACACAGACTGGAAAGGCGAAGACCGGTTACTGTTCATCATCGGCTACTATCTGTCGGTAGGTATCCTGCTTTCGCTCACGCTCCATCTGTGGAGCGAGGAAGTAAAAAGCCGCCTGTTGAAAACAGGCATAAACCTCGCCGCACACGCTTTACTTATAGCCGATGCTTTCCTGCTCTATCATTATCTCACCACAGAAAGCTCCTGGATTGAAATCGGCATCGCCCATGCGGCGGCCATTCTTGCCGTAGGGCTCTCCACTTTCTTCCTTTCGTTCCTGCGTGAGAAGAATGACATCGCCAGCTGGAACTTTGCGCTGAACACTGTTTCGGCATATATCGTTACACAGGTGATAGGTCTTATCTTGTGTGCAGGCATCAGCTTGCTGCTGTTCTCCTTGCACCAGCTGTTCGATATTCATATCAGCGGAAAGTGCTACGCTTATATCTACTACCTGTGTAATGTATCGCTCGGTTTAATGCTATTCCTCGGATTGTTGCCGCAGGGAAACGACAAGCATAACCGGGAGCCGCATTCATCGGAATTCCTGAACGGTATTCTGCACTATCTGTTCCTTCCTCTTACGGCCGGTTATCTGATAGTGCTATATATCTATGCCACCCGTATCCTTATCAGTTGGGAGCTGCCCACAGGTTGGGTATCATGGCTTATCGTAGCACTGATGACGGTATGTATCGCCGTCCAATTCGGGCTATACCCCACACGTTTTAAAGAAGGCAAGCGATTTGACAACTGGATTGCACGCTGGATGCCTGTACTGATACTGCCATTGTTGCTGTTGATGACAATAGGCATCATACGCCGGTTCAACGATTACGGCATCACCATCAACCGGCTCTATCTCGCTACGCTTAACGGTTGGTTCTATATTGTCTGCATCGGATTGTTCGTCATAAAAGCGCGGCGTATCAACTGGATACCCATTTCGTTTGCCGGTATCTTTTTGCTGACATCGGCATTGCCCGTCAATTATGCCGGCATTACAAAGAATACGATTCTTAAAGAGATAAAGGCCGAGATGCAACGCAGTTGCCGGGCGGATACTCCCCTCTCATTAGAGCAATATAAGGAGTGGATTTACTCGTTGCCGGAAAAGCAGGCGATACAGATAAACGGTAAATTCAGATATCTGAGCAACTGGTTCGGTACGGAGAGCGTTACCCACCTGATAGACAAGGATGTGACATATAACCTCTATTCTGTGACAGCGGATATTAATACAGATACGATAGCCACCGACACAGATAGCGACAGAGTTACTTATAGCGGCGAAATCGACAGCCAAACAATCATCAATATTCCCGCAGGCTATACCCGATTTATCGCCATTCCCGACGCCGGTCTGTCCGGCCACCGTTTCACCATTCCCCGCCAATACCTCGGGAACGGGACATTACCCGTTTCACTCGATACCCGGACGGGCAATCTGAACGATAGCGTATACATCGAACTCAGTACATTGGAAATGCTGGAAAAAAGCAGCAAGCACGGACATATACCGCCTACCTCTTTCCGGTGTAACTCTCCCAAAAACCTGTTCATGCTGACTGCATTCGATATTCATTATGAAAAAAGCAGTGACGAAGATGTAAGAATGAGCATCAAGGGATATTTATTTAAAAAGTAAAACCATTAAACCAACAATTTGCGATATGAACAAACAACAACTCTTTGAGAATATAAAACGCAAGAAATCATTTCTCTGCGTAGGTTTGGACACGGATGTTAAGAAAATCCCGGAACACCTGTTGAAAGAAGAAGACCCTATCTTCGCCTTCAACAAAGCAATTATCGATGCAACAGCCGACCTGTGTATCGCCTACAAACCGAATCTCGCCTTCTATGAGAGCATGGGAGTAAAAGGCTGGATTGCCTTTGAAAAGACCGTAAACTACATCAAGCAGAACTACCCGGACCAGTTCATCATAGCCGATGCCAAGCGCGGCGACATCGGCAATACCTCTGCCATGTACGCACGTACATTCTTTGAAGAACTGGACATAGATTCGGTAACCGTAGCTCCCTACATGGGTGAAGACAGTGTTACCCCGTTCCTCACCTACGAGAATAAATGGGTTATCCTGCTTGCATTGACCAGCAACAAAGGTTCGCATGACTTTCAGCTGACGGAAGACAAGAACGGAGAACGCCTCTTCGAGAAAGTTTTGCGCAAGTCACAAGAATGGGCAAGCGATGAGCAAATGATGTATGTAGTGGGCGCCACCCAAGGACGCGCTTTTGAGGATATCCGCAAGATTGTTCCCAATCACTTCCTCTTAGTACCCGGCGTAGGCGCACAAGGCGGTTCATTGGAAGAGGTCTGCAAATACGGTATGAACAATACTTGCGGACTGATTGTAAATTCCAGCCGCGGTATCATCTACGTAGATAAGACTGAGGATTTTGCAGCTGCTTCACGCAAAGCCGCACAGGAAGTACAGGCACAAATGGCAGAGCAGTTGAAAGCGATATTCTGATAGAAGAACAATCTGCATTATAGCAACATCAGGCAGAGCCGGACAGACAATTTTCACGCTGCCGGCTCTGCCTGTTCTGTTTCCGTCTTACAAAAGCGAACGTCACTAATAGCTGTTTCTCACAATAGACCGATACACCGAACCATCCATATACAAACTAATAACATACGATTGCCAAATAATCCCATTAACTGGTAAAAATGTCAACATAAACACTTTTATCAGTCAATTTACACTACTTATAAACTATCATTTTAGTTAAAATATAAGAACACATTCACTGATAAATCACAGCACCTGAAAACAATTAGACCCAATTCGACAAACCCGCCTAAATATTGATATAAAACACTATTATACAGATAATAATAAAACAAATAGATAGTGCAAACCACTTATATTCCACCATAACGAACAAACGAAGTTACTGTAATAAAAAAGGAAATAATTTGAATAAAAACCCATAGGAATCAACTTTATTTACACTACACTCATTGCATATCCAAAGATTTACCATATCTTTGCAGCCGGAACCATTTAACAGCATAGCGCCATAAAACACAAAAGGCCGCAGAGTTCCATTCTACATCACCGTTTCCATTCCCTACATATTTCGCTAAAAGCCCATTCTTCAATCAGTCATCATATCACACTAAAAATAACTATAAATGAAAATCAAACAATTAGCGAAAAGCGCATCATTCTTGCTGGTGGCAGGTTTTATTAGTTTTACTATTCCGTCGTGTAGCAGTGAAGAAGAAATCATCATCCTTCAGGATGTAAAAGTAAACAGTGAAAGCTTCAATCTGGCCGAAGACGGCAGTACGACCATAGAAGTCAAGGTAGTACCCGAAAATACTCCAATAGCCAAAGCCGTACTCAGCACATCATTATTCAATGAAAGCGGTGTTTTCGAAGTAACCCGACTCACTCCCAAAGGTAACGGTGTATGGCAGATAGCAGCAAAAGTAAAGGACTTCTCACGCATTCAAAACGGTCAGGACGTAATACTTTCCGTCTATCAAGAAGATAATATGTATATCCAAACCACATTGAAAACAAACGACCCATATAGCATCGAGGGTAAGTATACACCGGTCCATCCGCAAGCCTTTACTTTCTACAGTGCCGAAGACGGCAAACTGATGGAGATTCCGTTCATCATCACAGCCGACAACGCAGCCGACCTTGCCGCCATCAGCTACGACAATATAAAGGTAGTCAATGGCACCGGAAGCTCTACACCCAGCATAAGTATCACACATTTCGCAATAGCTCCGATGACAGGTAAAACAGGCTTCTATCTGCAAGTGGATAACGCCCAACTCGAAACGGTAAAAAAAGCCATCACAACCATCGCCTTTTTGGACTGCCGGATTATGATAACCGGCCCTAACGGCCGTGTTGCCTATACTCCTGTGCGCCTCATTGTTTCTTCTCCGAAGTGCATCATCAAGGACGACCAACTCAGCCTGCTGCATACAGAATTGTCCGCCCCGGAGTTTAATAGACAAATCACCATAGATATGACCCACGATTTTTATCGTTTGGGCAAACAGAATGATAAAACAACCTTTGAGGCGTTTGAAAACCGAGGCTTGTACAACTCACAAGGAGAAATGGCAGATGCAGACCCTCAGTTCATTTCGTTGGGTTATACCACTCAGGGCAAAAATACAACATGTAACGTAACTTTAAAACATGATGCCACAATTCCTGCAATCGGCACTTACCACATGGTAGAACGCCTAAAAGGATATTGGGAATATGACGGAAAGAAATATCCGACCGTTTGTACAGACCTGCAATTCCAAATCACGATTAAATAAGCCTGACTATTCATCCGATAACCATAAGAAGAGATGAAACAGCGTTTCCTTGACAAAGACTGGTGGAAGAATACCACAGGTGCTACGGCAGGCACTATCATAGGTATCATTCTGACTTTCGGTACAACTTTCTATATAGAAAACCGCAATAAAGCCGAAATGGCCAGAAAGACCGTCATGATTACCTTGCACAACTTAGATTCCGCCATCGACACTATGGAAATGCTCTTGCAGGAGTTACAGAGAAGGGACAGCCTGTTCACGCGGGTATGTTCCCTCATGCCCGATAAGTATGAGCAGATGGGAAACGACTCCTTGATACTGTTTGTCAACACTTTCGGTTCACACCGCATGAACATAACGGATAATACCGCCGAGAGCATTTTCTCCAACAGTTTTGAGGTATGGCAATACTTGGACGATGAAAAAGTGATAGGGCGCATAGGCAACTGTTACAGCATCCTGCATGCCTGCTACGAGCAATACAATAAGATACAAAATCTGCGGATGGACGCTTTCCGCGCCTATTGGCACCAATATCCGCCCACAGATTATCCTAATCCGAAAGAAGCGTTTCTGGCACTCATACAGAGAAACGATGTGCGTTATGTATTGAGCGTACATAACACCGTAGTGCGATTGCTGGAACGCACGTACGGTATAATGCACCGACTGAATGAACGTAACAAACAAGTATTGGGTATTCCGCAAGAGGAATTGGATGAAATAGGAAATCTGTTGGAACAGAATTCCTATGATTTATCGGGAAAGGAAAGCAAGTAGCGACAAAGGGTACGACGCTATATGCCGGCACCTGCAAGTCTCCCGGCATCACATTTTGTCATCTCCCGAAAACAAACTACCTTTGTTGCCAAATACTTAGCCATGTCCTACGAACGTAAAATCATCAACGACCCGGTGTTCGGGTTCATCAATATACCAAAGGGGCTGCTGTACGACATTGTACGGCATCCCCTTTTACAACGTCTTACCCGTATCAAGCAACTGGGATTATCCTCTGTCGTATATCCCGGCGCGCAACACACCCGGTTCCAGCATTCACTCGGAGCCTTCTACCTGATGAGCGAGGCCATCCAGCAACTCACAGCCAAAGGCAATTTCATCTTCGACAGTGAAGCTGAAGCCGTACAGGCAGCCATCCTGATGCACGACATCGGGCATGGTCCGTTCTCGCACGTATTGGAGAATACCATTGTCCAAGGCGTATCGCACGAAGACATTTCCCTGATGCTCATGGAACGTATCAACAAAGAGATGAACGGGCAGCTCACACTCGCCATCCAGATATTCAAGGACGAATATCCCAAACGTTTCCTTCATCAGCTGGTCAGCGGACAACTGGATATGGACCGCCTCGACTACCTTCGTCGCGACAGTTTCTATACAGGGGTCACGGAGGGAAATATAGGCTCGGCACGTATCATCAAGATGCTCGATGTAAAGGACGACCACCTGGTGGTAGAATCCAAAGGCATCTATTCCATTGAGAACTTTCTCACCGCGCGCCGTCTGATGTACTGGCAGGTATATCTGCATAAAACGTCGGTTGCTTACGAGAAGATGCTCATCAGTACCCTGTTACGCGCCAAGGAGCTGGCCGGCAAGGGTGTGGATTTGTTTGCCCCGCCCGCGCTGAAGTTCTTCCTGTATAATGACATCAGCCGGGAAACATTCTATAACAACCCGGACTGTCTGGAAAACTATATCCAACTGGACGATAACGACCTTTGGACTGCCTTGAAGGTATGGAGCGCCCATTCGGACAAAGTGCTTTCCACACTAAGCCTGGGCATGATTAACCGCAACATATTCAAAGTGGAAATCTCCACCGAACCATTCAGCGAAGAGCGTAAAAAAGAAATCACCCGGCAAATCAGCAAGCAACTGGACATCCCCCTTTCCGAAGCCGGTTATTTCATTTCCACCCCCGGCATCGAGAAAAATATGTACGACCCGGCCGACGACAGCATTGACATCCTGTACAACGACGGCTCTACTAAAAACATAGCCGAAGCATCAGATATGCTCAATATATCCTTGCTATCCAAGAAAGTAAAAAAATACTACTTATGCTACCAACGTTTGCATAGATAAGTATAAAATATTCATCACAGGACAAGGATATATAAAAAAAAAGTCCGTTATTTGTGTTTTGAAACCATCTAACAACAATAAGACATGGAGTTCTCTGCTAAACAAATTGCAACATTTATCCAAGGAGAAATCGTTGGAAACGAGAATGTAACCGTACACACCTTCGCCAAAATCGAAGAAGGAATACCCGGAGCAATCTCTTTCTTATCCAACCCTAAATACATACCTTATCTGTACGAAACCCAATCGAGTATTGTCTTGGTAAACAAGGATTTCGTTCCCGAACAGGAAGTAAAAGCTACAATGATTAAGGTAGACAATGCTTACGAAAGCCTCGCTAAATTATTAAACCTTTACGAACAAAGCAAACCAAAGCGTACCGGTATCGATTCGCGAGCATACGTTGCCGAGACCGCAAAAATAGGCAAAGATGTTTACATCGCACCTTTTGCCTGTATCGGAGAGTACGCAGAAGTGGGAGACAATACGGTGATTCATCCGCACGCCACCATCGGAAGCGGCGCCAAGGTAGGCAGTGACTGTATCATTTACGCAAATGTAACCATCTACCACGATTGCCGCGTAGGCAACCACTGTATATTGCACGCCGGTTGCGTAATCGGTGCGGACGGATTCGGTTTCGCCCCTACTCCCGAGGGTTATGAGAAGATTCCTCAAATCGGTATCACCATATTGGAAGACAACGTGGAAATCGGCGCCAATACTTGCGTAGACCGCGCAACAATGGGAGCCACCATCGTGCACAGCGGTGTAAAGCTGGATAACCTGATACAGGTGGCCCATAACGACGAAATCGGTTCGCATACGGTGATGGCAGCCCAAGTGGGTATCGCCGGTTCCACCAAGATAGGCGAATGGTGTATGTTCGGCGGCCAGGTCGGTATAGCCGGACATATTCATATCGGCAACAAAGTGAACCTTGGCGCGCAATCGGGTGTTCCCGGCAATATAAAGGAAGGCAGCCAATTGATAGGCACTCCGCCTATGGAAGTGAAACCTTACTTCAAGGCGCAGACCGTATTCCGCAAGTTGCCGGATATGTACTTTGAAGTGAACGCGCTTCGCAAAGAACTCAATGAATTAAAAAAACAATTAAATAAGTAACCAATGTTGAAACAAAAGACTCTGAAAGACAGCTTTTCGCTCAGTGGAAAAGGTCTTCACACAGGACTTGATCTGACCGTTACTTTCAACCCTGCTCCCGACAATCACGGATATAAGATTCAGCGTACCGACCTGGAAGGTCAGCCCATCATTGACGCTGTCGCCGATAATGTGACCGAAACGACACGCGGTACCGTACTCTCCAAAAACGGAGCGAAGGTAAGTACCGTAGAGCATGGTATGGCTGCGCTTTATGCATTGGGCATAGACAACTGCCTTATTCAGGTGAACGGTCCGGAATTTCCCATTCTGGATGGAAGCGCCCAATATTATGTCAACGAAATAGAACGCGTAGGCACGGTAGAACAGAGTGCCGTAAAGGATTTCTATATCATCAAGTCCAAGATTGAATTCCGCGATGAGGCGACCGGCTCATCCATCATCGTATTACCCGATGAGAACTTCAGCCTGAACGTGCTGGTATCCTACGACTCTACTATCATCCCCAACCAATTTGCCACATTGGAAGACATGACAAAGTTCAAGGATGAAGTAGCCGCCAGCCGTACTTTCGTATTCGTACGCGAGATAGAACCGTTGTTGCAGGCCGGACTTATCAAAGGCGGCGACTTGGACAACGCCATCGTTATCTACGAGCGCGAAATGCCGCAGGATGCTTACGACAAGCTCGCTGACGTAATGGGCGTGCCGCACATGGATGCCAAACAGTTGGGTTACATCAACCACAAACCTCTGGTATGGCCCAACGAATGCGCCCGCCACAAACTGTTGGACGTAATCGGCGACCTGGCTCTGATCGGCAAGCCCATCAAGGGGCGTATCATCGCCACGCGTCCGGGACATACCATCAACAATAAGTTTGCCCGCCAGATGCGTAAGGAAATCCGCCTGCACGAGATACAGGCTCCTACATACGACTGCAACCGCGAACCGATTATGGATGTAAACCGCATCCGTGAACTGTTGCCGCACCGCTATCCGTTCCAACTGGTGGACAAAGTAATAGAGATAGGCGCCAACTACATCGTAGGCGTCAAGAACGTAACGGCCAACGAACCTTTCTTCCAGGGACACTTCCCGCAAGAGCCCGTAATGCCCGGCGTATTGCAAGTGGAAGCAATGGCGCAGACAGGCGGTTTACTTGTTCTGAACTCCGTAGACGAACCGGAACGCTATTCCACCTACTTCATGAAGATAGACGGCGTTAAGTTCCGCCAGAAAGTAGTGCCGGGAGACACCTTGATTTTCCGCGTTGAACTGCTGGCCCCCATCCGTCGGGGTATCTCTACTATGAAAGGCTATGTATTCGTAGGCGAAAAGGTAGTGTGCGAGGCTGAATTTATGGCTCAAATAGTAAAAAACAAGTAAATTAATTATGATAAGTCCCTTAGCGTATATTCATCCCGAGGCGAAAATCGGGGAAAACGTAGAGATTGCTCCTTTTGTTTTCATTGACAAGAATGTGGTAATCGGCGATAATAACAAGATTATGGCGAATGCCAACATTCTGTACGGGTCGCGTATCGGCAATGGGAATACCATTTTTCCCGGAGCTGTCATCGGTGCCATTCCTCAAGACCTGAAGTTCAGAGGAGAAGAGACTACCGCCGAGATAGGCGATAACAATACCATCCGCGAGAATGTAACAATCAACCGGGGTACAGCCGCCAAAGGAAAGACAATCGTAGGCAGCAACAACCTGCTGATGGAGAGCGTACATGTGGCGCACGATGCCATCATAGGCAACGGCTGCATCATCGGCAACTCCACCAAAATGGCCGGTGAGATTGTAATAGACGACAACTCCATTATCAGCGCCAATGTACTGATGCACCAGTTCTGCCGCGTAGGCGGATTCGGGATGATACAGGGCGGATGCCGTTTCAGCAAAGACATACCGCCTTACATCATAGCCGGCCGCGAGCCTATCTGCTATGCAGGGCTCAATATCGTGGGGCTGCGCCGCCGCGGTTTCTCCAACGAAACTATCGAAGCCATTCATGACGCCTACCGCATCATCTATCAAAGCGGACTGAACAATACGGAAGCTTTGAAAAAGATTGAGAATGAAATGGAAATGACACCCGAAATCAGCTATATTGTAAACTTTATACGTGAATCGACTCGCGGCATTATCCCTGCAAGTAAATAAAAAGTTAGCACTATGATATATAGATTTACTCTCATCTCCGATGAAGTAGATGACTTCATCAGAGAAATACAAATCGACCCGGAAGCTACGTTCTATGACTTCCACGAAGCTATCCTGAAATCAGCGGGTTATACCAACGACCAGATGACCTCTTTCTTCATCTGCGACGACGATTGGGAAAAGGAAAAGGAAGTAACCCTCGAAGAGATGGATGACAATCCGGAAATAGACAGTTGGGTGATGAAAGAAACCCTGGTCAGCGAATTGGTAGAAGACGAAAAGCAGAAACTTCTGTATGTATTCGACTACATGACGGAACGTTGTTTCTTCATCGAGCTCTCCGAAATCATCACCGGCAAGAATATGACCGGAGCGAAATGCACCAAGAAAGCCGGGGAAGCTCCCAAACAAACCATTGACTTTGAAGAAATGGCGGCTGCCGGCGGTTCGCTCGACCTGGACGAAAGCTTCTACGGCGACCAGGACTTCGACATGGAAGACTTCGACAAAGAAGGCTTCGGCGGCCTGGACGAAGGTTCCGCCGATATTCCTTACGAAGAAGACAAATTCTGATAAACCGGTTCGGGCGAATAACAATTTGCTCCAATGATACTGAAATATCCTACGAGGATACATTCGTATCAAAGGATGCAACTGTTCTTCGCCCGAATTATTTTATTGCGACCTCATGAAAACATTGATAGTACTTATAGGCCCTACGGGAGTAGGCAAGACAGAACTCAGCCTCCGACTGGCGGAGCATTTCCGGACGTGCATCGTTTCCGCCGATTCACGGCAACTTTACGCCGACCTGAAAATCGGTACGGCCGCCCCTACCCCGGAACAATTGCAACGGGTACGGCATTACTTCGTCGGCACCCTGCAACTGACCGACTATTACAGCGCCGCCCAATATGAAGCCGAAGTACTGCAACTTCTTGAGCAACTCTATACCCGGCACGAAGTCGTACTCCTGACCGGCGGTTCCATGATGTACGTGGATGCCGTATGCAAAGGCATTGACGACATCCCTACCGTAGATACCGAAACCCGGCAATCGATGTTACACAAATACGAAACAGAAGGCTTGGAAAACCTTTGCGCCGAACTGAAACTGCTGGATCCGGAGTATTACAAAATAGTGGATTTAAAGAACCATAAACGAGTAATCCACGCCCTGGAAATCTGTTATATGACAGGAAAGACCTATACCTCTTTCCGCACGCGGCAAAAAAAGGAACGCCCCTTCCGTATCATTAAAATAGGGCTCACCCGTGACCGTGAAGAATTGTACAACCGTATCAACCGGCGCGTAGAGCAGATGATAACGGACGGACTTGTAGAAGAAGCCCGCAGCGTCTACCCTCACCGTGCGCTCAACTCACTGAACACCGTAGGCTATAAGGAAATCTTCAACTACCTCGACGGAGAATGGACACTGCCTTTCGCCATTGAGAAAATTCAGCAGAACTCACGCATCTACTCCCGTAAGCAGATGACATGGTTCAAGCGGGACGAAGAAATACGCTGGTTTCATCCGGAACAAGAAACGGAGATACTTGCATACCTCCGTTCCCAACTGTCATAAGTCCGCCCGCCAATCGGCGCAGACCGTAAAATCTTTCCCGCGCCTTTACCATCCGGCTATCGTCAAGGCAAAGCCGTGATTGTCTTTTTCAGCCTTATATCCTGGCTGGATGCACCTATCATAACCTCAAACTCGCCCGGCTCCACCGTCCAGTTCATATTGCGGTCCAGTATCTGCAAGTCCTCCGGCTTCAAAGAGAAAGTTACCTGTCTGGTTTCACCCGGTTTCAAGGATACCCTCTCAAAGCCACGCAGTTGCGAATCGTAAGTAATGACGCTGCTCACCTTATCGCGCACATACAGCTGCACCACCTCGTCGCCCGCGCGCTTTCCCGTATTCGTAACGTTGACTTTAACCGTATATTCCCCTTGCGTACGCTGCCGCAACGGAGATACTTCCAAATCGGAATAGGCAAACGTCGTATAGCTCAGGCCGAAACCGAACGGGTACAGCTCACCGATGACACGTGTCGCACCCGAACCGTTGGGACCGGATTTCGGCTGGCTGCCATGCGAACCGGGTTTGAAAGGGAAGTTCAGCTCTATCTGTCCCACACTCTTCGGGAAAGTCACCGTCAGCTTGCCGCCCGGATTATGCTCGCCAAACAAAGTCTCCGCAATCACCGTTCCTCCCTGACAACCGGGGAACCACGACTCCAAGATGGCGGGAATATAAGCATTCGCCCAATTGACGGTGAGCGGCTGGCCGTTTATCAACACCAGTATCACCGGCTTTCCCGTCGCATGCAATGCCTCAAGCAATTGCTGCTGGCGTCCCGGCAAGTCGAGCGAAGTACGCGAACGGCTTTCCCCCGTACGATACTCGTCCTCACCCAGCACGGCAATGACTACGTCGCTTTCACCGGCTTTCGCCACCGCCTCGGCGATGCCTCGCTTTTCCCGCTCATTCATGGGTACGGGCAATATCTCCGTGGCCGGCCAGCCAGCGTCCACAATATCACAACCTTTGGCATAATCCACTTCGGCAACGCCTTGCAGATAAGCGCGCAGGCCGGCCAGCACAGTAACCGTCTCCAGTCCGTTAGGGCCGTAACGGCTGGTCATGAAATTATCCTCATCAGCCAACGGACCTGTCACCAGCACTTTCTTTATCCGCTGTTTATCCAGCGGAAGAATATTATTCTCATTTTTCAGAAGCACGAGAGCCTGTTGCTGCATCTCCTTCACAAAATCCATATTCCGGTCTGCCCCGCCTACGTTATCGGCGGCTCCCGTATCGGTCACATAAGGCCGGTCGAACAGTCCCAAACGGAATTTCACCCGCAGCACTTCCGACACACGCTTGTCTATCGTAGCCATTGAAATCTTCTTTTCTTCCAGCAACCGGCGGATGGGCAGAATAAAATCGGAAGGCGGAGTAAAGTGGGTGCGCACATTCAAACCAGCTTCCAGCACCTGACGTACCGCCTCATCATAAGTATCCGCCACATGATGCTTGGACTCTACAAACTCCACGGCCTGGCTGTCGCTCACCACATATCCGTCGAAACCGTATTCCTCGCGCAGCAACTCTGTCAGAAAATAATAGCTGGCGGACACGGGCACACCGTCCCAATCGTTATAGCTGCTCATCACTCCCATAGGATGCGAGTTCTGAATAACTTTCTTAAAAGGATACAGGAAAAGTTCGTGCAACTCACGCGGAGCAACGTGCGGGTCGGTACGGCAATGCCCGTCACGACCGCCTTTGGGGACGCTGTAAACCGCATAATGCTTCAAGGTGGCGGCTACCCCCTGCGACTGAATACCGTTCACCATTTCCGTTCCCAGAGCCGCTATCAGAAAAGGTTCTTCTCCATAACACTCCAATGTACGTCCCCAACGCGGATCGCGTACTACATCCAGTATGGGAGCGTACACATTGGTGTATCCCAACGCTTTCGCCTCCTGCCCGGCGATGACGCCGGCACGACGTACAAGCTCTTTGTTCCAGGTACTTCCGATTGCGATAGGGGCCGGCAACGGAGTGGCTTTGGTGTGGTTCAGTCCGTGAATACCCTCATTCGTGAAGTCAACGGGAATCCCCAAACGGGTTTCCTCCACAAACCAGCGTTGCACGGTATTGACAGCCTCGGCATGGTTGCTGAAAGGATACAATAAATCGGGAACCAGCGCGGACTTCTTTCCCACGCCATTCAGCATCTCATCGATATTCGCGATGCCGTCTTTCCATATTTCATTTTTCCAGCCGGCAACGGGCAGGGAGTCCTTTAGTACGCGCCCGTAGCCGTAAAGGGTTGCCAACTGGCAGGTTTTCTCCTCCACAGACATTTGGGAGAGCAGGTCGGCCACCCGCTTTTCAACAGGTTGGGAAGGGTCTTCGTAAATATCCTTCACCCCGTTCTTGTTGAAATCGATCCAACCTTTCCGATACATTTTCTTGTTTTGCGCCTGCACATTGCCGACGAGTCCCAGACACAGGACGGAAATACCGATAATCAGTTTGTGTTTCATGTATAAAATCAATATAAATAATTAAAGTTCGAATAATTCCGCATACCGGGTTTCAACAAAGGCATCCAGCTCATTGTAGAGCGACCGCATCGCTTTCATATCCGCCCTGCCTCTCTTGCGCCATTCTTTCAACACCGTCCCGGCACGCCGGAACACCTCATCCTCCACCGGAGCCAGCAACTGCATATATCCGTTCTTATCGGCATTGTAAAGCCTTTCCCAATTCATATAGCGGTCGCTGCCCATACCTTGCCCGTAAGAGAAAACATCTCCCGCCAGTATCACCGACCAATTGCCCAAAGGAGATACTTTCTCCGCTTCGTCGCGGAGCAGAAGCCTCGGCAAAGCCTTATCCGCCCCTTTCACCCAGACGGGCATTGCCACTCCGGTGGGCGGATACCCCAGGACAGTCCACATCGTAGTGAGCTCGGGACGTTCACCCTTTTTCACTCCCTGCACCACAACCGAACTGGCCGTACTGCCGCGCGCAATGAAATCCTGGTCTACAAACCACCCCGTTGTCTTAGGACGGTTGAAATCCCCGCTTTTCAGGTCGATTCCCAAAAGCGGATTGGCGAAAGAGCGGGAAAGTTCCCTGAATATCCATTGCGGCGTAATCTGTCCCGTAGCCGAAGCCGGCATCAGCAGCTTATCCTCCTGCATGAAGCGGACATAGCCCGCCCCCTCGTTCACCTTGCCTGAGAAAGAGAAGTTGGTACGTGCAATATACCCGCAAGGCGCATCCTTAGGGTCGTTGGCATCGTACATCACATACTTATGATAATCCACCTCGAACATGGCGGCACCCCCTTCGGCATCAATTACACCGAAGTTAGCTTCTATCAGGCTGGGCTTGGACAGCGTATCGAGAAATTGACGGAAATCCTTCACCGTAGCGCACACTTCCAACGCACGCCGCATTACCCGTCCGTTGGCCTCTCCACGCTCCTCGCCGGGTTTCACCTCGACCAAGTTATAAGACTGCGTATTCATAACGGAGAACCCCGCGGCGTTCGTACCTATCCACACATCCGTCGGATTATCTTCCACACTGTTGACAACGGCTACAAACGGATAGCGCCCGCCGGAGAAATATCTCACGCTGTTTTGCGGAAAGTCCGTATCGCGGTTCTTCCACAGCAAGGGGCGTCCGTCGGGAGTAACCTTGCCGGAGATTACGGCAGATGTACAGGCGGAAAGCGGTCCGGCGCTTCCCAAAGATATAACGACAGCAATCAGAGCGAATAAAGTCCGTTTCATAGCAAAGAAGTTTTACCGTTAGTTTCGACAAAGATAAAAAATCAATCCGGATTAGTACGCCATACCGTTCAAAATACCTACAAATAGCGATTGCAGTTCTCGAAGAAAAGCCGTTACTTTGCGCCCGAAACATAGAGTAGAAAGGAATAACTTACAATGAATGAACAACATAAATACCGGGCAACGGACAAGATGAGCGACCTCATCTGCGATAACTACTCCTTATTAATGGTGATGAGCCGCTTCGGTTTGTCGCTTGGATTCGGAGACAAGAGCGTAAAGGACGTCTGTGAAGCCCAGAATGTAGACTACCGCACTTTTCTCGCCGTAGCCAATTTCATCAGCGAGGAGCAATACTCTTACAGCGCGGATGATGATTCATTCTCTATTCCGGCGCTTATGGATTATCTGAAACGCGCGCACGCCTACTTTCTCGACTTCAACCTGCCTGCCATGCGCCGCAAACTGATAGAGGCCATAGACTGCTCCAGAGATAATGACGTGGCCTACCTCATCCTCAAATTCTTTGACGAATACGCCAAAGAAGTGCGCCGCCACATGGAATACGAAAACGAGGCCGTCTTTACGTACGTAGAGCAATTGCTGCAAGGCAGGCTGTCCGACGAATACAACATCGCCACTTTTGCCAGCAAGCACAACCAGATAGACACCAAACTGAAAGAACTGAAAAATATCATCATCAAGTACTATCCGGAAAAAGAAAACAATAATCTTCTGAACGCCGTCCTGTTCGACATCTTCAACTGTGAACAAGACCTCGCGTCACATTGCCAGGTAGAAGACTATATGTTTGTTCCCGCCGTAGCACAAATAGAAAAAAGACTGAAAGATGAACAATAATATTTCTTTGAAAATAGTTGTTGCGGAAACTTCGGTCATTGTACGAAGTGGTCTTGCGGCAGTACTCAAACGCATTCCCAACCTGAACGCGCACCCCATCGAGGTGTCGTCACCGGAAGCATTGCAGAACTATATCCATCTGCACACTCCCGACATTGTAATCGTAAATCCGACTTTCGGCGGCTGGTTCGACCTGCCTTCCTTCAAGACAGACCATACCAGAAACAGCATCAAATACATCGCATTGGTATGTTCCGTCATCGACAACAACGCTCTGAAAGAGTATGACGAAAGCATCGCCATCTGTGACGATATCGAAGTAATCACCGCAAAAATCAACCGCCTTCTCCATACCGAAGAGGAAGATGAAAAAGACAGCGAACAGGAAACGCTCAGCCAACGCGAAAAGGAAATCATCACTTGCGTCGTAAAAGGAATGACCAACAAGGCGATTGCCGACAAACTGTATCTGTCCATCCATACCGTCATTACCCACCGCCGCAACATTGCGCGCAAACTGCAAATACACTCTCCCGCAGGCCTCACCATCTACGCCATTGTGAACAAGCTGGTGGAACTGAGCGATATTAAAGACACCTTATAAATTCCCTGTCAACCGTTCTTCCGTACAACCTGCCGCGAAAGAAGAACCCCGAGTCCCTTTCCAACCCCGTCTTCCCCCAGGAGAAAAGCATGCCGGCCTGCCGACCGAGCTTCATCTCCAGCCTAAAGATGTACATCTTCAGCGTAGAGATACGCATCTTTACCCTGAAGATGTACATCTTTAGGCTGGAGATGAAGCTTACTCCGTACCTTAGCACCCTTTCCCGGGCAACTCCGGCCGTTTTGACAAGCACCCCTGACGGCCTTCTCCCTACCTTCACTCCGGCAGGTGTCTCCGCTTCGTCCGCCATAAAGCAAATCCCCGCTTCACGATATCACATCGGAAAGCGGGGATCCTTTTATCTTCATAAAAGTGGTTACGTAATTATGACTAACTAATTCATTCTTTAAATCTGATGTTGCAAAGATACGGCATCGCGCCCAATGCCGCAATCACCCGATATAGGTATAATAAAGAACGCCAGTCATTATAAATAGGTAACACTACCGTTTCAATCACGCGTTTGCATAGCTGTGCATGCCGCCCAGGATGTAATTCACTCCGAAATAGGTCATCAACACCGTAAGAAAGGCTGCAATCATATAGATGTGGAAGAACAACGGCCTGCGGAAAGCGGGCAGGCTCTTCGCATGAAACGCCATTCCGTACACAAGGAACGTAATCAGTGCCCAAACCTCTTTGGGGTCCCATGCCCAATACCGCCCCCACGACACGTTGGCCCAGACAGCCCCCATAAAGATACCCGCACCCAGGAAGAAATTCGCCGGATAAAGCAGGAGACGGCTGAGGAGCATCAGCATCTTCCCGTGCCTGCGAATACACAAAGCAAGTATTCCGTTCAGCATCATAAAGGCGAACAGCGCATAGGACATCATTATCAGTGAAACGTGCATGCTGAGCCAAGGAGACACAAGTACAGGCATCAAAGGAGTAATCTGCGGATTCATCTGCCCCAAATGGGCGACGAGCAACGCAAATCCCGAAAGCAGAAAGCCGAAAGGAACCGTAAACGGAAACCTGCGGCGAAACAAGCACGCCAGCAGCAGCGTGCACAAGGCCATAAACTGCATCGTCTCATATCCGTTGCTCAACGGAATACGCCCGCCCACATACCAGCGCAGACCATATCCGAAGAGCTGGAAAAGGAATGCCGCATAAAGGGCCGCCACAAACAAACGGTTTATCCGGCGTGACAAAGCGCTCCGCTCCGAAGCATGGCGCAAGCCGCAATATACCAGATGGAAGAATGCCAGCAAACCGACCGTCAGATTGAACATGAACAGGCATTTGCTGAAAGGAATACGGTTGTAGATAAGCTCCGCGCGTACCTTCGGCGATGGCAGCGGCTTTACGCCGCCGTCTTTCGGCAGAGGGCGAATCAAGGTACCCTTTTGAAGCATCAGAATCAATCCCACCTTTTCGTCCGTTTCCACGATTGCCTTTTCCAGAGGAGACATTTTCCGGCCGGTTTCCCGCCCGCCCTGCCAGAAGTCCTGCAAGCGGTACCGCTGTCCGTCAAACAAGTCGGCCACAGAAGCGTAAGACGTTTTCAGGTTCAACAGGCGGCATAGTTCCCGGTTCTTAATGTAAATCATCGGTTCGTACTGCCACACTTCCGGACGCAGCAACCAGCCGCCGATAACCTGTTCGGGAGTTAACCCCGCATAAGACGGCCGTCCCGTCAGTTTCATCACGAAATCACGGGCAAGCGTATTGAAGGGCACCACCCTGTCATGGTAAATAACCTGTTCGGAAGCCAGGCTGTCCGCCTGCCTGATGCTCAAGGCCGGAAGCGTCCGTCCCTGCACTTGCATGCTTCCCGCCAACAGCAGAAGGCAGAACACGCCCCCCTTTTTAAGCAACGGATGGTTCATCAGCCTGCGGAATTCCCCCCTGCGGCCGAAAAGCATCCCAATCATAGAGATGCCCAACAGGATGTATCCCGCATAGGTAATTCCTATGCCCCAAGGGTCATGGTTCACCGTCAGCCAACTGCCCTGCCTGTCTTCGTCGAAAGACGACTGATAGAAACGGAAACCCTGTTCGGACAAGATACGGTTCATGGAAACGGTGCGGCTGCAAGAGGAGCTGTCCGCCCCCTGCCCCGGCCGTAATACGCGGATATGGCTGATATAGTCCGCGGGAGCTTCCGTACCGGGATAGTATTCCACCCGAAAGCTGTCCAAAAGCAATGTAAAGGGCAAACCTATCTCCCGCCCGCTCTCCTGCTCCACAAAGCTGCTTACCTTGTTCCCTGCAATAAGATGTACATATCCTTTCCGGCCGCCGGCAAACGTAATCATGGCTCCCGCCAAAATCACGAGGAAGGAGCCATGCAACAACAACGCAGGGAGAAATTTCCGCAACCGCTTTCCGGCTGATGCCATCATAGCCGCAACGGCCAGAATCCCCCAGACACAACAAAACCAAAAAGAATGATATATATGCTTTTCTATAAAATCCGTCCCGTACGCCTGCTCCAGAAATGTAGCTATGGCAAGCAAGCATACGAGACAGATATATACACTTACAAACAATCGTTTCAAATTACAAAACATCAGTCGCTCTTTTAGAAAGGGGCATACTCTGTATTCTCAAGCCTCTTCACGCCCATGCACTCCATTTCTATCAGCCAGCCCGGACGGCACACCGGCGCGTGGACAAACACTTTGGGGGTAGCGGGGAAACGCATGTCGTACATCTCTTTCACTACGGCATAGTCCGCCATATCGCGCAGGTATACAATCATCTGCCCCAGGTCGGCGAATGTGCAGCCGGCTTCCTTCAGGAGAGCCTCCACATTTTCCCACATACGTTCGGTTTGCCTGCGGATGTTTCCCGGATGCACCACCTCGCCTTTATTATTGATGCTTGCCGTACCGGAGATAAAGACCTGCCGGCGGTCGCCGTAATCCACATACGTGCCGCGCTCAAAACTGACGCCATACTCATAAGTGGGGTTCAGATGCGTAGGCGCATACAGGAAATGAACCTGTCCGGGCTTTATCCCGTCGACCGCATACGCGTCCATCTGCACCGACACTTTCGGATCGGCATGGCGGCCGCCGATACCGGTACTCGATATGTAATGCGTCTTCTCCGTCAGGTTTTGCGTAACAAACACTTCGTTGCGGGCCTTCACCACGCCGGCATAGTTCACGTCTACGTTCTGCACGAAGAACCAGGTACGGATACAGTTGTCCGCCAATTTGCATCCCTGTTCCATTAGCTGCATCACGTAGTCATTCAGCAACAGGCGGGTTTGATATTCGGAGTTGGCCGCACGATTGAAGGCATTGCCGCTCCAAAGATGGCGGTAAGCGCCATGCTTCACCTCAAACAGCCCGTTGTGAAGCACTCTTGTCTGTACTCCGGACTGCAGGTATGCCCACAAGGCTATTTTAGTACCGTTCAACGGCGGCTGCTCCACGATGGAAAGCGCGCAGTCCGAACTCTCGGTGGTAAGCGCCAGCAGCATATCCGACTGGTTGGCGGCATCGCTCAGGAAATAACGCTTGAAAACGGCAACGGCGCCATGAAGCTCCCCTTCGAGCAAGGTGAAGTAGGCATTCACGACCGCGTTCAGCTGCTGCTCGTATGTATCTTCCGGACAGCACGCATGAATCATCACATGATATTCCGAAACACCGTTTTCCACATTATATTTAAAGATTTCAGTTGAGGTCTTTTCTGTTTGCTTTTGTTGTTTATTGTTCATGACAATATCTTTTTTCGTTGTTGTTGATAGAAGTTATTCTTTGGCGCCGGAGTCTATCCAGTCTTTAAGCATATCCAGCGTTATAGACGATTCTATTTCCTGCGAATGATCGTGTCCCCACTCCTTGCTGACAGGGGAAGAAAGTATCTGATACAACATGCTTTCACCGGAATTGCCCGGATTGACACGCATCCATTCGGGCATTATGACGGACGGACGGTTCACCAGGTCGTTATAACTGACATCCTCTTTCAAATCCAAATCGGCGGCCGCGGTCGTACTGGTTCCATGACAACCCACACACGACTTACCAATAAAAATACCCTGCTGAATGGCATTGAACATGCCGGCATCGATTGTTCCGGCATCCACCCGGGTGGTATCGGCATCTACTGTCGAGAAGTCCTGTGTGTAAAAGGAATAGACACGTTCACGGATACGGTTCGTCACGCAAAGCTCGATGGAGGTGACGTCTTCGCCTATACCCGCCATTACCATGTCCACATCCCCGTTGTTCGGGATGGACTTTGCTATCAGCGAATACTCCTTGTCGTCATTGAAACCCGCAAGAACCACCGTATAGCCGTCCGGCCATGTATCCACTCCGCTCATATTCACGTGCAGCTTCACCACACGCCCTTCTTCCGGCACGATGAGCCTGTCCTGATAGAGCCTGCCATCGTCGCAAGAGGCGAAAACGAACATGAACAGCGATAAGAAAAGAATATAGTTCTTCATAGATAAATCCTTTCTTCAATCTGTTAGAATGTGTATTGCAGCAAAACGGTAGCGGAATGCGTAGCCAGACCCAGGTTATCATTATCGCGGTCGAGCTGCGTGTCATGTCCCCAACGGGCTATATACTGATACATAGCCTGCAGCTTCAGGTTGCAACCCTTGAAGAAGTAATTCATGCCCACGGCCGGCATATTCAGGAAGCCGTCGTCACCGGTACCGTTACGGTTGAAGAAGTCGTAGCGCGCGGCCACCTGAACACGGGGAGCCACAAAATAACCGCCCTGCACATAACCGCCCAAATAATGATACGTCTCGTCAATCTTCTGCCGCTTGGTGAATCCCACATTCATATAGTACGCCTCGGCAGCCAGATAGAGCTTGTTCTTCAACATGGCAAACTCCAAACCGACGCGCGTATCGTTCGTACTCTCATTCTCGCTCTCCACATTGATAGAACCGGACAGGCCGAAAAGCATCTTGTCTTCATTCAGGCGGTTCGGGTTACCTTGCGTGGAAGGCATCACTCCCTTAGGCATATAAGTCAGACGGCCCGCATAAAGCAAAGAAGGTATGTGCCAGTCGTCACTGATAGTTTTTGAAGCCGTATTCACGGAGATTCCCGTACCGTTGAACAAGCCGACCTCATAGCCGAACTTCTCGCCTACCAATCCGTGCAGCTCCACGCCCAGGTCAAAGCCGGTAGCCATGTTCGGAGTAACGGCGTTCAGCGAATAAGGCATGATGACGGAAGAGGTCAGCGAAACAGGCAACTGCGGCAGCAATGTCTCGCCCAGCGTAGTCAGGTAGGCATGCGAGAAAGGCGTCTTGAACTTACCTACACGCAATGCCAGCTGCTTCTTGAACTGCACGTCGAACCAGGCCTGCTGCAACAAAGCGCCGCCGCTGGCCGCCGCATTGATGGAAAGGTTGAAAGATACCTTCCCGAAAGCCTTACCCGTAAAACCCAACACCGCGTAAGGCACTGAGAAACCGGAATTGGCGAAGTTATCCTGATTGTAGGCCTTGTCCAAGCCTTCATCATCATACCAGTTCAGATTGGCGCTCGTCTGTACCAGCAAATAGGGTTTGAAAACAAAGTCGCCTTTCTTGCTGGAAATAGTAAAGCCTTCCCTTCCGGCCAACGACACCACGCCATTCTCCGTATCTTCTTCGTGCTGTGCCATTGCCATCAACGGCATAGCGGCAAGCGAAGCCAATAATATTAATTTCTTCATACGATTATATCGTTTCTTATTTAAATACTGTGTAACTTGTTATTATAGTGAATTGATAAATGCAATCAGCGCGTCACGGTCTTCCTTATTCATATTCTTAAACAGATTCTTGGAAGCCTCCGCCTCGCCGCCGTGCCACATAATGGCCTCAACCAGATTGCGGGCGCGGCCGTCGTGCAGGAAATAGGTATGTCCGTTGACAATCTCCTGCAAGCCGATGCCCCACAACGGGGTGGTACGCCATTCGTTGCCGCGCGCCAGACCGCTGACATAGTTGTCGTTCAATCCCACACCCATAATTTCCGAACCCATATCGTGGAGCAGGAAATCCGAATACGGATGAATGGTCTGGCCGCCCAGCCACGGGAGCTGCGTCCCTATCAACAAAGAACTGCCGCGCGGCTTGGTATGCAAGGTGGTGACATGGCAAAGGTGGCATTTGGCTTCATAGAACTTCTGCTCTCCTTTGATAACCTGTTCGTCATCCACATTGCGGCGGGCCGGCACACCCAGACATTGCATATAGAGGTCTACGTCCTCCATATCCTCCGCCGATACATCCAGCTGGTCGTAGGACAGCCCCATCATGCTGCCCTGCTCCATTTGCAATTGCCCTTCACAGATTTCCTCCGGATAACGGCTGTTGGTCACTCCCAAATCGCTGGAGAAGCCCAGTTCCACGGTCAGGTCTGCATGCTGGGCCTTGTTGCCCGACAGTCCCAAACTTTTCACGCCTTTCTCCGTAATGTAATTACAGCGTCCGCTAATGCCGTATTCGGGGTAATTGCTTTTGGCGGCAAGCGCCTCAATCTCTTTCGGGTCGAGCGCCATCATCTGTCCCATTCCCACATGCCGCAGGGGGATACGAACCGTACAGAACAAATCTTCCGGTTTTATTTCTTCCGCATACCAGTCCGTTATCGTATAAGTGGGCTTGGCAAGCTGATAAGGAGTACCGTCGGGAAACTTAAAATCCTCATAAGTATATTCCACTTTCAGCTTTCCTTCCGCCTTTACGCCATAAATGGACTGGTCGTGAAGCACACGCCCGTAATTGGGAAAGAAAGCGCCGTTCTTGCGGGTGATGTATATCAGCATGGAAGAGAAACCGCTACTGCCCGATCCTCCCTCGCTCCACAACGTAGGACGTGTACGGCCTGCGTTATGATGGCAACTGCCGCAGGAATATCCGGCATAGACAGGGCCCAAACCGCCGCCCGTTCCGTTAGTGCTGGTACGGACATCGTCGTAAAGTCCGTCTCCGTTATTGAAACGTGAGTTATAGGCTCCCGTCACCCAGTTGGCCGGAGTGTCATAAGCCTTGGAAGAACGCATAAATACAGTGGCGGTACCGGCGGACAATTCATAACCGCCCGGCACTTCTATATCCAATATATCATAAGTATCGCCCTCACAAGCACAGCAAAGCAACGAACCAAGCAACAACGGAAACAAACGCTTTTCTAAATATCTCATAAGCAACAGAGTTTATTTTACACAAAATATCAGAACACAACAAATAAGTAAAGGAGACGGCAAGGCACTCCTTTACTTATTTGCCCACACGGTCATATCCGGGACTTATTCAGCCGGTGCCGTACGAGGATCGCCATCCTTGAAAAGAAGGAATTCCAATGTATGGAAGCCACGAACATTCTGAGCGGACGCAATGCTCTCTACCGGGTCACCGTTCTCATCGGTAATGAACTCACCGTTCCATTGCAATTTGGTGAAGTCTCCCGAATTCAGGATGTTGACAATCGCATCCGCATCCAACGGCCAGCTATCCATATTGGGGTCCAAACCTTTATCGGCTACGGGGCCGAACAGGAACGCCTCACTTGTTTCCCACGGCTTGCGGGCTACAATCCATTGGGCTGCGGCAGCCTTAAAGTTCGCATCGGTCGGGTTCTTCTGCAACGCGCTTACTTTCTCCAACAATACGGCCACTTCGTCTTTCAAATCCAGGTAAGTAGGAAGTACCACGTCATTTACATAGGTTTTTACGACTTCATTCAGAATGGCATCATTATATACGTCTTCCTTTTGCGCGATTTCAGGGTGTAACCTCTTATCCAAAAGGTCTGCCAAATCCGCGCAAGCCTGTTGGGCTGCCAATGCTTCCGCACTGTTGATATGGCTACGGAAAGGAGCGGGAATAGCCAGAATGGCATCATGGGCTTTCTTGATGGCCTCACGGGTATCGTTCGCCAGCTTTTCATTGTTGGCTTTAATTACATTATAAAGGGAATTCGCGGCAATTGCAGAGTTCGCCAAATCCATCACATCGTTATTCACCTTTACATCTCGCGTACCGCAAATCGCGCTGTAAATGGAGATGATATTGTTGGAATAGTCCTCACGGGAATGCCAGCTGAACCAAGATTCCACCGCATACAAAGCGTCTTGTGTCTTTCCGTCCACATACAAATCGTAAGGGTCGCCGATTTTCGCATCGCCTACCTCATTGGCAATATCCCAGCAACCTTCGATAATCTGCTGGACACAGTTATTGGCAGTACCAAAGTAAGCCGAATTATTATGATTGATAAAAATCGAAGCATAGGATTCTCCTCCGTTATAGCTGGTTTTCCAGTCATTGTAAAGCGTTGTGGCGTCTTCTTTCAACAGATTAGCCACGTTAATCATGTAGCTGTACCAGTTGGAAGCGTTATCTTTGGTAATGTCGATTTCTTCCACAGCGCCATTACCATTTCCATTAGAAGGATCATCGTCATCACTACATGCGGACATCATTCCGCCCAAAGACAGCATGCAAGCTGCAACATACAAAAAATACTTTTTCATTTTCATCGTTATTATTTGAGATTAATATATTATTTCTTTATAAACCAACCGACATAGGCGATACCGATGGAAAATTCGTTTTCGCTATTGTATTTGCCTTTGCCGAATACCTTGCCTGTACCTATTTGGCGGGTCATGTAATCGGCCTTTACCACCAGATTGGGCAATGCGTACCAGTTCAGGCCGGCAGTCCACATGCTCACCTGATTTCTCTTGTCCATGGGAAGCTGGCCTTTTTCTCCCGCTTCCTGAGGATTGTAGTATTCATAACGGGCAAACGGATAGATGACAGGCACTTTCTTATTGCCGTTGCAAATAGAACGGAGATTGACACCGACCTCACCGGCATAGCTCACGGCTTTCTTGGCCACTTGTACCACACGGGTATAAGGAGAGGAATTGGACAAACCTTTATTCTTATTGCTGATAGCGGTAGCTCCCGTCAGGTTGCCAAACACAAAGTTCGTACGGGCCGTCACATACTTGTTCTTATACTGACCGTCGACGGTATAAATGCGCAACGGTGCTTTTACTCCCGCATACGTGGCTACTTTATCGGAATTGGACGCCGTATTGACGCAGTAATAGAAAGAGCCGCCTATACGCAGACCCGGTACTCCCCTATAATCCAGACGGGCGACATAAGCGGGAGAGGTAAAGTTGTCGACCTCGAAGAAGCCCTGCTTTCCACCTGCAACCCAGTTATTGCGGTCGAAACCGTTCGCATTCAGACCGGTTACAATCAACGCCTGATAATCGAATGTAGCATATCCCTTACCGAAAGTACCGAAGAACTCGATACCCGTTTCGTGCCAGGTGGAAGGAAGAATGGTGGTTTCGCCTTCCGGACGGTAGGTTCCGAAAAAGTTAATGGGCTCGTGATGCGCATTGGTAAGTCCGACGGGCACAATCATATGTCCGGCACGGACATTAAAAGCAGGATGTATCAGGCGTGTAATATGGAATTGCTCCAAAGCGACCTCGCCGCCTTTCTCTATTTCCGTTTCGTACTCTCCATTCTCGGAGTTCTCCAGCTCTACGGCCGTACCTGTACCTCCGGATTCAAATTCTATTTCAGCCCCCAGTATCCACTTGGAATTGAACTTATAATCGAATGCCAATACGAAACGCGGGATGGCGATCGTATTACGGTGGTCGTCCGAATTTCCTCTATTGCCGCCAAAGAAACGGTTGATGCCGTAATCCTTAAAACTGGCTACCATTTCTCCATATCCGCCGAAACGGAATTTCTTGTAGCTGTCATCATCCGAAGTGCTTGTCTTTTCTTTCTTCAGCATACTCTCGGCAGTCTCGCTTTTCGCGCTCGCTTCATCGGGCTCCCCTGCCCATAAAGCATTGGCCGATACTAAAAAACACAATGCTAATAAGCTCGTTAATTTTCTCATCTTTTATCTTAATTTTTGTTGGGACAAAGGTAGGGGTAGTTAAAAATGGTAACAATACCTAAAACAGAGTATTACTTAAAGACGGGATAGCAACAATTAGGTAGGTCTTATCCAAACAAAAAAAATCCCTATCGCATTCGGCAATAGGGATTAACTATCAAGATAACCGTTTAATCTTCACATTCTTGTGTTTCCAAATCGAGATGGGGAGCGGACTTACTCTTTTTGACCCGTCCGTTTTTACGAAGAGCCTCGGCTATAATCCACTGAAGCTGTCCATTGGTACTACGGAACTCATCGGCTGCCCATTTCTCGATAGCATCCATTGTCACAGCATCCACACGTAAGACAAAGCTTTTCGTTAAAGTCTCTTTTTTAGTCACTTATATACTTTATTAATGATTCATATCCTGCGTATGTTCACAGGATTTACAGCTTTATCGGTACAAAGTACTCCCGGTAGATTACCGAACGCCGTCTCTTCTCTTCCGTATAAATTAACAATATCTTCTTCGGAAAGTTTAGGGGACTGTCTTTTTTGCCGCGCTTCTTACTTCCTTAACCGCCACGGCCAACTGCTGCAAGGCTCTTTCCAGAACAGAACGGGGGCAACCGATATTCAATCGCATAAACCCTTCTCCCGGCTTACCGAACATTGTGCCGTCATTCAATGCCAAACGGGCTTTTTCCACAAAAAACTTTACCAGTTCCTCTTGCGGCAGGCCTAATGCGCGACAATCCAAGAAAATCAGGTAAGAGGCCTGGGGACGTATCATACCGATACCCGGGATATGCTCCTTCAGATAATTCTCCGTAAAGTCTATATTGCCTTGTACGTATCCGAGCATCTGCTCCAGCCATTCTTCTCCATGCGTATAGGCTGCCGCAGCTCCGATATAGGCCAGCAAATGTCCTTCGCAGAACTCGCCCGCCTCCATAAAGTCCCGGAAACGGCGGCGAATATCTTCGTTTACCGCTATGGCGTAGGAACTGCCCAAGCCCGGCATATTAAAAGCTTTGCTGGGAGCCATAAAGGTAAGGGAATTCTGTGCGGCCGCCTCGGATACGGTGGCAAAAGGATGATGCTTATGGGGAGGCAAAGTGAGGTCGGCATGTATCTCGTCGGAAATTACCATAGTCCCGTTCTCTTGACAGATATCCGCTATCCGGCGCAACTCTCCGGTTGTCCAGACACGCCCGCCGGGATTATGAGGATTACAAAGAATAAGCGCCCTGCACCCTTGAATGTCCTTAGCGAAACGCTCGAAATTAATGTGATAATGCCCGTTATGCAAATCAAGCGGAGAGTAAACGACTTCACGTCCCATACGTTCGGTCACCAAAAAGAAAGGATGGTATACCGGAGTCATTACCATCACCTTATCGCCCGGCTTGGTAAAGCATTGCAAGGCAAAGGCTTGTCCACGCACAATACCGGGCACAAACGTCAGCATATCACGCGTGATATCCCATTGGTGACGCCTGTGCAACCAATGGCAAATAGAGGTATACCACTCTTCACAGGCGAAAGTATATCCCAAAACCGCATGGTCGAGACGTTTGCGCAAAGCGTCCATTACAAAAGGCGGCGTACGGAAATCCATATCGGCCACCCACATGGGAAGCAAATCGCTACGCCCCCATACATTCTCCACGCCGTCCCACTTTACGGAGTCCGTACCGCGGCGTTCGATCACTTCATCAAAATTATACTTCATAAGGTTCAAGTTGTTTTAAATAGGGAAAAAGATAAAAACAGCCACATCCCACAAAGAATGCGACAGGATAATGGCGGCAAACCGATTCGGGAAGAAACGGTAAAGCGCTCCCCAAACCACACCTGCCACCAATGCCGCCATGATAAGCATGAAATTGCAAGAGCCGGCATGTACCAGCGCATACAAGGCCGTAGCCGCCGCAAACCCCGTATCGGGATTCTTCCAACGTTCGGAAAGCGTGCGTTGCACGTATCCCCGCCAGAAGATTTCTTCCGCAGGCCCTATCAAGACCAGCATCAAGGCAGCCAGCAACCAGGGAGACTCGCCTTCTTTCATACCGTAAATGGAATCTACCTGCGGACGGGCAAAGTCGAACATCCAAGTGGAAACCTTATCTCCCACCCAGAAAATCATCCATAAAGCAACGGCGATACCGACGCCCAGCAGGACATTGGAAGTACTCCATTTCACCTCACGCCACCATCCGGGGCTGAACAGGGTGGCAAATACGGATAAGGTCAGTGCGGAACCGGTCATCATCCACCAGAAATTAACGGCAGGAGCCGTCCACGGCGAAAACATGACGGTCCACAAAACAGCGGCCAATATAATAGTAAAAACTAATTTCTTCATACGAATAAACCGGCTATGACAAATGATAAAGCGAATACCAAACTAAACAATAACTGGAGCTTTGCCGTCATCTCATCCAGATTGGCGATGGCGGCAACACCCTTTCCCGAAAACCGGGACATGACCCGGACATTGCCGACGGCAGGAACCAGCACAAGCAAGACTAACAACGTCCATAAAGGAAAAGTTCCGGTTGCTACGCAACCGGCAATCCAACCGAAAGGAAACAGTATCTCCGCACAATAGAGAATCACGGATGTCCTTCCACCCAATTCCATTGCCAAAGTCTTGATGCTCGCCCGGGCGTCGGTCTGCATATCGCGGGTATTGTTGGCGTGCAGGATGGCCACCGTAATCAACCCTACGGGAATCGCTATCCACAGAACGTCCCACAGAAATGCTCCGGTAGAGACATAGGCAGTCCCCAAAGTGGGCAAGAAAGCGTAAGCCATAAAGATAACGACGTCTCCCAACGCGTTGTACTTCAGCGGCGGATACAGAAGCGCGCACGCCGCACCGCCCAAACCGATATACAGCAGAGGGAAGCCTGTACGCCACAATAATCCGAGACCTCCGGCAAGAGCCACCAAAAGCAGGACTAACGACAAACGATATATTTCCTTAGGAGTAAACATCTTATCCGTCAACGTTTTCGCGCCGAACGTATCTTTCATATCAACCCCTTGTTTATAATCGAAATAATCGCTCCAAGTGTTTCCGGCCGCATGGAAAACGACGATGTTCAACAAAGCCCATATACCGTTCGCCCAATTTATATCTTCCTTCATCCAAAACAGATAGGCCAGCGTCACCACCACCGGCATGGCCGAAGCGGGGAACGACCACGGACGCACGGCTATCATCCAGTCTTTAAAAGAATGTTTCTTCATTATATATTCGAGTTTTTGATTTTAAATGCGCTGAACAAAATTGTGTGCAAAAGTACGAAATATCTTCGCTTTTGAGTAAATTTGCCAACCAATTTAAAAGAGACCCATATGATTAAAGCTCTGTTTTTTGACATTGACGGTACGCTGGTGAGCTTCAAGACTCACCAAATTCCCGTTTCCACCATTGAAGCGCTGGAAGCCGCTAAAGCCAAAGGCATACAGATATTCATTTCCACCGGACGTCCGCGTGTCATCATCAACAACCTCGCCGCCCTGCAGGAACGGAAACTGATAGACGGCTACATCACCATGAACGGCGCCTATTGTTTTGTGGACGATACCGTCATCTACAAAAGCCCCGTTCCGGCAGCCGAAGTGGATGCGCTGGCAAGTTTCTGCCACGAACGCAATATCCCCTGCATACTGGTAGGCGAGCACGATATTTGCGTAAACCAGCCCGACGAGATCGTAACGGAGATATTCAACCATCAACTCAAAACGGACCCTATCGCGTCAAAGCCTTATACAAGCGATCATTCAGACAAGGAATATTACCAGCTGACACCCTTTATCACCATCGAAGAGGAACAAACCATATTACCCTCCATTCCCAACTGCGAAATGGGACGCTGGCATCCGGCATTTGTAGACGTTACCGCCAAAGGAAATACCAAACAACACGGCATCGATGAGATAATCCGGCATTTCAACATTCGCCTGGAAGAAACAATGGCTTTCGGCGATGGTGGAAACGACATCAGCATGTTGCGCCATGCAGGTATCGGAGTGGCTATGGGCAATGCCAAAGACGACGTAAAAGCCGTGGCCGATTATGTCACCACGAGCGTTGACGACAATGGCATAGCCAATGCGCTAAAGCGGTACGGGATAATCGAGAGTTGAATCATGCCGTTCGTACCCGATACCCAAAACAAAGAGTTTCAAGATGCTTTGAACCTCATACAGTACACCCGCCAGTCCGTTTTTCTGACGGGAAAAGCGGGTACGGGCAAATCCACCTTTCTCCGGTATATCTGCGGGCATACCAAGAAAAAGCATGTAGTGTTGGCTCCTACGGGAATTGCCGCCATCAATGCGGGCGGGAGTACATTGCACAGTTTCTTCAAGCTGCCTTTTTATCCTCTGCTGCCCGATGATCCCAATTTCAGCCTGCAACGGGGACGCATCCACGAATTCTTTAAATATACCAAGCCGCATCGCAAGCTGCTTGAGGAGCTGGAGCTGGTTATCATTGACGAGATTTCTATGGTGCGGGCGGACATCATCGATGCCGTCGACCGTATTTTACGTGTCTATTCACGTAATTTGCGGGAACCTTTCGGCGGGAAACAACTTCTATTGGTAGGTGACGTCTTTCAGCTGGAACCGGTAGTGAAGGGAGACGAACGGGAAATACTGAACCGTTTCTATCCCACCCCCTATTTTTTCTCCGCAAGGGTCTTCAACCAGATAGACCTCGTCTCCATTGAATTGCAGACCGTCTATCGCCAAACCGACAAAGTTTTTGTCAGCGTACTGGACCACATACGAAACAATACGGTGGGCGCTGCCGACCTGCAACTGCTCAACACCCGTTACGGCACACAGATAGAGCAGTCTGAAGCCGATATGTACATCACCCTCGCCACCCGCCGCGACAACGTGGACTATATCAACGATAAGAAACTCGCCGAACTGCCGGGAGACCCTGTAACATTTCATGGAGAAATCATGGGTGATTTCCCTGAAAGCAGTCTTCCCACTTCACAGGAACTGGTACTCAAACCGGGCGCGCAAATCATTTTCATCAAGAATGATTTCGACCGCCGGTGGGTAAACGGCACCATCGGGATTGTCAGCGGTTTTGACCCCATTGAAGAGACGCTCTACGTCATTACGGACGATGGCAAGGAATGTGACGTGAAACGGGAATCATGGCGGAATATCCGCTATAAATACAATGAAGAAAAGAAACAGATTGAGGAAGAGGAATTAGGAACTTTCACCCAGTATCCCGTACGATTGGCATGGGCCATCACTGTTCATAAAAGTCAGGGGCTGACGTTCAGCCGGGTAGTTATCGACTTCACCGGAGGAGTGTTTGCCGGAGGACAAGCGTACGTAGCACTCAGCCGATGTACGTCTCTGGAAGGAATACAACTGAGGAAGCCTATCAGTCGCGCCGACGTATTCGTACGCCCCGAAATTACAGGATTTGCCGAACGTTTCAACAACCGCCAGGCCATCGACCGCGCCCTGAAACAAGCGCAGGCGGACGTGCAATATGCAGCTGCTGCCAAAGCGTTCGACAAAGGGGATTTTGAGACTTTCCTCAACGAGTTCTTTAAAGCCATCCATTCCCGCTACGACATTGAAAAGCCCGTTGTGCAGCGTCTTATCCGCAAGAAATTGAATATCATCAATCAATTGCGTGAAGAGAACCGCGCGCTGAAACAGGCTGCCGCAGAGAAAGAAAAGTCGCTGGTGAAGTATGCCCGTGAATACATCATCATGGGTGACGAATGCCTTAAACTGGATATGAAGGAAGCCGCCATGAAGAATTATGAAAAGGCCGTTGCTCTCTGCCCCAAGTTCAAAGAGGCATGGAAGAAGATTAAAAAATTAGAGAAAGAGATGCTAAAAAGATGATTCTCTTGCTTTTGAGAATATTAACGAGTACTTTTACATCCAACTTATAATCCCATAGCCCTATGCTTCTGAAACTTTATGAAAGAAACAACAATCCGGCGGATTTGCAACAGGTAATCGATATTCTGAACGACGGCGGAATCATTATCTATCCTACCGATACCATGTATGCCATCGGCTGCCACGGATTAAAAGAACGTGCAATAGAACGTATCTGCCAGCTCAAGAACATTGACCCGAAGAAGAACAATCTGTCCATTATCTGCTACGATTTGAGCAGTATCAGCGAATATGCCAAATTCGATAACAACACGTTCAAATTAATGAAACGCAACCTGCCGGGCGCTTTCACTTTTATCTTGAACGGCACCGTCCGCCTGCCGAAGATATTTCGTAACCGCAAGGAAGTAGGAATCCGCATGCCCGACAACCCGATTATCCAGGAACTGGCACGCCTGCTGGACGCTCCCATCATGACTACCACACTCCCTTACGATGAAAATGAAGACATTGAATATTGTACCGACCCCGAACTGATTGACGAGAAATTCGGTAATATCGTAGACTTGGTCATCGACGGCGGTATAGGCGGCATAGAGGGTTCTACAATAGTAAACTGCACTAATGGCGAGGCGGAAATCGTACGCCAGGGAAAAGGCCGGCTGGATGAAGGATAAAATGCAGTCTCCCGTATACTTTGCAAAACTTTTCCGGCTCTTATGATGTTTCTTTTCCAAAGAAACAATACACTTTATGAGTGCAAAAGAGCAATACTGGAAATATTCGCTGATTACCATTATCATCGGACTGGGGATTATCCTCTTCAGACAAATCACGCCTTTCTTGGGAGGTTTATTAGGAGCGTTGACTATTTATATACTGGTCAGACGCCAGATGATTTATCTGTCCGAAAAACGAAAGATGAAACGCAGCATAGCCGCCACCATCATTACGGCAGAAGCTATTTTATGCTTCCTCGTTCCTTTGGCGTTGGTAGTATGGCTGGCTGTAATAAACCTGCAAAACATCAATCTCGATCCGCAAGCCATCATCGCCCCGTTTGAAGAAGCCGCCGCCGTTATCAAGGCCAAGACCGGATATAATGTATTAGGCGGAGACAGCCTTTCATTCATCATTTCATCCCTGCCACGCATCGGGCAAACGCTGATGGGCGGTATCAGCAGCTTTGCCGTCAATATGTTCGTATTGGTTTTTGTTCTCTACTTCATGTTGATGGGCGGAAAGAAAATGGAGCGATATGTCAACGAGCTTCTTCCCTTCAATGAGGCCAACACGCAGGATGTAGTGCATGAAATCAATATGATTGTCCGTTCCAATGCCATCGGCATACCTTTGCTCGCCATTATACAAGGTGGAGTGGCCATGATCGGTTATTGGATATTCGGCGCCCCCAATATTTTATTCTCGGGATTTCTGACTGGCTTTGCCAGTGTCGTTCCCATGGTAGGTACAGCACTGATATGGGTTCCCATAGCCATATACATGGCACTGATCGGCAATTGGTTCCAAGCGATCGGATTGGCAATCTTCGGCGCCCTCGTTATCTCCCAGCTCGATAACCTGATACGTTTTATCATTCAGAAGAAGATGGCGGATATCCATCCGCTTATCACCATTTTCGGAGTAGTCATCGGTCTCTCTCTTTTTGGATTTATGGGTGTCATTTTCGGTCCGTTACTACTTTCCTTATTCTTTCTCTTTGTCAATATGTTCAAAAAAGGATATCTGGACGGAGAAAGGTAAAGCGGTCATAATAAGATATACGCATCAGAAACTGTAAAACTCCAGAATCCGTTGAAGCAGCATATTCTGCTCAACTTTATCCCGGGTAAGTTCCATTTGCTTGAAGTCGTACAGCAATTTCAACAAAGCGGCCGCCTGCTTCTCACAAAGGCAGGAACCATGAACCACCTCTACCCAATAAACAGTTTCTCCCCATACATCCGCCGAGAAATCAGGCAGAGTATTCATTAAGGCCGGCTTCTTCCTGACCTTACGGAAAGTCTCCGTCAGATACGATAATATATCGGACATCACCCGCTTACAACGCCCGCGAGAGTTTGAAGCCCCGTTCCTGAAACGCAATAAAAAATAATACCCCAACCACAAATAAACGGCGAACGTTTCCACACGGGACGCTTCTATTCTCTTCCAGAAAGAAGCCAAGGCGGTATCTATCTCTTCCAAAACCCCATCCGTATCACCATTTATATAATATTTCTGGGCGAGACATTCGAAAGTACATCCCCATTTGGCCATATCAACACAGCTTTGGGTGTCCCGCATTACCAGCCGCGCTTGTTCCAGCAGCTGAAACGCCTCTGTTTCAGACTCACGGCACGTATCGTAAAACCGCGACTGATGAAAGAGCAAGATAGACTGACACAATAATCCATCCAAAGTGTATTCTGTACTTTCCATATATAATTATTCATTAAGGCGCACGAAAATACAAATAAAGAAAGACATATCAAATAAGATAATCAAAACAACCCCTGTTTCACTATCCATTTTATACCCTCGAAAACAAGTTTCGTTCGTCTCTTAAAAACAATAAAGAAAGTGTGTCAAAATACACTTGATGATTTTTTAGGCACAGATTACACGTCAGCCTATGACAGGCTTCCCTTCCTGCAATCTCTTCAAACGTAACAATGCCTCTATATAATAGTAATCCGCATAAATGATGGAAGCATCTATTTCCGAATTGGCCGGCCGGTGTCCTGTGGAATGGAGCAAGAATGCCGGACTTGCTTCACCGCACTGATAGTTATCCGTACTCAGGCTCGTCAGCATTTTTATCGCCGCATCTCTATACCGTTCTCCCTTATCACCGGGCAAGTAGGTGGAAAGTTCCAGCAATGCGGAAGCCACTACACAGGCGGCAGAAGCGTCACGGGGAGCATCGGGTATGGCGGGGTCATTGAAATCCCAGTAGGGAACATAGTCTTCGGGCAGATTCTTCAAATACACATCGGTCACCTTCTGCACAAAATCCAGATAACGGCAGTCTTTGGTTTCACGATACACTACCGTATATCCATAGACAGCCCAAGCCTGGCCGCGCGCCCACATGCTGTTATCGGCATATCCCTGATGGGTAACTCCCTTGATAAAATCGCCGGTCAGCGTATCGTAAACGGCTACATGATAAGAAGTATAATCAGGCCGGAAATGATACTTCATCGTTTTATCGGCATGAGAAATGGCAATATCCGCCAGATAAGGATTTCCGCCATTCTTTGCCGCCCAAAACAGCATTTCCAGATTTATCATATTATCCATGATTGTGTTGTGTCCGCCAAACAGCTCTACATTGCGGGGCCATGACAGCATTGTGCCTACCTGCGGTTTGAACAGTGTGGCCAATGTATCCGCCGTATCCAGAATCACTTGTTTGTAAGCCGGATTTTGCGTCAGGCGATAACCGTTGCCGTAACTGCAAAAAATAAGGAAACCCAAGTCATGGTCGAATGCGGGGGTTCTGGAAAGAAACTCCAATGAAGAGGTAAATTTCTCCGCTTCCTCTTTTATCCGCTTGTCACCGCTATATTCGTAATCATACCACAGCACACCGGGCCAAAAACCGGCGCACCACTCTTCTTTCGTTGCCTTACGGCAGTTCCAATCGCTTTGACCGTTCAGTATATTGCGGGGCATCATAGTGTAATCCACCACACCATTCGTATCATGCAACCGATTTAATGTACGCTCCACCTGACGATTGCAATAATCCAGCGCCTCGCCAACGTGAAACTTATTTTCCGTAGTAGTACAGGCAGATAACAGGCAGACGCCCAGAGCTGCCAACAGAGCTTTTGTCTTCATATCCGATTTTATTCTTTTATTTCTCAACATGGAACCAGTCGGCATCCACCCAACCGCGTTCTTTACCGTAAGGAGCCGTACTGAACAGTCCGACCTTAGCCCCTATCCATTTTCCCTGACGGGCAGTAAAAGGACTCCCGGCAGCTGTATACTGCTTGCCGTCCAAACTATAAGAGAAGCGGCAGACACCGCCTTTCTCCACTTTTACCCTCAGGTAGATTTCACTTTCATAATTGGGATACAGGCCGGCTTCATAAATTCGGCTTGCCGGAATTTCCGCCAGACGGACAATCGTTTCCGGCGTATTCTGCTCGGCATCTTTACAAACGGCTTGTTTCAATACAAACAGTTCACCTACCTTTTCCACACCGATATAGCTGTAATCCCAGCCCATTACGATAAGTCCCGATTGCTGTCCGTCCATTTTGGCGGATACTTTCAGTTTGGCGGTAGCCGTGAATCTTTCCGCCGGAAATTTCTGCAACAACAGATTAGGCACTTCCCAGAAATTCACGAAATTCTCCGAAAGCACATGCCCGTAGATACGGACAAAGCCTAAATCCGAGGTAAAGCCAAAAGTATCCTGATAATTAGCGTGCCACTCCCATTGCAATCCCAGTCGGCGGGTATTAAACTCGTCGCTTTCCGCAGGAGTTTCCACGGGATAAGTCCCGCCTACATCCGGTTTCCTATAAACGGTGACCGGTTCACCGCAACCGTCACCGTCTTTATCCGCACCGATTATCGGCCAGTCATTCACCCAAGCCATCGGGTTCAGGTGAATCACACGTCCGTACATCGCTTTATCTTGAAAATGAACAAACCACGATTCCCCTTTACCGGTATCTACCCACGCTCCCTGATGGGGGCCGTTAATATTCGTCTTGCCCTGCGCCATTACGATTTTCGACTCGTACGGCCCGTATATGTTACGCGAGCGCAACACCAACTGCCAACCCGTAGCCACACCGCCTGCAGGAGCGAAAATATAATAATAACCGTTGCGTTTATAGAGCTTCGGTCCTTCTACCGTATGGTTCACTCCGTCGTTCCCGTCATAAACGAGTACCGGATTACCGATAACCTGTGTACCTTCCGCATTCATCCCGCATACCACCACAATACTGTTCATCTTCGAGCGACTGCCGGCCCAGGCATGTACCAGATAAACCTGTCCGTCCTCATCCCACAGCGGCGCAGGGTCTATCATTCCTTTACCGGCTTTCACAAGTACGGGTTTCTCCCATTCACCGGCAGGGTCTTTTGTCTTTACCATGAAGATGCCGAAATCCGGGTCGCCCCAATAGATGTAAAATTCCCCTTTATGGTAACGTATGGACGGAGCCCACACCCCCTTACCATGGCGGGCGGAATTATAAAACTCTTTCGGCTCCAGCTCCTTCAAGGCATAATTGATAATACGCCAATTCACCAAATCCTTGGAATGGAGAATAGGCAGCCCCGGCGTACATCCGAAGCTGGAAGCGGTCATATAAAAATCATCATCGGCCGCACAAACATCAGGGTCGGAGTAATCGGCATACAATACCGGATTTCTATAAGTACCATTACCCTGATCCGACACCCATACCTCGGATACGTATTGCGCTTCCGCCTGCAAACAGACGGTACATAACATGCCAATAATCAGCGTTAATCTTTTCATCTTACAATTAATAAACATCCCGGAAACAATACTTCAATCACCTTATCGTATTTATACCCTATTTTACTTAAAACATTCATTTATCAATACGAACAAACCATACCGATTACTCAACACAAAGTGAAGTTTTATAAGACTTCCCCCTTATATTTCTTGTATTTCTTCGCTTCGTCCTTACTTACGGGCACAAAACGGACGGCAGCTCCGCCACTTGGTTTTAAATCGAACTTCATCACTTTAGAAGCATCCGTCAGCAGATACGAGCACTTCACCTGCGTACGGGTCTTGACTTCTTTCCCGCCATCCGTATAGATATACGCAAGGTAAGTCTTACCCTTATCAAGGAAAGAGAGCGATACATTCTCTTTTGAACCGTCGTTATTCGTCATAGCCGCCAAGAACCATTCCTGCCCCTTTCGACGGGCCATTGTGATATTCTTACCCGGTGTTCCGCCCAATACTTTCGTATCATCAAAGACCGTTTGCAAGTTTTCAAACCACTCTACTTCCGGTTCGCCATGATAGAAAGAGGGTTTATCATACCAGAAGATTGTTTGCAACGGACTGTAAAACACCAATGATGCCGCCAACTGATGCGCGTGTGTTGTTTTCAAACGCTTGTCGAAATAACAGATTGTATAATCCGCCGCGCCGTTTATCATACGGGTAAAAGGCAACGTTACATTGTGCGTAGCATCCGGAAACTCCTCATTTCCGCAAATACCTTCCTGAGTAAGAAGATTGGGATACGTGCGACTGAAGCCGGACGGGCGGTACTCATCGTGTATATTCATCATCAGATGATTTTCGGCAGCCAGACGAACCAGGTCGTGCAACCACGTAGCCCAGCGGTGGCTGGCATACTGTACAAAACCGGACTTCACGCCTACAATACCCCATTCCCGAAGTATCGGAAAGAGTTCACGCGCCTGCTTCATCAAGGCATGCTGGTTGACGTACACCCAAACACCAACCCCTTTTTCCTTTCCGTAAGCCACCACACGCGGCATATCCAATTTATCTACCACTTTGGTAGCGTCTCCGTCGTGCGAAGTACACGGCAAATACCACAGCCAGTCGAAAAGCATGTAAGGAATGTTATGTTCGGCGCAGAAGTCAATCGTTGCGACAGCCCCTTCGGTGCTGATGGTTGTTTCGCGCATGATAGTACCCGGTCTCACCCACTCGGCGGCATCCGCTATTTCACAGGGCGGGTTCAGATTTTGGATAATATCGTTATGTTCCAACAAATCTCCCGGTTTCTCAGCGGTCATTATCACTTTCCACGGAGTAGCGTAGTAAGTCACTACATCTACCGGGCTATACATCACGGAAGTCAGCGTATTCTTTTTCACTGCCGAAGCCTGATATTTGGTAAGGCACCAATCGTCCGCATCGGCATCCAGCAATGCGGTCCACAGGCCACCGGGCAATTCCAACGTCAAGGCACGTTCTACGGGACGCTTCAGCTCATTGATATCCAGATATTCAAAAAAAGCCTGCGCCCATTGTTCCGACCATGCTTTCGTACCGGCAGGCAAGGTATATTCCGTCAAATCACCCACTACTTTGTGAAATGTAGCACGGGGATGTTCGGGAAAGAAATAACGGAAGGCAACCCCTTCGTCATAAGCGCGCACTTCTATATCAAGACGATACAAAGAACCGTCTTTCTTGGAAAGATGGAGTGTCGCCGCGTTATAATGGTCGCGCACTTCGCTACGTTCACCGTAAAGAGGTTTCCAGATATTATCCGCTGTCGGTGTATAAGTTACAGAGTCTACTTCAAGGTTGTCCATCCAACAGGCGGGCTGTATAAGCTTGCGCTGTCCCAATGCCATTTCCCAGATGCGGTTATCCAGTTCCAACCCGGCACGCGATTCTTCTATAACGGATTGTCCCTTGAAAGAAACCTGATAAAACAAACCGTTGACGGCGGGAGCAGTCTGCTTTTGATAGAAACTTATTTCCTGTATGCCGCCCGGAGAGGTCAGTCTCAATTCCCGGGCATTACCCGCAAACATAAAAGCGGCATATACGAATGTACCTAATAGAAATCCTATTCTTTTATTCATTACTGCAAGTGTATCTTTAAGTAAGTGTTGAACTTTATTTGTATCAAGAGTCTCTGAATGACAGATAGTATAAGCTACTTATACGTATTTACTTAATATTTCATATTATCGCTATATCATGAGCATCCGTTTACTTTCCAATTACAATACGAATAAGAAGCACACGACACTTAACGCACATTCAATAAAAGCTCATTTTTCAATAAAGAACGTACGCTCTACGGGCTCTGCCGTCTGTACGTTTCCAATAATACCGTATTGCCAAGCTACTACCGTCACCCTCAGCGGATACTTGCTGCGGGGCGGTATCTTAGTAAATATCAACTTATCTCCCTTGATTGTCGCAGGCCCTTCTTTTACGTAATAATATACAGGCAGCCCGCAATCGGATGTCGCATCGAGCGTAACGGATTCCGTTCCGGCTTTCACATTCTCGATGCCGGGAAAAAGAATACATTGTCTCCGTCCCTCGGTAAGAGGATAAGGAATATTAAAACTGAGCTCCTGTACGCATTCCTTATATTGCCGGTCTCCCCCGGCGCTTGCTACCAGCGTAATGCTCGAAGTTCGCTTTTTATTGGTTGTCCCCATACGGTAGAAGTCAAGGACGAAAGTCGTATCATTGACCCGCTTCACCGGACCGCAAATACGCTCAATCCGCGGCACGGCAATCGAATGTTTGTCTGCCAAAGAAACGCGCAGACTATCAGTATACACCGCTTTCAGATGAAACGTTACGCCGTCAGCTTCGGGTAAAAAACGGGCGGAAAGCGTGACATGTGATTGCGGATTATATGGAACAAGCCGTCCTTCCTGCATAAAACTGACATATTGCGGAAGTAAGTCATGTTCCTGACGATAAAAATCTTCGGTCAGTTCCGCCATCTCACGGTCAAAGTACCAGAAAGCATCGTGGCGATCGCCTGTATATTGCCGGTAAGGAGCAGGCTTTGCGCGGCGGGGTTGTTTCGTGAGGCGTGCTGTACGCACTTCTCCCTGCGGTTCTTGTGTACCCGTACGCCAACGTTCGACAAGCCAGCCTTCACGGGGATTCAATTTCTTCAAGACAGCCGGTTTATTCCCGTCCACATCCGCGGGAATCCTATGTTCTACCGCTTTCTTCAAGAAAAGACCGATATAATCGGCTGTACGGTCGGCCACATCAAAATGTCCTCGTCCGGCATCACAAAGAAAAGATATACAACTTTCGGGATACATCATACGAAAAGCCAAAGCCGGATTAACGCGCGCTTCCCACCATTCATACTCTCCTTCAACCATTAAACCGGGAATGCCGTCGATGTTGCGCGTACGTCCCCACTCCAGATTGGCACCGCCGTAGCCTGTCAGGTTAGTACGCGGAGCATCGCCGTGGTAAGAAATAATCGCTAACGTACGTTCCGGATTCCATGCCGCAAAGTTCCAGGGGAAGGTTGCCATTGCCGAATGTCCTAAAGGAACAACAGGCGCGGCTTTCAATTCATCGTAACCGCTCGTTTCCGCCAGATCGTCCAGCGCAGCCAGCAACGCGTCATTACATCCCGTACTCACATCCCAAGGAAAATCAAGTATAGGCGTAATCCACACCAAGGCGACGCCCGCTTCCTGCATCCGCTTGCGGAATAGCGGGTTTTCGAACAGGGTTTCTTCACACATATTATGCTGCCCTACCACCACGGCTTTCACTTGCCCGCAATCGTCGGGTATCCACAGAAAGGCCTGCGGATGCGCTTTGGTTTCCTGCGAAATCATCGAAGGAATCTGCACCGACCACTGCCATTCGGCAGCTACACCTGTCATTCTTCCCCCAAAAAGAATGGAAAGGAAAATCCAAAGAGAAAGATGTTTCATACCATAACCTGTTACTTATCCTTTAAATCCCAATATACCACATATCTCTGATGATGCATATCGTACAGCGGTCGAAGTACATCACCTTGTTCCGTAGTGAATTTCAATTCCTTTCCAACCCGTTGCAACACACGTGCCGGATGCTTACGGTCTATCGCCATCGTTGTTTTCAAACCTGCCGGAATATGGTAATCATAAGTATAATAATCATTATAAAGCTCCGGATTGGAGAAAGGCGCCGGAGCCTGCATTCCTTCCGTACCGCGTTCTCCTGCCAATACCAGCGGCCCATAGAGCAACGCGCCCTTTTGAGGATTGTCCGGAGTAGTTTCCAAATGCACCCGCATCGGATAAGCAGCCTCGATGCGATCACCGCCGGCTGCCAGCAGAACAAGTGTCGGCTCAGCTTCAACATATTATAGGTGCAACAAGTCTCACCCGTATAGCCATTCAGGAAGTGCGAGAAACGTTTTGTATCGAAATAATGCTCTTTCTGACTGCTGCATCCGGGAGCAAACGTGTGATGGTCTGTCATGGTGTGCCAGAAGAAGTCACTCAATGCTTTACTGTCTTTATCTCCTGTCAGCTCATAATTACGGGCTTCTGCCAGTACCTTCGGTATAAACGTGTTCGTATGTTTCGTGCCCAAATCATCATTTTGCTCTTTCAAAGGGTCTATCACATCATTATGATAGAAAAAATGCGCCAACCAACGGTAACGTTCGTCACCGGTAGCGGCATACAAATTATAGAATGATTCATTGATACCGCCAAACTCGTTGCGTATCATCCTCCGACGCGTTTTTTCGCTCAACGGCTTTAGTTTATCGTATGCCCAATCGCCCATTTTCGTCACAACAGCCAATGCCTGCGCATTATCCGCATAGAGATATTGGTCTATCAGGCCGGAAAACAGTTTGTGCAATGTGTACCACGGCGCCCAGACAGACTGTCCCTTAATATTGCGGTTTATCAGCTCCTCGGGAAACGCGCTCAGATAACCATTGCCCAACGCATCCTGCACTTTACCCAGTTCCGTCACAATGCTATCGCCTTTCAGTTTAAAGATTTCACTGCCCGTAGCAGCATACATCAGTCCGTATGCCGAGAGCAAATGTCCTGTGGTATGTCCGCGTAATTCACAATCCAAAGACTCCCAACCGCCATACTTTTTCACAGTCATATATCCGCCCTCACGGCCTGCCCATATACCGGCATTCGTTCGGAAGCTATGTATCAAACGATTCACATCTATCGAAGTCATCCACACCGAATCACGCAACATATTATCACGAAAACGACTTGGCAGCAAACGAACATCCTGCAAATCAAAACTCTCTACCTTGACCGGAGCCACCGTATTCAATTTCATCTTACCCGCAAATTGTCCGGGATAAACGGATTGAGCAGACAGTGTACCCGCCATCCACACGCATAAAGCAAAAATAATGGTCTTATACTTCATATATATATCCTTGGTGTTTTTAATAAAGATACGAATAAAAGCGTGAAAATACCTAATGCGACATATGAAACTCTACAAAAAAACGGCTGCCAATTATATGACAGCCGCTTTAGGTTCAATGAGTGTGAATGTGTCAAAACATTGATAAACGTCACATTCTATCATGCAGAACGTAGTGAAGCATCTCTTCCCTTGTTGTAAAGGGAGTAGATTCTTCGGGCTAAAGTCCTCTGAATGACAGAATGGTACGTTTATCATCATTTTGATGCTTCTCCTTTAGAAAAGAATACTTTTCTGAATACCTATTGAAAACTGAGAATTTATGATTTAACAGTAAAAAGAGGATGTCAGAAAGCTAAGATAGGACGTATCGATGCTTGTTGAGCACCAGTCTTATCTCTGTTCAGAACCTTCACCTGTCCATTTGTTTTCAACTCTATTACCCATGTCTGTTTATCTGGAAAATCAGCATCACCAACTTCAGTTGTAGACCACCAGCGGTCTGTATAATTTTTAGAAGTACTACTCGTCGGAGAATCAGGAAACTCCTGTAATAACTCACCATCTACCTTAACTAACTTATTTCGCAAATTTAATAAAGTAGCTGATTTATTACCTGCACTAACATTATTCTCTTTGAAATCAGATGAAGTTAAAGAATATGTACCACCATCACTGCTTTTTCCAAAGGCATTGAATACTTCAATCAATTCACCTATACTCGGCATATACCATCCCGTAGAACTGATAGGAGCTGCATACGCCTTATTGCTTTCCTTACCAAATTTCAGCACATTCTGAACCGCCTCTACTGAAAAAGCAAAATCCATAGTTTTTGCATAACCATCAAGTTTTCCCGAAAAAGTATCATAGTCGGTAGAATTTTTATCTATTGCATTACCTTCTTCCACCTCATGAGCACCCCAATTTACGTAATAACTGCTTGTACTGGCATTACTTGTTGGTATCATTTCATCTGTATGATAATTTTCCAAAGCCAATACCTTTCCATTAGTATATTTCTTTGAACCGTCCATTCCATTACTTACAGATACATTGTCAGTTGCAAAAATAATTCCTATACAATTTTCTTTAATAATATTATCACCATCATTAGTTCCCGGACAGATACTTCCGTCTGCATAATAATAATCACCTACCGCAATGGCACGTTCAGTATAAGAACTTTCAGCACCCTCTGCATTGATTGTATACTTCATATATTTACCGGTTTCCAAATTCACAGTCTTTTCTTCCAACTGAATCGGTGTGCCATACTTTAATTCCCCTCCCAAAGTATACGCCATTTCCGGCTTTACAAGGAAACGAAACAGGCTGTAAGCTTTAGCATCCTCACCGGCAACTCCTTCTGTCTTAATAGAAAGAGGATACATTGTAAGCGAATGACTATTCAAAGTAAAATCCTTCGTAAAAGGTTCCGCATAAATAAAATTCTTATCTGTATCCAAATACGCCTTTACGGGCACTTCAATTTCCATTAATGCCAACTGATGCTTAAAGTCGAAAGAAAGAGATTTTGCATTTGCATTTCCTATATCAGTCGGTTCAGCAGATGCCAACATCAAGTCAAGAGAGGGATAAGCTATACTTTGATCATTTCCAGCCACTTCCAGCTTTTGGGTAAAATGTTCTTTAATCTGTTCTTGCAGGCTCGCCTGATTGTCTGCGCTCGCTATGCTCAAGTTTTCATCGTAAGGAGAATAAGCCACATAAGACGTATTCTTATAATAATATACTTTATTATCATTACCCGTCCAGTCAGCTCCAGCATATTCCAAAGGCATATTCTGCACCAACAATTTATTATCTGTAGAACGGATGGCGAAAATACCAATCTTATCTCCGGCTTCAAATTGAGTATCTGCACCTTCATTGATTATACGGGTATCCGCATCGGATGATACAAAATCCGAAGCTGTTGCGTGGATAGTAAGTTGTCCTTCATTTTCTACCGGTGTCACATCCAATTCATCGTTCTGGCTGCAACCTGCTACAAAAGCTGTCGCCAATATCATTGCTGATAATTTGAAAATGTTTTTCATATTCATATTCTTTAATTGTTATTATTATTCCATTTAAATTTCATTTGATTGCGCTTTAGCAGCACCTCCCCATGATTCCTCGCCGGAATCCCACGAGCCGCCATCATTAGGAGTACTCGGTTGATTTTCAATTGTGCTGCCACCTATCGTGCCATTTCCTGCATTATCCCATGAATTATCGTTATCCATTTCCGGCTTATTCTCTATGGTATTACCTTCCAAACTGTCCTCACTCATATCCCAAGAAGATAAATCTTTGAAGGTCACATTGATTCCATCTTCCGACACCTCAAGTTCCATACCTTTTGCGATACCTTGTCCCAGAGTCAAATCTTCTTCAAGTATATACGTATAGGTACGTTCATCCGGTAAGGTTACTTCCATAAATTCCGTTCCCGCAGTAATAGTCTGTGGAACAATCAAAGCCTTACCTTTGGCTGTAGCGCGTACTACAGTACCTTTTTCTACATTTTGCAAGTTTAGATACTTGATTATAATATTGTTGTAACTTACACCGGGTAAGGTGGAACTCAAATCACATACTATTTGGGTGTTACGATGACGGAAAGAAATATCAGAAGCAGAAAAAGGAACATCCTGTGTCACCACTTCCAAGTGATCGCTTTCCCAATATCCACTACCGCTTTGGTCTGCTTTTACTACAGGAATTTCCGGCTTGACACCTTCATTATAAGGATACCAAGCATTTACGGTCAGTTCTGTTTTATCACCCCAGTAGAACGGGTCTGAAGAGGTCAGGTTGCCCATTTCATCCACAGTATAAGGCTTCACTATACCGTCTATCTCTATCGCTACGGTACGATCGGCAAGACCTGCCCAATTGTCATTGGTTGTCAAGCGAGTATCAGCTCCGGCAGTCTGCATCGGTACAAATCCGGCAGTAAACTTTACTTCCGCCCCATCAGCTCCCTGCGGCGCTTCATCATCTCCGCAAGAAGCCAGGAAAAGAGCTAAAACAGCTGTCAGTAAAAATTTTCCTTTTATCATACTATTCGATTTAAATAATCTCGTTAACATCAGAGTTTCATTGTTTTGAAGTAAGATACGGATGAGCGGAACATACCGCTCAAAGCCGTATTTACTTTTTGCTATATTAATACCTCTTAGGTTCTTCTCTATTCGTAATAAAACATAAGCGTACTATAACCAAGTTGGTCGAGCGCACCGCCACTGCCGCCGTATTGTTCCGGTCCGGCATCGGGGCGAAGACGAGAAGCGAATTCACCGCAATATTTGGCAGACATCCCCACTTTCTTACAATGTCCGTACCACAAATCCCATATAGGGCGTTTACCGCCACGACCTGTTTCCGCACCGTTACTGCGCAATTCTACTGCCGAAGGTTCGTCCATTTGTTCGTCACAATAAAAATAAGCCGTATACGGGAATCCTACGCGTGTATAGCTGAACCATTCGTTATTGCCACCCGGTACCTGATCTGCAAACTCCGGTTTGAAGACATTGTATTTGGCTACATATTCAGCCATCGCCACTACACGGCCGTTATCATAAGCAAATAAGTCTTCACCGATATTATACGCCATCTTACAGAAATACCCCATCAATGCACAGCATAACATGGCATGTCCCTGGTCACGACCGGACTCCTGACATTGCCCCAACTTCTCGCCCGAACCATCCGGATCATCATACAAATGCAGTACGGCGGTATTCACATTGCCCGGACCTATACCATTCTTGAAATATTGGATTACCTTATTTATCATTTCCTGATTATCGCTCAAAATACCGATAGAAAGGATGGCGGTCATTTGCGCCAGATCCCAGTTGAGCCAATAATGGTCGGCTGTATTATTGTGACGGACAAGAAAATCGTCTGCCATAGCATAGAATGTGCTTTCTATCCATTGAACGAAAGCCTTAAACTCTTCCGTCTCACCCCACTTATCATATCCTCTCAGAATTTCGGCGGCATTGGCGAGCTGATAAGCCTGAATAGCTATCAACAATTCGTTCGGGTCTATCAAACTACCGTTCTCACGATAAATGCCCTTACAATTCTTTGCCCAAGCATTCAAAATGGATTTGGCGGCGTCACCATATTCTTTCTTATCGGAAAGTTTCCAGCGTAATGCCAATTGATAAGCCGCGGCGGCATCATTTGCCAGATTGGTATAATTTACGTAATCAGGATGTTTATTTTCCCAATTGGTCTTATCCAAACGTTTCAACCATTCCACAGGATCGGCCTGATAAGCAGGATTTGCAAATTTACTGCTTTCCAATGACGCGTAAGCGTCCGCCCAAGGTTGCGCAGAAGCGGCAAGCTTTTCTTTTACATACGTAAAATCGGCTTCCGAGTGTAACATACACGGATGATTCAGTGTAAATTCTATCTTTTCCGGTGCCTCCCATTCATCAAAGTTAATGGGAGCGCCGTCCTCTATCTCTGTACATGAGCAGAAACTCAATGCAGCGGTAACCGCCAATGTATAAATAAAGTCCATCTTCATATCTTCTGTTATTTTATTCTATATGATTATAACTTATCATTCTTATTTATTTGCCGCAATTTGGTCTTCGGCAAACTGAACAGCTTCTTCCTCTGATGCAAACGTACGTATCCAATACATTTCGTACCGTCCGGTGGGAAGCTCAGCCGGCATCATATCAGCAATCTTTATTTGGAAAGTGGTAAAAGTCACTTCTTCTTCCGTAAATTTATTAAGCGATTTCACATCATAAACCAATAGTTTGGTTCCGTCCGAAAGAGCTTTGCCTTTACTCAGTTTACTTTCTCCTTTCGTACCATTGCTTGCCACTAAGTCCAGCGTATACCCTTGTTTACTTATATCGGGAAGATTGGTGTGAAGAGCGATGACCGGATAATTGACAAGATCCATGATAACTTTCATGTTTTTAGTATCCAAAGTCAAGTCAGCACGTAACGCACCGGATGATTGTGTTGCAGTAGTCACTACCATACGGTCTTCGGTCACCTCAAAGCTCGCTCCTTTGGTACCCATGCCCCAGCCGTCGAAACCGCAAGCGGCATCCCATACCCACCAACCGGTAGTAACTTTCACCGTTGTAGCAGCCTTATTGCCCGTAGCACGGCAAGTACCCGTAACCGTAGCCTCACCAAAACCTACGGCTGTAACCTTGCCATTCTTCACCGTAACCACGTTTTCATCACTCGATTCCCAGTCCACCGAATTGGCAACGGCTATCTCCGGCACGAATGTACAACTCAATTTAGCCGTCTGATACATATGTAAAGCAGGCAAATCTTCGATGGATATATCTTCGGCGTTTACTATCTCATTAATCACAAGCGGGAACTCACCCCGGTAGCCACTGCCATCATGAGTATAAGCGTAAATAACCACATTTCCCGGTATAACGGCAGTTACCGTCCCGTCTTCCGCGACAGTAGCAATCGTTTCATCGCTACTGCCCCATGTAAGATAAGAATAGGTATGATTTTCAGGCAACAGCGTATAAGTCAGTTTCTGTTCATCACCCGGATAAAGAGAGGTAAGCGGATTACCCTCATCATCTTTATTCGTCAACCGAATATCGGTAACTTCTATAATTTCGGGAATGACACTCACCGTAATCGTCTTCTCTGTGACATCGGTAACTCCAAAGCCTATAACAGGTTTTACCGTAATAACAGCTTCACCCTCGGTAAGCGCCGTGATTGTACCGTTTTGAGAGACAGCGGCCACTTTCTCATTAGAGGAAGTCCACATCACTTCTTTATCGGCGGCATCTTCCGGTGCAACCTTATATACAATAGTACTATCCATGCCTACGGCCAAAGGCAATTTAGAAGTCACTTCCAACTCAATGGAATTGATAAGCTGTTGCTCAGGCATACCCGTTGTAAACTCCTGCTCTTTATCGCAGGAAGCCAAAAAGAGACATCCCGTCAATGTACCGGCAAGCAGGAACTGATTCATATATATCTTTTTCATAACGCTTTTCTATTTTTATAAGTTTACCGCTTATTTATCCCAACCCGGATTTTGTTTCAAATTCGGATTCAACTGCAACTGGTCTTTCGGCAAAGGGAATAAATAATGTTTGTCCTGCCACTGACGGCCTGTTTCCATTACAATTACCCCTTCGCTGTTACGAGGATAAGGACATGCAGACCATTTGGCTTCAAATTCTGTTCCCGCCCACTTTACACCGAGTATATCTTGCGGCATTTCCGTTTCCGCAGTCTTCCAACGCTTCAAATCATCCAAGCGGAAACCCTCATGGAACAACTCGACAGTGCGTTCGCGACGGATTTCTTCACGCATGCTCAATCCGTTGTCATTCACAAGCTTGTTGGTCAGCCCCGGCATATTGGGATTTACACGGGTACGGACAAGATTCAGGGAAAGATTCAAATCCGTATCCTCTATTTTCCCGTCACGTTCATAAACAGCCTCAGCATAGTTCAGCAAAACCTCGGCGTAACGGATAACCGGATAATCAAAGCCCTCGAAATTATCTTTCACCAAGCGTTCGGAAGCCCACTTCTGATTATGATAACCGGTTCCGCTGCTGGGAGTAAAGTTTTTGATAGCCGCATTGCTTTGGTCGGAGGCATCATTCCATGTCAGGCGGCATCCCGGATTACTGTTGTTCCAGAAATAATCTCCCGGTTTGGCAAGCGTATAGCGCATACGGTTGTCACGGTTCTCCCATTCGGAAGTCAGCGTCGCATATTCCTGGAATTGTGCATTCTTCACACCATTCATGTAAATAGGAAGTCCGTTTTGGCAAAGGTACATATTGGCGAACTTACGGTTCACCCATACCATATTAATCAGATTAGTCTTCGTGATGTTCTTACCGATAGGAGCCAAAGACTCATCGTAGCGACGCGCAAAGATATATTCTTTGTTAGCGCTTTTTTGTATACCGGCCGGATTGGATTTGGCATCCTCAAGAATAAACATATACTTCTGCGCCTTTTCTTTCAGGGCATCCGGCTTAAACAGACTGAACGTCTTACTGTCAATAACCTGCTTAGCCGCTTTTGCCGCAATATCCAACAACTCACGTCCCCGTTCTTCATTTCCACGGAACTTTTGCCAAGTACCTTCATAAAGAGCCACACGCGAGAGAAACGCCCAACACCCCTCACGACTGATACGTCCCGCATCATCCGTAGTCAGCTCAGTAAAACGGGGTAACATAGGAGCGGCAGTTTCAAGGTCTTCTATGATAAAATCAGCCACTTCGCTACGGTCGTTCTGAGCTACTCTCAATTCCGGTGAAGTCACATCCAAAGGTTGGGTAATGATGATGGCGTCACCATAGAACTGCAACAAATCAAAATAGGAATAGGCACGAAAGAAATAAGCCTCGCCTACATACTGCGCAATATCCGCGGGAGTGGAATATTTCTCCGCATTCTGTAACAACAAGTTAGTACGCCGGATATGCGCATAACAGGAGCCGTAATTGCCATCGGACTCTTGCACCGAGTTAGAACCGTTGCTGAAACGATTACGGTCGTCGCGACTTGTGAAAAGGTCGGAATTATAATCCGAGTGTAACGGCTTGGTCGAGTTATTGTCCAACGAGCCGAAATCACGTGTCCAACCGTAGAACTGATTGGCAAACAACTGGAACTCGGAAGGAGAACTCCATAAATTGGATTCGGCCAACTGGTCTTTCGGTTCTAAGTCGAGGCAGGATTGGGACAGGATTCCCATTGCCGCCACTGCCAAAATAGCTTTAATCTTATGTAGTTTCATAATAATCTGTTTTTAGAAAGTTAAGTTTAAACCGAACGTAACATTGCGCGTAAACGGGTAGCGACCGTAAGCTGTTACCTCACGCGAGGCTTCCGGGTCCCAACCGTCACGTATCTTACTGGTTTCCCATAAATCCGACCCCGTTACATAAACACGCGCATAAGTCAGGAACTTAGTTTTCTCCAGCCATTTGGCCGGGAAAGTATACCCTAAAGAAATATTCTTCAGACGCAGATAGTTACCATTCTCCACCGACCAGGACGAACAACGGTAGTTATAAGTATTAATCTGATCGACATTCGTATAAGTCGGATAGTAAGCGCCCGGATTTTCCGGCGACCACACATCTCCCACCGAGAAATTCGGAGAGTTCAGATGCGGCTTCATTACAGGAATACGCCATGCGTCATTGCTTTTATTGGAGCTACCGGTACGCCATATCGTACGCTCTCCCACACCCTGGAATACGACAGAGAAATCAAAGCCGTTCCAGTTCAGTCCGCCATTGAAAGAGAAAGAGATTTTCGGGTCATCTGTTCCCAAATAAACGTAGTCCTCCTCGGTCAACTTACCGTCACCGTTCACATCTTCATACATATTATCACCCAAACGCAGGTTGGTAGGCATATCGATGGTATTATTGCCGGTATAACGGTAAAGGTATTTCTCCAATTGCTCTTCATTCCGGATTTTGCCTGCATACTTCAAGCCGAATACGGAGTTCAACGGATAACCTTCACGGTCGGAACGTACACCGTCCGTAATCGTTGCGCTTCCGCCATTGTCGGTCAGTTTATTGGTTGTATAGGTAAATGTTCCACCGATACTGTAACCCACTTTACCGATTTTATCCGACCAATTGAGGTTTCCTTCAAAACCGTTGGCTTTAAAACTACCCACATTGGCGGTAGGAGCCTTGTCGCCCAACGTTGCGGGGTAAGACACATCAATCAGCATGTTTTCGCAGACTTTCCAGAAAAGCTCCGCCGTTCCTTTCAACCGGTTTCCGAACAAGCCGAAGTCAAGACCGACATTGTAATTCTGAATGGTCTCCCACTCACGGTCCATACTGAGCAACTTACCGTTTGTATCGATATAGGAAATCTTTTCACCTCCTATCAAAGCGCCTTTATTCTGATTGAAGTTGTAAAGCTGAATACCATCGTAACGGTCGATGCCGCCTTGATTACCAACCGTACCATAAGATACGCGCAGTTTCAAATCATCAAAGATATTAAGATTCTTAATGAGAGCCTCCTCGCTTAAACGCCAGCCGGCCGATACGCCCCAGAAGAACGCCCAGCGGTTTTCGGGTTGGAACTTGGAAGAACCGTCATAACGGAAGTTACCTTCCAGCAAGTACTTGGAAAGATAATCGTAGTTGACGCGGGCAAAATAAGAAAGTAACGCTTCCTGCCATTTCTCCGGTCCTTTATTGTTATCATTAACCAAAGTCACTTCTCCGATACCATTGATTATATCCAATGACGGCAGAATATTCTTAGCTTTGGTTGTGGTATAGTCATACTCCTTAAAACTATATTGCGTACCCAACATCACCGCAATATCGTGCTTGTCCGCGAAAGTCCGACTCCAGTTAGCATAAGCATTAAGGGTGTAAAGGTCTGTCTGACTGTTGCTCTTGATATAGTTGCTTTCTTCCTGCTGAGGGTTAGTCATTACTTTTTTAGTGCCGGCATAGTTATACCAATCAATAGATGTCCGTTGTATATCCCGTGTAGCATTGTTCGTGTTATAACCCAAAGTAGCTACCGCATTAAAATGTTCGTTGAAAGTATACTTAAACATCTCGCTGATATTAATACCCGTAACTTTCAGTTTATTGTCGCCTCCCAGTTCGCAATACCAGTTGGGCGCTCCCCATGTACCCCAGGCATAAGGCTTTCCATCTGTTGTAGACGAAGGGAAACCCGGCTGCTGTGTAGAAGCCGTCAGCGCGGAACCGACCTGTGTAGGCGCTACCTGATCCTGACGGAAGAATGAAAGCACGGACTCTATATCAAACTTATCCGTCACATGGAAAGTATTATTCAAGCGGAGATTATAACGCTGGTTATTATTGTTACCCCATTTCAAATTACTATCATCGTACATATAGCGGCCGGACAAACGATAAGTCGTCTTTTCACCGCCACCGGATACGCTCAGCTCGTGAGAGGTAGACATTGCCGTACCCCACAGGATATTCTGCCAATCGGTATCAAAGAATACAAAGTCCGCAACATCGGTAAAAGCATTATTAAAGGGATTCACCGTATTATCCAAATCAATATAATGCCCCTTGTTTGCCTGAGCTAAAGCGGTATATTGCAGCCAAGTATCGTCTTCCGGTTTATAACCGTCGTTCAGTCGGGCTTGCGTAACGGCATTACACCATTGGTCCAAGGTCATCAGCTCCGGCTGAAGTCCGACAAACTTTGCAGTTACCGAACCGCCATATTCCACTTTCGCCTTACCGGCCTTTGCCTTTTTGGTCTGAATCAGAATTACACCACCGGCAGCCTTACTACCGTAAATAGCGGCGGAAGCATCTTTCAAGAAGTTGATAGACTCGATATCCGCCGGATTCAACTGGCTGAATGATTCCGATTCCACCCCGTCGATAATTACCAGCGGATCGGAATTGTTCTTGGAGAATGAACCGCGCAACTTCATATTCCAGCTTTCATCACCCGGCGCTGCCGAGTTACGGGTAATCACCACACCGGGTACCTGCCCCTGCAAAGCCTGTGCGGGACTGGAAAGGGCACCTTTGTCTTTCAACATCTTATCATCCACCACTGTAACGGCTCCTGTCAGTGTTTCTTTTTTCTGAGAGCCATAACCTACGACCACCACTTCCGCCAACACTTCCGAATCTTCACGCATTACAATCTTCTGAAAAGCTTTTGTATCTGAAGCCGGAATTTCCACTGTTTTGTAACCGATATAAGAGATGACTACAACAGCATGCGGAGAAGAAACATTTAAAGTGAAATTACCGTCGATATCCGTTATCACTCCATTGGTTGTACCCTTTTCAAGTACACTGGCGCCAATTACAGACTCGCCTGTCGCATCAACGACCAGTCCTTTCACCGTGCCCGCCTGCATAACGGATTGCACACCTGCAGTCCCGGCAAAGGCAGGCAATGAAGCTCCTGCCGACAATGCGGTAACCAGCATGGCTGAAAAGAAAAGTTTTCTCGATGAGAACTTCAAGAAATCATTTTTCATACGTTTATAATTTAAAATTAACATTCTCGTTAGTACGCTATATTTATTATATACATTGTCTGATATATTCACGGACCTCATGTCGTCCGATACGCAGGTGGTTTTCCACCGTACGGTGTGAAAGGTTCAATTCCGAAGATATGTCCGCTATCGACTTATCCTCAAAACGGCTCATCGTATAAATTTTCCTGCGTTGAGTAGGAAGGACACTGAGTTTACGTTGTTCCAAAGCGGCTAAATCATCAGATATTATACGGCTCTCGGTATCGTTGGTACAAGTTTCGGCATGATCGTACATATAAGAGGAAATTTCCTGCTTCTTATAAAAACGACGCAAATAATCATTCACCAGATTGCGGGAAATGGTATAAATAAAAAATTTCACTGTATCGGGACGGAGCATCTGCTTGTATTCCATTAACCGCAGGAATACATCCTGTGATAAATCTTCAGCCTCTTCCCGGCAGTTTACCTTATGTAATATATACAGATAAACCTGGTTATGATAGCTTACATAAGAATCGGCTATTAATTGAGAAGTTGTCATCGTACTGTTTTCCATATCTCAGATTTTTGGGTTTACGTTTGTTTTACGAAAGCAAAGATATAGATACATACACAGATAACATCATTCTACCATGCCTAATAAATCTCGCTTAATCCTATTAGACTAAAACAAGCGTAAAACACAATAAAACAACGATTTAAGAATTTGAAACTCCCAGTATCAACTAATAATTTGAGACTCCGGCAGTCATTTCAAGAATAAATTCCACGGTTATTCATTCGTTTTTCCGATACTGCGGATGTATTCATTGGGAGTAATGCCCGTGGCCTTTTTAAAGTAACGGAAGAAAGAGGCGCGAGAACTGAAACCGCAAAGTTCGGCAAGCGCGCCAAGAGTATATTTGGAGTATTCATCTTTAGCAATCAAATGTTTGAATTCAGCGATACGGTAATCGTTGATATAGTCATAGTAATTACGGTTCAGATGCTGATTAAAAAGATAGGACAGAGTATGGGCGGACGTCCCTATCATAGCCGCCAAATCCGCCACTTTCAAATCCGGATTTGTATAAGCCTTCTCACGATGCATGATATTCTCCAATTTCCCGGTGAGACGCTCGCATTCTTCAAGACTGATTTTACTGGTCTTGTACTTTTCTTCCGTGACAGCAGTCTTGGGCTCTACTTCGGCAACAGGCAAAGGCTCAACCATTTTCTTTGACTTCCCTTTCCGCCTGTAAAAATAAAAAACGCACAAAAGCGACAAGACAATCAGAATAACCGCCCCCACAATCCAGGCCATAACCGGATAAGCAATATGTACCGCCATACTGATTTCCGAATCGGCCACACCGACACGCCGCACCTTAAAGCAATAATTGCCTGACGACAAATCATAATAAGTGATATCCGACCGCCCCATCAGCATCTGCCATCCTTCTTCCTTACCTTCCAGCTTGCACTCATAAGACATATAACTGGGATCGGTAAAATTCAAAGCGGAAAAGCGAACCGTCAGATTGTTTTGCGAATTTTCCAAATCCACCCGCATCTTATCCTTATTCCATGCGGGCGCTACCGGATGTTTGCCGTTTACAAAGACATCTGTAATCCTCAAAGGGCGATTATGTTGCAGAAACTCTCCTTCGGCGTGAGTATTCATATAAATCAACCCTTTCGAGTTTCCCATCCAGATACGGCCCTGCCCGTCTTTTACAGGCAGGCAGAATATAAAGATAGGACTGGGAATCCCGTCTATGAAATGATACAGGATAAACGTGTCCTTCTTGTCATACCGGTACAGGCCGTTGCTGGTACCGATCCATAGCCAGCCCTCATCATCTTCTATCATAGACATGCAATCCTTACCCTCGAGCAAGGTATTAGGCTGCAAATGGCGGAAATGATTCATCGACAAATCGGATATATACATAGGGCCTTTGTCCGGCAGGAAATAAAGCTGATGCGCGGAATCTTCAAATACGGTACGGATTTTCTCCTTATGAATAAATCCCTCCGGAAAGATATCCACTTTTAAACTTTCGGAAGAAGGGTCCCAGATACACATGCCATTCTCCGTACAAACCCACCCCTTACGTGTAGAATCAAAGTAAATCTCATATACATTCCCCTCAGGCAGCTTAGAGTTGGCACTCGTATAATGGTTCAGCATCCTGCCGTCCTTATAGCGGAATAAGCCGACAGAGGTCCCTATCCATAAGCATCCTTCCGCATCAGACTTAATACAGAATATCTGCCCCTTGACAAAAGGTTGCGCCACGCGAGGCTCAAAATCGCTAATGGTCAATGTTACAGGATCCAGCACATACATCCCGCCGCCATAAGTTCCGACATAATACTTCCCCTGAAAGGCATAACTACAAATAATCATACTGGAACGCAACTGCGGAGCGCTGAAACCGGCATACCTTCCCCGCTGCTCGTCAATAAAATATAAACCGTCACGAGAACCTATCAGTTTTTCACTTCCCCGGAAAGTTATGGTCCTTACAGGCATATCCTTTGTATCAAAATAAGGCGGATAACTGTACGTACGGAACAATTCGCTCTGATAAAGCGTATAATCCAATCCCAATTGATAGAAACCCACCCAAATCAACCCGTCCCTGTCCACCAGCAGGGAGTACACCGAATTGGAACGCAAACTACCGCCTTTTCCGACTTCATGCTGGAAAGAACGGACTATCCTGCCCTGTTTCGTAGAAATAAAGTGCACCCCGTTGCCGTCCGTACCTACATACAACAAATCCTTCCCGTCACAAGACAAGGAAGATATTACATTGCAACCTACATCCAGATAAGAGTCGAACTTATGCGTACGGGTATCAAAACAAGCGATTCCCTGCCCCATCGTACCCAAATAGATAACCGGACCGATACGGGCGATATTGGTATACGAGCAAATATGCTTGTCTTCCACTATGAAATAGTAAGGAACTATTTTCCGGTTTTCCAATTCCAGCGAGTAAAGTCCGCTCGATGTAACCATCCATAAGATTCCGTTTTCTCCGAAACTCAGCCCGTTGATGATATTGGCAGCGGATAATACGTTGGGGTCTATCAGAATATGTTCCAACCGTCCTTGCCGGTAAATAAACAGCCCCGCCTCACTGCCGATGTAAAGTCCCCCCTTGCCGTCGGCCAACAAAGAACGGACACCGCATTTGATTGTTTCCGCAGCGATGGCATCCAGCTCGCGCTTCTCATGATTCACGCGCCACAATCCCATGCCATTTCCCATCCATATCTGGTTACCTTCCGTTTCGGCAATGGCATTGACACGCTTCAACTTTTCATTATTGCCTGAGACAGGATAACGTTTCAGGTGGACGCCGTCAAAACGCTCTAATGAAGTTCCCGTACCAATCCATACATATCCTATCGAATCTTTGTACAAAGCATTGACCACCAAATCGGAAAGTCCCTCGGTGACGGACAGGCCACGGAATATAGATGTCTGCGCGTAAGGAGCATAAGAAACCAACAGAACAAAAAGTGCTACTATATATCTGAGTGTTATGCTTTTCATACAATGTAAATTGGATTCCGTTGCCGTGACAACGCTACAAATATAAGGAAAAAACACAGTCCTTCCGCATTTCAATATCCATTTTAGTATTAAATACAGGCAAAGATTAAGAATCACTCAATTCAAAGCAGAAAAAAATTGTATATTTGCGCCCCAACCAACTTACAGGCACATGGCAGGTATCTACATCCATATTCCCTTTTGCAAGACACGTTGCATTTATTGCGATTTCTACTCCACCACCCGTAGCGAACTGAAAGACCGCTACATCCATGCGTTGTGTAAAGAGTTGCAGATACGGAAAGAATATCTGAGAGAAGAGCCCGTCGAAACGATTTACTTTGGTGGCGGCACCCCTTCACAACTTGCGGAAGAAGATTTCCGGGAAATATTTGAAACCATCCGGAAATACTATGGAATGGAGCATTGCCGGGAAATTACTCTTGAAGCCAATCCCGACGACCTGACCGAAGAATACGCCGTCATGCTGCAACGATTGCCTTTCAACCGTATCAGCATGGGAATACAAACTTTTGACGACGCCACCCTGAAACTGCTGAACCGCCGCCATAACGCGGCGCAAGCCGTCAATGCCGTACATCATTGCCGCCGTGCGGGTTTCAATAATATAAGCATCGACCTTATCTACGGCCTTCCCGGCGAAACGGACGAACGCTGGAAACGTGATTTGCAACAAGCCGTCAGCCTTGACGTAGAGCATATCTCCGCTTACCACCTGACATACGAAGAAGGCACCCGCATCTACGAACTTCTGCAAACGCACCGTATCCGCGAAGTAGACGAAGAAAGCAGCCTTCGCTTCTTCTCCACCCTTATGGACACGCTTGGCAATGCCGGCTACGAGCACTACGAAATATCCAATTTCTGCCGTCCGGGCATGTATTCCCGCCACAATACATCTTACTGGAAGGGAATTCCCTACTTGGGTTGCGGTCCTTCGGCACATTCATTCAACACAGATACCCGTGAGTGGAACATATCCTCGTTGGAAGACTACATACATTCCATCGAAAACAATCACCGCCGGTTCGAAAATGAATATTTAGACCGTACCACCCGCTATAACGAATGTATCATGACCTCCATTCGCACCAAGCGGGGACTGTCCCTGAATGATTTGGAACGGGAATTCGGCAAGGAACTATGGCAATACTGTATGAATATGGCGTGTCCGCACCTCGATAGCGGAAAATTAGAAATACGCGACAGCCACCTCTGTCTTACCCGTAAGGGAATCTTTGTATCAGACAGCATTATGAGTGATTTAATGTTCATAGAAGATTGAAAGCCGTCCCCGGAGCAGACAAGCATATCTTTTTGCACACCAATATCTCTATTTTACTATCATATTAACACAGATTCGTCTTCCATATTACATCCGCATTACAAAATAAAGCCGATTTTGTTCATTTTCATAGTCATTAATTGATGTAAATCAAGAAATGAAGGTGTAACCCGCACTTTTCCTTCTATTCATTTTTGTGTTATAAAACATATTCCTATATTTGCATAGGTAAAAAGAAAAAGCTAAGCGCTTACAATTGTTTTCAGTAGGTATTAGATTTATTATTAGATTAGTTTTTAGGTATAACAATTAAAAAGTAGGTATTATGAAACGTTTAGGATTAACATTAGTGGCAGCAGTATGTCTGGCTGCCAGCACATTTGCAGCAGGGAATCAACCGACAACTGCAAGATGGGAAGGTAACATCAACGTAAACAAATTGAGTAAGTATTTGAATTTGTCCGCCAATCAGCAGGAAGAAGTCACAAATATCTGTGAATACTTCGACGAGCAGATGTCGCGTGCTACAAGCTCAAAGAAGAATCAGGAAAAGTTGCTGCGTAACGCGGTTTACGGTAACTTGAAATTAATGAAAAGAACTTTGAACGAAAAGCAATATTCCGACTATGCCAAAGTTTTGAATGTTACGTTGCAAAACAAAGGTATCGAAGTGAAGTAACATTCACTTCCGATAAATACGGAAAATGTATTTTAAAATAGATAAAAAGGGTACTGATTAGTTCAGTACCCTTTTTTTTGCTTGTCAATATCGTTAGAGTAATGACGACATCAACTTCCTAAACCAGTTATTGGCCTACTTTCACAAGCAGAAACGATCTTGTAATTCTTTCTTATATTTTTTTGAAACAAGCAATTCGGTAACTTTGTCAAAAGGCGGATATAAAACGCACTTATTATCCCGTATAAGCATCAGATAATCTATATTGATGATATACGATTGATGTATTTGTACGAAACACGGAGAATACAAAGTAATTTGTTCGGCAGTCATTCCCCGGCGTAAAGTCAGAGGCGGCTGGTTATTCAATATTACCTCCCACTGCTTGCGTTCGGAGCAGTAACGGAAAAAGCCGATCTCCGCCGGACGCAGGGCACGCATATCATTAGTCGGAGTAAAAACGATGAAAGTCTGCCCGGTGTGCACAGGACTCCCTACCGGTAGCGACACCCGCTGGCCGGCTTCAACTTGTTTGACGAAACGCGTCAGAATATCTTTCAGATCCTGTTCTTCAAAAGGCTTTAACAGATAATCGAACGCAGCTTCCCGAATAGCCTGTATCATATACTTGTCATACGCCGTATAAAACACGACTCTCATATTCCACGCCACGTTATCGCGCATCTCCTGCAACAAATCCAGCCCCGTCATATCCGGCATCTCCACATCCAAAAACAGCAAATCGGGTTGTACTTTCGTAATCAGCTTTTTCCCTTTCCTGCCGTTTCGTGCAGTGCCTTCCAAAGAAAAGCGAGCATCTTTCCGTAATTCAAAGCTCAGATTTTCAAGAGATACTTCATCATCATCTACTATAACGACTTTGTACTTGTCCATATTCCATGTTTTGTTTTGGCGAATATAAAAATTTTCTTGTTTCCATACAAAACCAGAAACGGACATTTACAGACTATTCATCCATAACCCGTTCTATCACCCCTAAAAACATAACTAAGCGGCTATTCTTAGATTTTATAATCGTACTTATCCGGTAACAGAAAAGTTACTTCACATCCTACCTCGCCACCCGGCAAAGTCACGTTATGCACGGCGACATCAATCGCTTCCTTATTTTTCATATTCAGAATCTGAATCGTTTGCATGATGACTTTCATGCCTGTACCTGTGCCTCTATGCCGGCTGTCCGGACGATAACCGCCACCGTTATCCGTTATCTTAATGCGAATGCCTCTCTCCTGCCGGTCTACGGTAATCCATAAATTCCGTTCTCCCTCCTTGCCTCTCAACGCATGTTTTACGGAATTTTCCACCGGAATCTGTATCATCATAGAGGGCAGCCATACCTGTTCAGAATGCACATCTTCCGCTATTTTAATATCCGGGCGGAAAGTCGCTCCGAGCGAACGGCGTTCCAAGTCGATATAAGTTCCGACAAAATCCAGCTCCTCGGACAAAGTGACACATAACTGTTCCGCCAGTTCCAGATTTCGCCGCATCAGTTTCACTAATGACGCCAACTCCTGCTTCTCCTCTTCCCTACGGTTCACAACCTCCTGATTGAGAACATTGAATATAAAATGAGGAGACAAGCGGTTACGGATATTCTCAAGACGGAGCGTAGAGACTGTCCTGCGATTTTGAGCGAGCAGTAAATCATGCTTCTTCCTATTATAAAGATAAAGAAAAACGGCAATCAAGAACGCTATAACGGCAATCGCCAATGTCACGAGACGAGTTTGCCTCAATGCCAGCACCTCGTTTTCCTGTTTCTGAAACAAGACCTTATGCGCCATCAAGGTAGAGTCCTGCTGATAACGCAAAGTCAAATCCGCCGTACGCATCCTTATACGCTCATTGCGAATAGAGTCGTCCAAGCGGTCATTTTTCTTCAGATAATCGTATGCCCGCTGATAATTACCGGTTTCTTCGTGAAATTGCTGCAAATATTTATTACGGATATGTATCATGTCCGCGTCTATCTCCGGCGAAGCTTTACTCACCGTCAGCAACCGCCGTGCCTCCGCAAAGTCTTTACGCTGCAAAGCCAGCTCTATTTTCTGCGTATCGATATAATAAAGCGCGGTAGTGGAACCTATCTCTTTAAAGAAAGGCTCGCACAAATCCAGATATTTGGCAGCCGAATCCGCTTCGTTCCATTGAAGAAAACAGTCGCTCAGGTTCAAGTAACTCAGATTAAGCCCCCAGCGCATATCAGGATAATCTTTCACAAGCTCCACCACCTTCCTGAAGTAACCGATTGCCGTAGCGTAATCCCCCCGGTAATAATACGAGTTTCCGCGATTATTCAGATAAAAATGCTTTTCATCCGGAAGCATCTCATCATAGTTCTTAGCCGCAAGTTCCGAATAGTAGTCACATTGCTCATAGTCGCGCAGTGTCATATATCCCTGCGCCAATCCATAGTAGATAGGAAACTTTCTGTCCGAAGGCATATTCAGCGAATCACAAATCAACAGTGCCTTCCTGTACCAGAAAACACCCATATCCAGCCTTCCCAAATGATTGTTGGCATCGGCAAGGTTTATCAGAATGTCCGGAACGGTCTCCGGTTTCGTTCCCTGCAATCTCCATTCATAAGCTTTCTTGAAACAAACTTCCGCGGAATCTATATACCCTTTTCTCGAATAGATATTACCCTTCATATTGAGACATTCGGACTGCAAATCGGCCAACCGGTGCGAGAAAGGCTGTCTGCCGGTAAAATCCTCAATCTCCCGAATCAAAAGTTGCGCAGAATCGATATCGGAAGTGGCCAGGCAGGTTTTCAAAGCGACGGAAAGATAGTTGTACCGTACCAGACTGTCTTTCGCAGCCTTCATTCTTTGCAAGACCTGTGTCCTCATCCTGCGCGGAGCCGTTGCCACAGAATCGACATGAGTACTGAAAAAAGAATCGAATTCCCGCATTTCAGATATCATGCCACCACCGCCTTTACAAGTACAGGCGCCCGGCAATACAATCCCCGTCCATAGAAGAAGAAAGAAACCGATGCAGCTTTTCAGACCACTCCGCATACTCCGTGTTTTATCTTATTGTAACCATCGTAGCTCCGAACCCATATTCCTGGAAAGAAGCGTCTTGTGTCTTACAAGCCGTATATTTCCGTTTCATCTCATCCAATAAGGCTTTGCGAAGCACACCGTCTCCCTTGCCATGAATGAAGACGATACGCTGCTCACGCTTATTCTTGTATTGCTCCATTATCTCGCGAAACTTATCCAACTGGTAGTTCAATATCTCGCTGTTACTCATGCCACGCGTATCATCCAGCAATTCGCCGATATGTAAGTCTACTTCGATGATTTCATTTTTGCCGCCCCGCTTGACGATAGTCTGAGGCTTGGACGGGACATCCGCCGTTTTCTTTTGCATCAGGGCGTCCTGCAAATCCTCGGCCGACACGTAAACCTGTTTGGCAGGAGCGTCATTCTTCACCACATCGTACATAAGCGCGGGAGTGTCAAAAAAGTCGGTCTGCCGGAATGTATGCAGTTTATAGAACTTCACCGTATCGATACGAATTTCCACATTGACAGCAGGCTTCATGGCAAAAGAGCGATTGTCCTTGAAAGCGACCAACTGAACGGCTGCACGCTCCCTGTCATTCAGCTCCGATTTTTCAAATTCCTCTAACAAAAGCTTTGTATTCGGTTCTATCAGACCATGCGAACGGACAGTCCACGACTTGCCTTCCGCGCTTAAATATGTATAATACATACAGTAATTGCTATCGTTCACCAAATAGGCCTCAAACGGAGTGGTGCTTACCGCCTTGATATCCTCCGGAACAAAGGCAAGGTATACATTCAGTACATCACCGCCCTTCATTTCCGGCTGACGATAAACGGATATCCGGGGTTCGACCGGACGCTCCACCCGCTGTCCGGAGCCCGAAGCGGAAGATGCCGGCTTTGAGGTTGCAACAACCGTACGAGCCGCCGATTGCTCCTCCGCCCTCTTCTTGGCTGCTTTAGAAGCCGAAGTGGGAATATTATAATCATCCGTTTCAATCACCACACATTCGCGCACCGGCATCGGAATGTCAAAACCGTCGGCATCTTCTACCAATACTATGTCTTTTCCACGGAAGCCCGTCACGACACCACCGCCTACTTCACTGAGGAAGCGTACTTTATCTCCTATTTTCATACTTTCTATTCTGTTTTTTATCATTACCCGGAAGATGCGTCAAAACCATGGCAGACATGCGATTCCGGCATCCTCTTTTATCTCTCGCAAAGTTAGGAATTATTTGATGATTATATACAAACATACTTTGTTTGTATCGCAAAGTTTTTATTCATGCGATGCAATCTTAAAACAGAAGTTTCATTTCTAAGAATAAAGCTTTAGTTTATAAGAATCAAACTTTGATTTCTATAAACATAACTTCCGTTCCAAGATTGCGCGGTAAGTAAAGTAACTCTCCGGGCGCTTCGGCAAGACAATCATTAATTGCCTGCATATAATTCAAATCTTCCCAAATATCCGTACCTTTGTAGTCCCTAATAAAACAAAGATATGAAAGAAGATCCCAGACATATTAGAATCAGCGAATTCAATTACCCCTTGCCGGATGAGCGCATCGCCAAGTTTCCATTGCCTGTACGCGACCAATCCAAGTTATTGCTGTATCGCCACGGTGAGGTTTCCGAAGACGTATTCACCTCCCTGCCCGATTACCTTCCGGCCAACAGCCTGATGATTTTTAATAACACCAAGGTTATCCAGGCGCGTCTGCACTTCCATAAAGAGACGGGAGCGCTTATCGAAGTGTTCTGCCTCGAACCTATCCGACCCAACGACTACGCTCTTAATTTTCAGCAGACGGAACACGCCGCATGGCTCTGCATGATAGGAAATCTGAAAAAGTGGAAAGAAGGTACGTTAAAACGGGAAATGGTTGTGAAAGGAAAACCGCTTACCTTGACTGCCGAACGGGGAGCGTGCCATGGTACCAGTCATTGGGTGGATTTCCGTTGGAACAATCCGGAAATAACATTCGCCGATATTCTCGAGGTGTTCGGAGAGTTGCCTATCCCGCCTTATCTGAACAGGGAGACACAGGAAAGTGATAAGGAAACCTACCAGACCGTTTATTCCAAAATAAAAGGCTCGGTAGCCGCTCCAACCGCCGGACTGCACTTTACTCCACGGGTTTTGGACGCTTTGCGCGGGAAAGGAGTGGAACCGGAAGAACTGACGCTGCACGTAGGAGCCGGGACTTTCAAGCCCGTCAAAAGCGAAGAGATAGAAGGGCACGAAATGCACACGGAATACATATCCGTCAATCGCAGTACGCTGGAGAAGCTCGTAGCGCACGAAGGAAAAGCCATTGCGGTAGGAACAACTTCCGTACGTACGCTGGAAAGTCTCTATCACATAGGTGTTACTCTTCTGAACAATCCCGACGCCACAGAAGAGGATTTGCATGTAAAGCAATGGCAACCCTATGAGATGACTCCCGAAACGGCTGCCACACCTGCCGTAGACGCCTTGCGAGCAATCATAGCCTATCTTGACCGGCATCACATGGAAACGTTGCATACCAGCACGCAAATCATCATTGCTCCGGGATACGAGTACAGAATCGTAAAAGCCATGGTGACCAACTTCCACCAGCCGCAAAGCACACTGTTACTGCTTGTCTCGGCATTTCTACATGGAGATTGGCGGAAGATTTACGACTATGCCCTTGCCCATGATTTCCGGTTCTTGAGTTACGGTGATTCGTCGCTGCTGATACCTTGATAAAGGTCTTTCTGCGCAACACTGATATTGACAAAACTAAGAATATGGACAACGAATTAATCATTATCGAAAATAAGATATATGAGATACGCAATACTAAAGTAATGCTGGATTTTGATTTGGCGGAACTTTACGGTATAGAGACAAAAGTTTTAAAGCAGGCGGTCAGAAGAAATCTTGAAAGATTTCCTGAAGATTTTATGTTCAGACTGACTAATGACGAGTGTAAAGCGTTGATAAACAATATAAGGTCACAAAATGTGACCTTAGAAATCGGTTGGTTCAAATACCCGCCTTTCGCTTTCACCGAAAACGGTGTCGCTATGCTATCTTCTGTACTACGAAGCCCGCTTGCTATTCAAATAAACATCAATATTATGCGTACATTTACCAAAATGCGGCAGATACTTCTTGCGCAAAAGAGCAGCGAGGCGGTCACCACACAAGAACTGGAAAAGATAAAGCTGCAGATTGCGGAGATTGCGGAAGATTTGGAAAGCAACGAACGCGACCATGAAACTCTCTTCAACGCAATAGCCGAGGTTTCCCTGAAGTTACAGTTAAACAACCAATCCGACTGCGGTCGTATCACAGTGAAAGGATTTAGAAAAAATTCAGAATAAGTATATGAACAGCGACAACAACCAGGAAATGTTTCCCCTTGTCGATGAACAAGGGAACATTATAGGTGCAGCCACCCGCGGCGAATGCCACAACGGAAGCAAGCTTCTGCACCCCGTAATTCATCTGCATGTATTCAACTCCAAAGGAGAATTATATCTGCAGAAACGTCCCGAATGGAAAGATATACAACCCGGCAAGTGGGATACGTCGGTAGGCGGACACGTTGATTTGGGCGAAAGTGTGGAAATGGCCTTGAAACGGGAAGTACGCGAGGAGTTAGGGATAACCGACTTCACACCGGAAGTCATCACCAATTATGTTTTTGAATCCGCACGCGAGAAAGAGCTCGTGTTTGTACACAAAACCGTATACGACGGCGAGATACATCCCAGCGACGAATTGGATGGCGGACGTTTCTGGAATATAGAGGAAATCAAAGAGAATATAGGAAAAGGGATATTCACGCCCAATTTCGAGCAGGAGATAGAACGAGTAAAGCTGATATAATAAGTAAGTGTTGAAATTTAATTTATAGCAAGAATAATCTAAGCCTGAAAGGATTTTAGTTTTAAGCCTAAAGGATTTTTAGCTTTCAGCCTGAAAGGCTCTTATCTATAAGCCCGGGGTAACACCCCGGGAATAAATGTTCCCGGTATTCTGCGCCCTGTAAGGGCAAAAGACGAATATGCAAATTTTTGCCCTTACAGTACTCCCGGGGTGTTACCCCGGGCTATAAGATAAAAAGGCTTTCAGCCTTAGGTTACGCTATATCATCGTTACTGATATAAATTAAATTTCAACACTTATTTAAAAGGGTGTGTCAAAACTCCCCTCATAAATAGAAAATCACCCTCGCCACAGATAGTCGTAGCGAGGGTGATTTTCTATTTATGAGGGTTTCGACACACCCTCTTTCTTATTAGTTTCCTTATCTTATTTCGCCAAGTCCTCGATTACTTTCATAATCTGCCGACCGATTTCTTCGGCTGCTTCCGGCGTAGCCGCTTCGCTATAAACACGAATAATCGGTTCTGTGTTACTCTTGCGTAAATGTACCCATTTGTCGGGGAAGTCAATCTTTACACCGTCGATATCATTGATTTCTTCGTTTTTATAGATTTCCTTTACTTTGGCAAGGATGGCATCGACATCCGTATCCGGAGTTAAGTCTACACGGTTCTTAGCCATGAAATAAGCCGGATAAGTGGCACGCAGTTCGCTTACTTTCTTACCCTTGTGTGCCAGATGGCTAAGGAACAGGGCAATACCCACCAAGGCATCGCGTCCGTAGTGGCTGGCGGGATAAATGACTCCACCATTGCCTTCGCCGCCGATAACAGCGCCTACCTCTTTCATCTTGGTAGTTACGTTCACTTCACCTACGGCGGAAGCGTAATATTGTTGGTCGTATTTACGGGTTACATCACGCAATGCACGGGTAGAACTCAAGTTAGAAACCGTATTGCCCGGAGTGTGCTTCAATACATAATCGGCTACGGTAACCAGCGTGTATTCTTCACCATACATTTTGCCGTCTTCACAAATCATAGCCAAACGGTCTACATCCGGGTCCACCACAAAAGCGACATCAGCCTTACCGCCTTTCATCAGGTTCATGATGTCACCCAGATTCTTTTCCAGAGGTTCAGGGTTATGCTGGAAGTTACCGGTAGGTTCGCAATAGAGTTTTTCCACATGCTGTACTCCAAGTTGCTCCAACAGTTGCGGAAGGATGATACCGCCCACAGAGTTTACACAATCAATGGCTACACGGAAACCGGCTTTCTTAATGGCTTCCACATCCACTAAATCAAGCGCAAGTACGCTATCGATATGTTTTTGATTATAAGTCAGGTCTTTACGGTAAGAGCCGAGTTTATCCACTTCCGCAAAATCGAAAGCTTCGGCCTCAGCGATACGAAGTACCTCGTTTCCTTCTTCTTTATTCAGGAATTCTCCTTTTTCATTCAGAAGCTTCAAAGCATTCCACTGTTTGGGATTGTGAGAGGCGGTCAGGATAATACCGCCGCTGGCGCCTTCCATGGTTACAGCCAACTCAGTGGTCGGGGTAGAAGCCAAATCAATGTCCACTACGTCCCAGCCCATACCCATAAGGGTACCTACTACCACATTCTTTACCATTTCGCCCGAGATGCGCGCATCACGGCCTACTACAATCTTGTTACTTTTTACAGTACACGTTTTGCGGATAAGGGTAGCGTATGCCGAAGTAAACTTCACGATGTCGAGCGGATTCAACCCCTCGCCTACACCACCGCCGATCGTTCCGCGGATTCCAGAGATAGATTTGATTAGAGTCATAGGTTAATAATTTAAATATTGGTTAGTTATTTCCAGATTTGATATTTCCGGATATCGTAATAATAAGGATATACGTATTGCATAGCCGTCTGATGTCCCATCTTGGAAGGAATAATCAGTCTTACGTGAGCCATATCACGCACATAAGTCAATGGGACAAGCCATCCTGCCGGAACAGCCGGCGAAGAATAGTAGGTCATCATGTATCCCTGCAAGAAAGTTCCCGCTATGGAAGACGAGGTCACCGTATAACGGAATGCGTCCACAGTTTCCACAGCGCTCAAATTAGATAACGCGGTATCTTTATCAAGGATACTGTACTCCATAAAACGTACCAGTATCTCATCATTATTCTTCACCGTATCAGCCTCGTTCTCGGAGCCTTTATCTACAATCTGCATATATACTCCACTGGCAAGCTGCACAAACTCATCCACGCCGTCTCCTTTTTCCTTAGACTTTGTCGTAGAGTCCTGTGCATAAAACTCCGATTGTGAGATTATCTTAAAGTCATTCTTTTTGATAAAGTCATTTATACCGTCTTTTTCCTCTTCCAGCATCTCTGCATAGGTCTTGCTATCATCGCAGGCTTGAAAGCCCAAACTGAGTGCCAATAAAGACAAAAAGAATAAAGTAAGTTTCTTCATTTCTGTTATTTAGTAATTTCGTACAAAAATATCTGATTTCCTTGAAAGTTAAAAGCTGCAAGTGGAAAGTTCGTATCTTTTAACCTTTACAGCCAAACTTTTTTTATCCTTTGGCATTAAGTAGCGGCTTAAACTTTTCCAACGCCAGCTCCAGCACTTTTTCAGCTTCTTCCAACGTTCCGTAAAATTCTCCGCCGGAAGCATTTAAGTGTCCGCCGCCGTTAAAAAACTCAGCAGCGAGCCGGTTGCAAGGAAAACTTCCTACCGAACGCAAGGAGACCTTTATCATCGGCTTTTCCGTATCCTCACGCAGGAAACAGGAGAACACTACATTTTTGATACTCAACGGTATGTTTACAAAACCCTCGCTATCGCCGCGGATATAGTTGAAATTGCTTTGTTCTTTCTTGGTCAGCGTAATCAAAGCGGCATGATGTTCCGGATAGACTTTCATCTGCGACAGCACATGCCCCATAAGACGCAAACGGCTCTCGGAATAGGTGTTATACACTTTCCGGTAAATTTCGTCCTTGTCAATGCCTTTTGAGAGCAACTCGCTGATGATAAAGTATATTTCACGATTATTGGAATTATACGTAAAGCCGCCCGTATCGGTCATCATACCTGTATAGATACATTCCGCTCCCTCCTTTGTGATGTCACTGAAATATCCCATGCGGCAAATCAGACGAAAAACAAGCTCCGAAGTAGAAGATATCTCGGGGTGGGAAATTATGATTCTGCAAAAATCTTCCGGGTTCAGATGATGGTCTACCAGTATTTTCCGTGCAGGAGAAGCAGATACGGCATCCGCCATTGCATCGATACGGCTGATGGCGTTGAAATCAAGGCAACATATCACATCCGCCTCCGCTATCAGTTTATCGGCGAACTCTTTATAGCGGTCATACAAAAGTATGTCCTTACTGCCGGGCATCCACCGCAAAAAATCCGGAAAAGCATTCGGAACGATAACAGTCGCGTCCTTGTCTTGCGTATTGAGAAAATGCCATAATCCTAAGGAAGAACCTATTGCATCCCCATCGGGAGCCACATGAGCAACAATAACAATTTTATCCGCACGTTCCATCCACTTGGCAAAGTGGTCTATCTTAGATTGCTCTATTACTTTAGTCAACATATAGTTTTTACGATTTACGTTCTGAATAAACAGGGAATTCCGTTTATCCCCAACAAATGAAAGGGCAAAAGTACGAAAAAGTTTATGATTTATAATGATATGCGCACAGAACCTTTTTCAGAAAGGGAAAGATAAGAAATTCCCAGTCGAATACAATCATTGATAATCCTCTCCTGATAATAATCGGAAACGGATGAGTCTATCACTACCGTACCCACTTCAAATAAAGAAACCAGCTCTTTTATACCGCCTTTATATCCCTGAGAAACATATAAATAGTCAATAGAGATGGGAATATCGGCAACTCTATTCCGCCAACGGTTATCGCACAGCAGGCAAATACGTTTTCCTGCATAAAACACGATTTGATTCCGGACAGAAATATCCGGCGCAGAATAATCTCCCGTTATTACGGCAGGAGATTTCAGACGCAAACGGTTCCAATGGGGAGTAAGCGCACGTTCCAAACGGGTAATATCGGACAGGCTGTCGGTACAAACCAGCCATGAATAAGAGTTATCGGTCAAACAATGTACCGCAGGACACCCCCGGACATTATAGAAGACAAGGCTGCGACGGGAAGCATCCGCCATAAACGAATACGAATGATAGGAAACGCAAAGCAGCAGAGCGGACAAAGCGATATAAACATTCGTTGCCGTACGCCTTGTTACGGCACGGCACAATAACAACAAAGAGAAATAGAACAGAAAGACCTCCCGGATATCCATCCGGATATGGTCGATAGAGGCCAAAGGAAGTTGCTCAATCCAACGGAGCACCGTATTTTGCAGTCGAATCAACATCTCTGTCATCTCTGCAAAGAAATGTTGCAAGCCGGGAAAAGGAGTTAAGGCAAGCAATACAACAGTCGCATACACAATCAACGACACCAGCGGAATCACCCATAAGTTTGTCAGGAGAAAATGCGTGGAAAAACGTGAGAAATAAAGCATGACCAGAGGCGCCGTCCCTATTTGGGCAGCTATGGAAACGGTTATTAAGGCCCAAACTTTTCGCAGCGCCGTATTTTTAACCGGCAACAAGCCGTATAGCCCGGGTTGCAGGAGCAAAATCGCCGTAACAGCCGCAAAAGACAGTTGAAAACCAACATCAAACAACCATACGGGATTGAATAATAACATCAAGAAAGCCGTAGCTCCCAACGTATTCAGCGTCAGCCTTTGGCAAGCGGGGAATAGAGCGGAAAGCAGCCAAAACGAGCACATGATAACAGCGCGTACCACAGAAGAGGACAATCCGGTAAGAAAAGCAAATCCCCATAAAAACAAGATTACCGACAGCAGCAAAAAGGGTTTCAAAAACCGCCACCTGTTCCACAAAGGCGACAAAACAAACAATAATAAAGCCGAAATGAAACCGATATGCAATCCGGAAAGCGCCAGTACATGGCTGGCTCCGGCTACCGAATATGTCTCGATTACATGCTCGCTCAGCTCTTCCTTGCAGCCTACCGTAAGCGCAGAAAGTACCGCCAGCTCATCCCCTTGGAAACCCATATTCCGATACCCTGCAACCATCTTATCACGGCAGTCCGAAGCCTGCTGACGAAAAGTAGAGGAGCCGTCACAACCAATTCTGCGCCAATGTCCGGCATGTACATAAGCGGTTCCGCAGATTCCTTTTCTGAGAAGATAACGGGCATAATCGAATTCATCCGGATTTCCATTATTCACCGGTGGAGACAAACGGGCATAAACCAACAGCCTGTCTCCTCTTTTCAGAGAATATGCCGCAGAATCTTTAGGGAAATAAAATAGGAAGGTCTTTTCTGAAAAGTCATATAAGAGCGTGTCCTTCAACACTTCTCCTCTCAAAACGGCATGAAACAGAATACTGTTTTTCTTGATTTCCGGCTTTGCCGTAAGAACAACCTGATAAGCGGAAGATTTTTCCGTATTCGGAAATGCATGGTCAGCCTGCTTTAACTGTAAACTTACCAAAGCCCCGCCCAATACGAAACAAGCCAAAAATACGACAACCCCATATAGCTTACAAAGGGCATAATACTTACGGCTGAGAATATATGCGCCTATCAACAGCAGGATTACAGCTATCCATAGACTGGCAGGCAGTATATAAGGATATTTATCCCCATATACTATTCCACCGACCAACGGCATCAACAGTCGCAGGAAAGGATGCCGTTGTAAGTTGTCTGTTATCAATAAATATTACAGATTCTTCAAAGCGCGGATGGCTTCCGCCGGATCAGGAGACGAAAAGACGGCGTTACCGGCTACCAAAGCATTAGCGCCTGCCTCCACCAAACGGGCGCCTGTCCCTAAATTCACACCACCGTCAACCTCTATCAGAGCCTCCGAACCGGTCACCGTTATCAATTCACGCAACTCGCGCACCTTATCAACGGTATGCTCGATAAACTTCTGACCGCCGAATCCCGGATTTACCCCCATTATCAATACCATATAAACATCATCTATGATGTCCCTCAACATAGCCACAGGAGTAGCCGGATTGATAGTAACCGCAGGCAACATTCCCGCTTCACGGATTTGCTGCACTACCCGATGCAGATGCGGACACGCCTCATAGTGCACGTTCATTATACGCGCCCCCAAAGCCTTTACTTCAGGAATAAACTTTTCCGGTTGCACTATCATCAAATGCACGTCCAAAGGCTTTTCCGTAAGCTTCGCCACATATTTCAGCACAGGAAAGCCGAAAGAGATGTTGGGAACAAACACGCCGTCCATTATATCGATGTGCACCCAGTCGGCTTCACTGCCGTTAATCATTTCAATATCATTTGCCAAATACGCAAAATCGGCAGACAGTATGGAAGGGGATATTATAGGTTTCATATCAGTTACATTCTATTAGGTTACATGAATTACAACAAACAAATATACAGAAAAGATTTCAGATTAACAGTCAGCGCACTTTGTATTCTTCTGTCAATTTAAATCCCCGTAACAGTTCATCCGTTTTCAGCCGTTTCTTACCCGGAAGCTGCAATGCGTTCACACTAATCCAGCCGTCTGCGCCCGCTATACGAATATACGTCTTACCGTCGGTCTGCAAAGTTCCGGGGGCGAATGAGTGCGGGCGTTCCACTTTCTCCGTTTCAAATATTTTCAGAACCACTACCGTTCCGTCCGGCTGTACCAGTTCCGTCCATGCTGCGGGATAGGGAGACAGACCACGGATAAAATCATAAATGCGCTTGACCGGCTGGCTCCAATCGATACGGCAAGTATCTTTGAATATCTTGGGAGCCGGACGCAGTTCACCCGCTACAACCATTTCTTCCTGTGGAACGGGTCTTACCGCATCGGCAAGAATAGCGTCCACCGTCTCCGTTACCAAACGGCCGCCAAGCATCATCAGCTTGTCATGAACAATACCGACATTATCCGTGTCTGCAATCGGGACACGGACTTGTTGGATAACCTCTCCCGTATCTATTTCATGTTTCAAGAAGAAAGTAGTGATACCCGTTTCCGTGTCACCGTTGATAACCGCCCAGTTGATAGGAGCGGCGCCGCGGTATTGCGGCAGCAACGAAGCATGCAGATTGAAAGTTCCCAAACGTGGCATATTCCACACCACTTCCGGCAACATCCTGAAAGCGACTACAATCTGTAAATCGGCGTTCCAAGCGCGCAAAGCCCCGACAAACGTTTCGTCTTTCAACTTTTCAGGCTGGAGAAGCGGTAAGTCATGCTCCAGCGCATATTGTTTCACCGGAGAGAATTGCACCTTATGCCCTCGCCCTGCCGGCTTGTCGGGCATAGTAATCACTCCTACTACATTATATCCGCCTTCCACGAGGCAACGCAAGGGTTCCACCGCAAATTCGGGAGTACCCATATATACAATCCGTAAATCTTCTTTCTTCATAATCATCTCTTTTAATCTTCCGAGAAATGTACCAATACCTGACGGTACGAGTTGAATATCTTCGATTTGGAAACGAAACCGAGGTACTTGCCCTCTTCATCCACTACCGGCAGATTCCATGCTTTCGTATCGTCGAAAGTACGCATCACCTGCTCCATGCTGTCCGTATTATAAAGACGCGCCGGAGCGGAAGTCATCAATTTACCCACCGTAAAACGATGATACAGTTCCTGGCGGAACATGATATTGCGTATATCGTCCAGCAAGACAATACCGATTAGTTTACCCTCATTATCCGTTACCGGAAATATATTGCGGTGAGAAGCGGAGATAGCCTTCACCAATTCGGCAAGTTCCATTTCCGGATGCACTGCGATAAAATCTTTCTCTACCACATTTTCCACTTTCATCAACGTCAGCACCGCCTTATCCTTATGATGCGTCAGCAGTTCTCCCTTCTTTGCCAAACGCATGGAGTAAATGCTATGCGGCTCAAAAACGATAATCGTCAAATAAGAGCTGACCGAAACTATCATCAACGGCAGGAACAAGTCGTACCCTCCCGTCAACTCGGCAATCAGGAATACGCCCGTCAGCGGCGCGTGCATGACACCGCTCATCACTCCCGCCATCCCCATCAGGGCAAAATTCTTTTCGGGCAGAAAAGCGGTGGTCTCAAACTCATTGCTGAAGTGGGAGAATACGAATCCGGCAATACATCCCAAATAAAGAGAAGGCGCAAAAATACCACCGCACCCACCACCGCCATTCGTTGCGCTCGAAGCGAAAACCTTAAACAAGATTATCAGCATCAGGTACAACAGCAGCAACTGGCTATGACCGTAGAAGAAAGAGTTATTCATTACCGTATCCCACTCTATTTTGCTTGTACCGTTAAGCAGCAATTCTATCGTATCATAACCCTCACCGTAAAGCGGCGGGAAAAGGAATATCAGAATACTCAACATGGAACCGCCCACCAGCAGTTTCTTATAAGGAACTTTCAGTTTACCGAACATACCCTCCACCGAATTCATGGCACGGGTAAAATAAAGAGAAACCAGTCCGCAGAAAATACCCAGCATAATCACATAGGGAATACGCTCCAGTTCAAAGGCTTGGTCAAGATGAAACTTAAACATGGCTTCCGTACCCGTCACGATATAAGAAACGGTCGCCGCCGTTACTGCCGAAATCAGCAATGGAAGCAGCGAGGACATGGTCAAGTCTATCATCAGCACCTCCAACGTAAATACAAGCCCCGCAATCGGAGCTTTGAAAATACCCGCCACAGCACCAGCGGCGCCACATCCCACCAGTAACATAAGCGTGCGGTGCTCCATCTTGAACAGACTTCCCAGATTAGAGCCGATGGCCGAGCCTGTAAGCACAATCGGCGCCTCTGCTCCGACCGAACCACCGAACCCGATTGTTATGGAACTGGCGATAATGGACGACCACGTATTATGCCGTTTGATACGTCCCTGCCTGCGGGATATGGCATATAGAATTTTCGTAACCCCATGACTGATATCATCCTTTACGACATAGCGTACAAACAGCCCTGCCAAAAAGATTCCCACCACCGGATATATCAAATACTGGTAATTAGCCTCTGTCGTATCGAAGTTCTCCGTAAGAAAGTTCTGTATCCAGTGTATCAGCATTTTCAATATCAATGCGGCAAATGCCGTAAAGATACCGACCAGAAAGCTAAGAACCAGAATAAACCGTTTCTCCTTAACATTCTTCTCACGCCAAATGATAAAGCGTTGTAACCAACCTCTTTCTTCTCCAGCCATCTTCCTTATTCACGGATTATTTTAATCACCCCGCCTTTACCCAGTTTAATAATGCTGGACGGCTTCGGATTACTCATCTCTTCTTGCCGATAACCTACAATATAATCTACGGCCGACTTAACCTCCTCACTTATTTCACTGAAATTCTTCGGTGAGGGTTGCCCGCTGATATTGGCGGAGGTAGAAACAATCGCCTTGCGGAACTGCTGGCAAAGACGCTTGGAGAACTCTTCATTCGTCACCCTGATACCTACGCTGCCGTCCTCCGCCAGCAAATTTGCCGCCAGATTACGTGCGCCCGAATAAATAATAGTCAACGGTTTGTCTGCCAAATCTATCAAGTCCCATGCCACTTCCGGGACATCCCGAACATAGAAATCCACCTTTACGGAAGAATCTACCAACACCAGCATCGCCTTGCTGTCCTGACGCTGCTTTATTTCATATACACGGCGCACCGCATCTTCGTTGGTAGCGTCACAACCAATACCCCAAACGGTATCGGTGGGATACAGAATTACCCCGCCTTCCCGCATTATCTGGCAGGCTTTTTTAATGTCTTCTATCATTTCTTGATATATAAATACTGTGATTAACACGCAAAAGTAGTAAATTCGCCCCGATTACAAACAAAGTTTAAGAGAAAACAATGGAAGAGATTAAATTTAACCACACCCTACCTATACAACTGCGCTTCAACGACGTCGACAAATTCGGTCACGTCAACAACACCGTCTACTTCTCTTTTTATGATTTGGGTAAGACAGAATATTTTGCTTCCGTATGTCCGCATGTCGACTGGCAAAAAGACGGTATCGTCGTCGTCCATATAGAAGCCGATTTTCTTGCGCAGATTTATGGTTCCGACCACATTGCCGTACAAACCGCCGTAACAAAAATCGGAACAAAAAGTTTTCATCTCGCCCAACGCGTCATAGATACTGAAACGCAGGAAGTGAAATGCATCTGTACCTCTGTCATGGTAACGTACGACCTCAGCAAACATGAGTCCAAACCGCTGACAGAAGAATGGATTGAAGCAATCTGTAAATACGAAGGACGGGATTTACGTAAAAAATAAAGAGCCTGTCCCGGTATACGGCTTAGAGTATCTCTGCATACAGTTAGGGATAGCTAAGCCGTATACCGATATACTCTCATTTATTACTGTATAACGGCAAAACACACCTACTTCATCGCATCTGTTTATAGTATCCCGGGCTTATCCCAACGTAAACAGCAAGTGACTATCCGTACTGCGTTTCTCATCGAAGGCAAAGCCTTCCCACGAAAAGCCTCTCAAATCTTCAGGACGTTCAATACGGTTCTTAATGATGTAACGCACCATCTCGCCCCGGCACATCTTCGCATAAATAACAACCGTTTTCAGCTGCCCGCCCTTCCAAACCTGAAAATCAGGGGTAACAACCCGTACTTCTTCTTCCACCCGCTTCCAATCGAACAAATCTTTCATCTCACCGCTTGCCAGATTAATCAGTACACCGCCCCGGCTTTTGATTTCTTCCATAAAATAATCTGTCAGCAGCGGTTTCCAATAATTGAACATGGAAAGCCCGCCTTTTTCGGGCAGTCGTACATCACCCTCCAGACGATAAGGCTTGATTCCATCCAGCGGGCGGAGCAACCCATAGAGAAAAGAAGTGATACGGAGATGATTTTGCGCATAACGGAAATCATCAGCCGTAAATTCCTTTGGCAGAATACGTTTAAAAACAGCCCCTGTATATGCGCCGATTGCCGGCATAGGGTGATTGTCTTCCGAGCAGAAATCGTGAAAACGAACCCTGTTTTCCGCAGCGATCCTGGCATTCACCCTCAAGAGTTTTTCCAACTCTGCGGCAGGTATCTGCGACATTTCCAACGCATTCGCAACAGCTTCCGTTTCAAAATGCGGAACGGTTACTTCGGGTACCTTTAAAGAGCAATGCGACGCCATAGTCTTGGCGCAAGAAATGAAAGTAAGCATAATTTCAGCCTGTTTTTAATGAACAAAAGTCTTCTACTTATTTAGACCTTACAAAAATAAGAGGATTTTAGGAGAGAATACGCATCGTTAAGAATATTTTCTATAGAATTCACATCGGTTTCAAGAGTTTTTCATACCTTTACAGCTTGTTGGAGAA
>ERZ824473.263-NODE-263-length-101870-cov-5.943054_pt1 | contig 101870 bp, 87 predicted proteins | sample MGYA00519874_ERZ824473 | MGnify/ENA primary metagenome ERZ824473 (study PRJEB31778, sample SAMEA3449151) | human gut metagenome | biome: human gut; feature: human-associated habitat; material: faeces | place: United Kingdom | collected 2010/2012 ...
TGCCGCTCGGGCCCGCTCCGCTTGCGGCCGCCTGGGCGGGCATCGTGCTGGGCAGCCTGCCCCTCTACGCGCTGGGGCTCGGCGTGGCCCTGCGCCTCGGCCGCAACGCCGCCATCGGCGCCGGCGCGGCGGGGATGCTCCTCGCGTTCTTCTCAGTGGGCGGACTTGCGCACGGCCTCATGACCGGCGAGCTCACCGGCGCCCTGGCGACGCCCCTGAGCTGGGTGCCGCTCGCCTGGCCCGCGCGCCTGGGGTCGCTCGGGGTGGAGGCCTTCATCGACGCCGCACGCGCGGCGGACCCTCTCCTCACGACTGCGCTCGCCAGCCTCGTGCTCACCCTGGCAACCGCCGCCGTCCTTATCGCCTGGTTCTGCCGCTTCGAGGACGGGAGGGCAGATGCGTAGAAAGCCGCTCGCCGCCGTGCTCGCCCTCCTCTCCGCAGCGCTCGTCCTGGGCGGGAATGCCCTGCTCGACGCCGGCTGGGGGTCGGCGCTGCGCTCGATCGCCGACCGCGTGCTGCCCAACCCTGAGATCGCCATGCGGACGCCCGCGCCCGAGCCCGGCAGCCACGCGAGCTCCTACGCCGACGCCACCGGGGCGGGGGCGAACTATGTCTACCTGGTGGACGCGGCGGACGACAGGGGCAATGTCCGAGAGCTCCAGCTCATCTTCTTCGGGCGAGAGTCGGACGGCGAGGGCTGGCTCGAGATCGAGGCGCGCGGCGGCTCGGGCGTGCGCTACCGCGCGTGCGACGCGGCCGAGGCGCCCGCGGCTGCGCGCAGGGTTCTGGACCGCTGAGCGCGGCGCTAGTACAATTCCGACGGGAGTTTCAGGAGGTCTAACATGGCGAGGATACTGGCAGTGGATGATGAACGGGCGATCCTCGACGCACTCGCGCGCGTCCTCGGCCGCGACGGCCATGAGGTCGTCAAGGCAGCGGACCCGACGGCGGTCCCGGGGATGGACCTCTCGCGCTTCGACCTCGTGCTCTGCGACGTCATGATGCCGGGGCTCGACGGCTTCGAGCTCGTGCGACAGATCCGCCCAGACTTCGACGGGCCCATCGTCTTCCTGACCGCGCGCGTGGCCGAGGAGGACGCCGTGGCCGGCTACGGCCTGGGCGCCGACGACTACGTCCGCAAGCCCTTCGGGGCCGCGGAGCTGCGCGCCAAGGTCGCGGCCCATCTACGCCGTGAGCGCCGGCCGCGCTCGCACGCCCTCTCCTTCGGGGAGGTGCGGATCGACCTCGGGGCGCGCGAGGTCGCCGTGGGCGGCGAGGCCGTGCCGCTCACGCCCACCGAGTACGCCATCTGCGAGTACCTCGCCCGCCACCCCGGGCAGGTCATGAGCCGCGCGCAGATCCGCGAGGCGGTGCTCGGCTGGGAGAGCGACGCCGACGACGCGGCCATATCCATGCAGATCAGCCGCGCCCGGAGGAAACTCTCCGAGGCCGGCGCCGATCCGATCGCGACCGTCTGGGGGATGGGGTACAAGTGGCAGCTCTAAGGACCGGGGCGCGAGGTCGCGGGGGCATGCCGCTCTCCTTCGTCATCGCGCGCTACTTCGCCTACGCGTTCGCGGCGGTCGCCACGGCGTGGCTCGCCTCGTTCATGGTGCTCTCCGTGGCGATCAACGCGGGCTTCGTCTACGAGGCAAGCTGGGGGCCGGCCAATGCGCGCGAGGTCGCGGAGGGCCTGGCACGCGACGGCGTCTGCGGGCAGCAGGACGTGCCGACGGCGTACCGCTACCTCATCCTGAACAAGGACGGATACGTGCTGATGACAGACCTCGAGGGCACGCGGCTCGAGGACGCGACGGAAATGGCCCGTACGGCACTCGCCGCGGATCCGGGCACAGTGGAGATCGAGGGCGGGGGCTCGGGCCTCACCTACGCCGCGTTCCCGCTCAAGGGCGGCGGGGCCTGCGCACTCGTCAGCGAGTACCTGCCGCAGTGGGTCTCGCGCGACCTCGCCGGCCTGCTTCCCAACCCGCAGAACCTCATGTTCGTCGGCGCCGCTGCGGGAAGCGCGCTCGCGCTCGCGCTCGTGGCGCGCCGTGCGAGTCGCGTGATCTCGCGCAAGATGGCGCCTCTCGCGGAGGCGGCGGGGCGCGTCGGCGCGGGGGAGCTCGACTTCGCGGTCGGCAGCACCAACGTGCGCGAGGTGAACGACGTCCTCGCCGCGATGGACGCCATGCGGACCTCCCTCGCCGAGTCGCTCGAAGCCCGCTGGGCCGCGGAGCGGGGGCAGCGCGAGCAGGTGGCGTCGCTCGCCCACGACCTCAAGACGCCGCTCACCGTGCTGCGCGCCAACGCCGACTTCGTGGCGGAGGAGCTGGAAGACGAGAAAGACGCCGACCTCGCGGCCGCCGCGCGCGACATAGCCGGCAGTGTCGAAAGGCTCGACGGCTACGTGCGCCTGCTCATCGAGGCCTCGCGCGGGTCCGGCGAGGCGGAGAGGGCCCCCATGCGGCCGGCCGAGCTCTGCGAACAGGTCCTCGCCGAGGCCGCCCAGATCGCCCGGGCGCGAGGCGTGACGCTCAACGCGGCCACGGGCCCTGCTGTCGCGGGCGCGCCCGAGGCCCCGCTCGACCGAACCAGCCTGGCGCGAGCCGCCGCGAACCTCGTGGCCAACGCCGCCGAGCACGCGCGCTCGCGCGTGGCGGTCTCCTGCGACGTCGAGGGCGGACACCTCGTCATCGAGGTCGCCGACGACGGACCGGGTTTCTCTCCCGCCGCCCTCGAACGCGGCTGCGAGCGCCTCTTCACAGACGACTCATCCCGCTCCTCGCGCGATGGAGGCCGCCACTACGGGCTCGGCCTCCACGCCGCCTCCGAGGCCGCGAGCGCCCACGGAGGCTCCGTCTCGCTCGCCAACAGTCCCTCGGGCGGCGCGGTGGCTACCATCGCGGTCCCCCTGTGGGGGCCTGACGACTCAGGCCCCCACAGGGGCGTGCCTCGCAACCAAACGCTTCCCGGATAATAATACCCGTTGTGGGGATCGCCCTGGCTAGTCGCCGCCCATGTGCATGAGCATGTCAGCGATGCGAGTCGCCATCTCGTCCGCCGCTGCACGGATGTTGGCGACCCAGGACGCAAGGCCGGCCTGATCTGATGCCTCTGCCTCAAGCACGTCGCAGTTCGCGGTCACCGCCATGAGCGGGGTGACGAGGTCGTGCGAGGCAGTGCAAATGAACGCGCGCTCCCGCTCCTCGACCTCCGCCGCCGGTCGCATGGCGCGTCCCGTTGCCGACCACGCCACGATGAACCCCCAAAAAGCCGAAGAGATCGGCGTCACTCGCTTCGCTAAATCAACTTTATGGGATGACGAATCACGGTCTTGAGCTCCTCCGGTGCGCACTTGCGCGGGTCGGAGAGGTAAATCTCGTGATGCAGACGGGCTTCGGAGAAGTCGGGGGCGTAGCCCCGTTCCGCCGCGAATGCGCGCATGGCGCTTATGGTCGCCGGCTCGTCGTCGTAAGGCCCGGTATGTATGCACTGAACGCAAAGGCCCTCGTCGACCCTCAGCAGCTCGACCGCCGAGAAGTCCAGCTTCTTCTTGGCGGCAGCTTCCGAAACTGCCCAGTCGAAGTCCTCGCGAGTGACGAAATCGGGCAGACGGATGCACGAGATGAAGTTGAAGTCATCCTTCCGCGCATAATCGATCTCGCCATCGGCGCGGTCTTGCCACCAGAAGCCCTCGAGCGGAGGCACGACGAAGTCGAAATAGCCTTCGATCTCTCGCGGGCCCTTCTTCGACATCTTGATGGCATATGCGACGCCGTAGAGCAGCGGCAACGCGTTCTGGTACTCGCCGCCTTCGGCATTGGGATCGCCCTTGCCCCGCACGGCAACGTAGCTCATAGGCGGAACGGTTACGACGCCCGGCTTGCCCGACGGCCTGTAGATCTCTCTGAACTCCTTCTTGAAATCGTACGCCATCGCAACAAACCTCCCTGAGCTTGGGTTTCCGTCGAATCGGTTCAAATATAGCAATGGGCGCGGCTTCGGAAGACGCCGCGCCCATTGCCAGATATTATAACACAGAATCGAACGTCTGTTCTACTCCCACTCGATGGTCGCGGGCGGCTTGGACGTGATGTCATAGCACACGCGGTTGGCACCGGGAACCTCGGCGACAATGCGGCCGGAAATCTTGGCCAGCACATCGTAAGGCAACTTGGCCCAGTCAGCGGTCATAGCATCGCTCGACTCAACAGCGCGCAAAATAACAGGGCGCTGATACGTACGCTCGTCGCCCATAACGCCAACCGATTTAATGTCGGGCAGCACGGCGAAGTACTGCCAGCAGCTATGCTCGGAATTGCGGTCGCCCGTCTCTTCGAACAAACGCTGGTTGTATGCATCGAGCTCTTCGCGCACAATTGCGTCAGCATTCTTCAGAATCTCGAGCTTTTCCTTGTCAACAGCACCGATAATGCGAATCGCGAGACCCGGGCCCGGGAACGGCTGACGGAACACGATGTGCGCCGGCAAACCAAGCGCCAGACCAAGCGCGCGAACCTCGTCCTTAAAGAAGTGGTCGAGCGGCTCGATCAAGTCGAAATGCACGCCATCGGGGAACGGAATCAGGTTGTGATGGCTCTTGATAGTGGCCGTCTTGCCGCCCGTCTTGCGCGCTCCCGACTCAATAATGTCGGGATAAATGGTGCCCTGCGCCAGATACTTGACCGGCTTGCCATCGGTCTCGAGCTGCTGAGCCACAGCGAAGAATTCTTTCCAAAACTGCGTGCCAATAATGCGACGCTTCTCTTCAGGCTCAACCACGCCGGCCAAAAGCTCGGCATAACGGTCTTCGGCATGCACATGAATGAAATCGACATCGAACTGCTTGGTGAAGACTTCTTCAACCTGCTCGGGCTCGCCCTTGCGCAGCAGGCCGTGATTAATAAACACGCAGGTCATCTGCTTACCGATGGCACGCGCGCCAAGAGCGGCAACCACAGAAGAATCAACGCCGCCGGAAAGTGCCAGAATAACGCGGTCCTCGCCCACCGTCTCGCGGAAATCGGCCGTCATGCTCTCGACCAGGTTATCCATGGTCCAGTTCTTCTCAAGGCCGCAGATATTGAACAGGAAGTTCGAAAGAATCTGCTGGCCATACTCGGTGTGCTTCACCTCGGGGTGGAACTGCGTGGTGAAGATCTTCTTCTCGGCGTTCTCCATCGCGGCCACGGGGCACACGTCGGTCGAGGCGACAACGGTAAAGCCCTCGGGTACATCGCGCACGGCATCGAAGTGGCTCATCCACACCGTTTGATCGGCGGGAGTGCCCTCGAAAAGCGCACCGCCATTAACATGCAGTTCAGCCGCGCCATACTCGCCCACCTCAGGATGGAAAACGCTGCCGCCAAGCGTGACAGCCGTAATCTGGTGGCCGTAGCAGAAACCGAGCACAGGCACGCCAAGCTCGTAAATCGCAGGGTCGACACGCGGCGCATCCTCAGCGTTCACAGACGCAGGGCCGCCCGAGAGAATGATGGCGGAAGGCGCCATTTCGCGAACCTCATCGGCCGTGATATCGCACGGCACGATTTCGGAATACACGTTCAAATCGCGCACGCGGCGAGCGATAAGCTGCCCGTACTGAGCGCCGAAATCGAATACGAGTACTTTCTGGCTAGAAGACGTTGCCTGGGTCACGGCTTGCTCCTTCGTGTGATCTGTCAACCGCGCGCGGCACAGGCTTGCAACCTTTCCGCAACGCGTTTTTACATGTCTAACTGGCTATCTTACACGAAACATCGCGCGCACGCGCGAACGCATTTTCAAACGCGCAATGCCCACACGACGAAACGGCGAAATCACCGCAGAGCACGCGGGAGGGGTATCGCCGAGCCAATCGCAGCCGCAGCGAGCATGCACACCACGCCAGATGGCGGGAAGCACATGAACAGCAGCAACACGACCATCACAGGCTGGCGCATGACCGCGCCCATGAGCGACGCGATGCATACCGCCGCGCAGAAAACCGCATCGACGCCCGCAATGAGCGAGAAACCATAGCCCAAGCACACCCCCGAAAAAATAACCGGAAAGAAATGTCCGCCGCGCCACCCGAAATGAATGCATGCTGGCGTAAGCGCCGCCTTCACGAACGCGGTCGCAATAAGCGTCGCAGCCCCGAGCGCCGCATAGGAATCCATAACCATCTGCGTCTGCGATTCGCCCGCAAACAGGGAAAACGGCAAAACCGTTCCGCATATGGAAAGCAAGAGCCCTGCGAGCAACGCCTTAATCACGGGGCGGTCGCCCATCGCGCGAGACGCAGCAGCGCTTGCTTTATCGCTCGCACGAAACGTCCATCCACACGCGACGCCCGCTGCCGCAAGCGGAATAAACCAAGCAAGCTCCGCACCGCCAACAACGGCTGCTTCAAAACGAGGCATACCCATGCCCCCTCCAAAGAGCGAGCCCAAGCCAAGAAATGCACCGAGCGCGCCCACAATAGCGCACGCATACACAAACGCCTTCTGCGCTTTAGGCACCTCAATCGCCATCGTATCGGAGCTGCAATCGCCACGCTTCCCTTCACTCGAAAGAGGAGCTGCAAAACCGTATAGAGGGGCCGTGAACAGCGCCGTGAGCGCCGCTTGACAGCCTAAAACCGTTAACTCGCGAAAATCTGAGCCAAAACGCCTCATGCGGTCGCCAACCCAGGTGCACAGGCCTGCAATCACCCCGGTCAAGCCCGCTTCCGGGCCCACGCTGCCGCCGAAAAGCAGCGGCAATAGCGCGGCGATGGACAATTTGCCCAGATGGTCGTATTCGTATCGGCCAGTGCTTTTCACCTTGCCCATAACGTCCGGAAGGTCTTCGGCAGCAATGCCGGTCTTCTTCTCGTAAAGGCCAATCACCACACCACCGAGCATGCAAATAAGGAAGGGGAACAAGGCCACGCCAAAGGGACCTCGAGAAAGCTCCGGCGCGACGCTATTGAGCCAGCTGGAAAGCGCGAGGCGGCCATCGTTCCACAAAAAGCCGAGCCCTGCATCCATCAAAAAGAAGAACGCCCAGACGAAAGCGCCTGCAAGAGCGCCCGTCAACACCACGCACGCGACAAAGAGAGCGCGATTCGCAGGCTTTACCAGCTTTGTCATGTCGGCCCCTTTTCATTCACCCAGGACACATTGCCTGGTTCAAACGTCAATACCCGAATATGCCTTCATATGCAGTGTAGCAACACGTCCAGCCAGAAACAGGAGTGGCACATTCCCCAAATGCGACCGCCATATAAAGCGATACGCGAAGAAAGCACTGGCGTATCGTCGTGATACAACTTGCCCCGCCCGTTCGCCTGGGCGAAAACGGCGATTGTCGCAATCAGAAAACCGCGACGGCCCTAAGCCAAACTCGCCCAATCAATCGCCGCGCCGCCTGCCCCAAGAAGCAAGGCATTAGTTTTTGAGAACGGACGCGACCCCAAAAATGCCGGCATGCCGCCCGCGGCACGCGATGCGGAAAGGGGCGACGGATGGGTCGAGGCGAGCACGAACTTGTTGCTTCCATAAACAGACACGCCGCATAGCGCTGAGTTACAACCTGCTTCAAAATCGTCAAACAAGCAAAGCTCGCCTGACGCAAGGATACCCAGAGGACCATCCGCAGCGCACAGTGCGACTTCCGCAGCAAAATCTTGATTTACGCCCGCAGAAGCGGCGGCTTTTTCGATGAGTTGCTGGGCATGGCGACCCCATGCAAGGAACACAACGGGCTGAGGCAACTCAAAGCATGCCTTCACAACATGGCTCGTAAGCACTTGCCAGCCGAGCTTCGCATGGCTGGCCGCCTCATGCTCGCGAACGGTGAGTGTAGTGTTCAGCAGCAGCACGCCCTGGTTCGCCCACGGCGTAAGGTCTCCCGATTTAGGCATTCCGCATCCCAAATCGGCCGCCATCTCTTTATAAATGTTGCGCAAACTCGGCGGCAGCTTCTCCCCCGCAGGCACCGAAAACGACAAACCCATAGCTTGCCCAGGTCCATGGTAGGGGTCTTGCCCCAAAATCACCGCCCGAACCTCGCTTGGAGCACAAGACGCAAGTGCATTCAGAACGTCATCTTGTGGCGGGTAAATCACCTGGTTGATGCGCATTTCTTCAACGCGCGCAAGTAGCTCTTCCGACTTTTGCACAACATGGCTCGGCAGCACCGAGCGCCATTCGTCGATTCCATCCCCGCTTTTCACATGCAACCCTTCCGCTTATTCACAAACGAAACGCATTGTATCGAAACCGCGTTCCAATAACGATGGCAAACCCGCGCGAAAGCCCAAAGCGCAAACGAGCCCTCGCGCGCCTACGCTGGGACATCCTGGCGTGCTGCCACTTTAGCGCGTCTCTCGGCTCGCCGGCGCAGCTTCAACGCCACATAGGCAGCGCCAATCGCAGCATAGGCCAACGCGTTCACCACATAGCCCACAAATCCATCGCCACCAGGTTGCGCATATACGGCATGGCCAATCGAAAGCAAAATGCCTTGGAGCACCATAAGCGCCATAAACGGATAGGCGAGCCTTTGCACCTTTCTCCACGTCGAGTGCTCCATAATGCCACGCACCGTGCGAAACGAAGTAATCCACGGCACAAAGAAGCACACCGTAAGCGGCACCCCCACGACGCTCGCAGCAATGAACATGATGATTGACGTAAGACCACCACCCCACGCCTTATCCCAAATAGGAGTGAAAGAAAGCGGAACCATAATAAGCACTTGAATGACGTGCGCGAAAATAACAAAACCGCCAATAATAGACATCTCAGTGCGAACGGAAAGCAGCCGCTTAGTAAACCACCACTTTTTCGGAAATGCTCCGGCGAACATCACGAGCAAATAAAACGCCACACCCGTATAGCAACTCGCGAAAGCCTGCACAACATAATACAGCCACGGAATCCAGCGAACGATATCGACGAATGTGGCCATGCAAGCGGCAATCCACACTGCATAAAACACAACGGGGCATTTGCGCAGCGCTGGCGCAAAAGCCATCACGAACGCAACGACAATCACGAGCGCAACAACGATATTGGGCACAACGTCTGGAATATACGGCAGCATAAGCTTCCTTTCTTCATGGATACGGCGATTCAGTATAGCCGCCCACAACGTAATTGCTACCATTTATGGCACATATAAGTCGCATTGCGTACACGCCTTCGCACAAAACAAGGGGCGCCCGTATGGACGCCCCTTGATACGCGACACCATGACGCGCCGATACGCAGCGTTATCGAGCATTGCCGCCGTCTCGGCACTGCCCAATGAGGAAAGAACGTTTAGGCAGCCAGAATGAAGCCCGCGCCCAAGAACAGCACGCAGGTCACGCCGGCGACAATGCCAATGTAAGGCAGCTGCGCCACAGCGTAATCGACGTTATTAATTTTGCACGCTGATGCGCTCATGAGCGTGACGTCGGAATAGAAGCATGCCTGCGCACCGAAGCACGCCGCCGAAATAATGGCACCAAGCGTCAACGGAATGGACGCGCCGCACGCCGCAGCAAGCGGCAAAATGATCGGCGTGCACACGGCGGGAATGCTCCAAATGTTCGCGGTGGCGAAGCACACCAAGCCAACCAGCACGAACGTAATCACGGGCAACCACGCGGCACTCATGAACGGCGTAGCAACCGAAATAAGATAATCGGGCAGGCCAATTAGATTGATGGCATTGCGGAAGAACAGCGACGCAATGAGCACGGCGGCGATGAACAGCATGTCCTCAAGGCCCTTGTAGCACGCATCGCAGAACTTGCCCAGGCTCATAATCTTCGTTGGCACATACAGCACGAAACACACCACGATGGCACAAATCACGCCATACAGAATGTCGTCCATCAAAATAGTCACCGCAATAACCACAGCCATCGGCACGAGGAATGCCCACAAATGCGGCGTTGCTTCCTTCTCATCTTTCGTGGAACCGTCGCTGATGGCGCCAAGCACCTCGCCCATTTCGTCCTGGTTCATCACGTCGGAAGAATCGGGCCAAAGCTTGCCGGTTTTCTCGACGCGCTCGTACGCCTTCTTGATGCCACCCATTTTCGGCACAATGCCAAAAATCACGAGCAGCACGAACAGCACACACAAAAACGGGTAGAAGAAGTACGGCATGATGGAATAGTAAATGCCCATAGCCGAGTCGCCCAACACGGCAGCTTCGGGCTGCTCGGCGAAGATACCGCTGAAAAACACGACCCACGCGGAAATGGGAATGATCAGGCACACGGGCGCAGACGTGGTGTTGATGATGTAGCACAGCATCTCACGCGGCGTTTTCTTTTCATCGGCGATCGGCAAAATAGTGTTCGCCGTAACCAGAATGGACAGGTAATCGTCGATGAAGATGATCACGCCGCACAGCCACGTGAGGAACAGCACCTGGCGTTCGCTTTTGACGTATTTACGCGCCCAGTTCGCCATGGCCGTAGCGCCGTTGCTTTGACGCAGCAACTGCACGAAGCACCCGAACAACAGGCAGATGATCACGATGTAGTTGTTGTCGGCGTCGCACGCCGCATCGAGCAACGCCTGCACCGTAGGCTCGAAGAAGTCGGCCCCATAGTAGAACAAGAAGCCCAAAATACCCGAAAGCAGAATGCTGAAAACGCATCGGCGCGTGATGAACGCGAACACGAAGAAGCTCAGCATGGGAATCAACGTGATGATTCCCAGATTGCCACCATCCACTGTTTTCCTCCTAAGTATTGATGGTTGGTTCTATCATTCAAAGAAAACCTTAGAGTTTCCCGAGCACTTCCGTCCTCGCTCCGACGTCATCTTCGAAATACCGTTTGATCTCGGCGACCCTCTCGTCGCTCGGCGCAGTGAATACTTGCTGCTGCGAACCAATATTGTGAGCTTTAGCGATGCCGAGCGCGTGGTAAGGCAAAAGCGTGATGCGACGAATACCGCATTCGCGAACGATATCGCCCGCCGCTCGAATGGCAGCTTCACCGTCGTTCACTCCAGCGATAAGCGGCATACGCACCGTAATCTTTGGAAGAATCGCTTCATCGGCCGAAAGCAACCGCACGTTCGCGAGAACCGGCTCAACCGAAACGCCCACGAATTCGCGATGAACCTCGTCATCGACAGCCTTGATGTCGAACAGCACATCGGTCACGCCGGGACGAGAGACAAGGTCAAGCAAAGCCCGCGACGAGCCAAAGCCCGACGTGTCCACGCAGCTTGAAATGCCTCGAGCCGCAGCGGCATCAATGAGCGCGCCGGCGAATTCCGCATGAGCGAGCACTTCCCCACCGCTCACCGTGAGACCGCCGCCCGTATTGTCGTAGAATCCCTTGTCTTTCTCGACCTCGGCAAGCACCTCGCCAACCGTCATGAGCCGCGCAACGGGGCGCAGCGCATTCGCAAAACAGCCATCGGCACAAGCCAAACACACCGTGCATCGTGAGCGGTCGATTGAAACGCCAGCATTGCCGAAAGAAATGGCATGGGCCGAACACGCTTCGACGCAATGTCCACAGCCGATGCAATTCGAGGGGCTCACGATGAGCTGCTGCTCATTCTTGATGAGCTCAGGATTGTGGCACCACGCGCACTTCAGCGGACAGCCCTTCAAAAACACCGTCGTGCGAATGCCCGGCCCATCTTCGGTCGAAAACTTTTGAATGCTGCCGACAAGAGCCGAAGGCTCCCCTTCCGTATTCAATTCCACATCGAAACCGTCGAAGCCCACGAGCCAGCCTTCGTCTTATGCTGACAGGTGTGCGGTGCGCGCGATAATCGCATCTTGCGCAGAGCGGTCGAGCTCGGTGAAATACGCCATGTATCCAGCGACGCGCACCATAAGGCCGCGATAGTGCTCCGGGTTTTCCTGAGCTGCGAGCAATGTTTTGTTATCGACGACGTTGATTTGAATATGCTCGCCACCATGCTGGAAGAACGTGCGAATCACGCCTTCGATAATGCGGCGGCCGCCTTCGCCCTGCACGCCCTTGGGGTCGAAGCGCAGGTTGAACAGCGCGCCTTCCTGCAAATCGGGCTGGTCAATCGCGGCAACCGACTTCACCGTGGCCGTAGGTCCGCAAATATCGCGGCCCATCATGGGGCTCGACGCATCACAGAAAGCCTCACCCGCCAGGCGACCATCGGGCAGCGCGCCAGTCACTTCGCCATGTGGGATGTTCATCGTTTGCGAGTCAATGCCAAACGCATAATGGCCACCGCGTGCATCGGGCCAGCTTTGAACCTCGTCGGCCACATAGTGCATCATTTCGCGATAAATGCCATCGACATGGGGCGAATCGTTGCCGTATTTTTCGGGCTTGTTGAGCAGCAGCTGGCGCAGGCGCTCGTAGCCTTCGAAATTCGCGTCGCAGGCGGCAATGAGCTCATCCATCGTCACGTCGCCGTCTTCAAAAACGCACTTCTCAACGGCGGCAATGCAGTCGGCCAAATTCGCCGCACCCGTCACATACATGCCGCAGGTCGAAACGCGTGCTCCGCCCTGCTGCACCGACTTGCCGCTTTCCACGCAGCCCGCCGTGACCATGCTCGCAAAAATCACCGGGTAACGATTCATATGGATTGATTGCATCAGGTTGTAGCCAATGCGAATTTGATCATACGCATGAATGATTTGCTTCTTCAGAGCGTCTTTAAACTGCTCGATATTGGTGAATTCGCGCGGATCGCCCGTGCGCAAGCCCATGAGCTTGCCCGTGCGCGGATCGATGCCATTGTGCAGCACGAACTCGACCATCTTGCCCATGTTCACGTATCCCGCATCAGGGCTGCCATCGGTTCCGCCGCCGCCAGGGCCCGCCTGAATGCAGCCGACAATGGTCCAATCGCGCGCGTCTTCGAGCGTACCGCCTTTGCCAAGCGCCATCTTCATAGCGGTTTCGTCGTTGAAGAAACCAGGGTTGGCCTGGCCTTCTTGAATCATTTTGCATCCGAAGTCGATGAGCTCGTACGGCGTGGTGTCACATACGCGCAACGCCATGACGGGCTGCGTGGTTTGCAAATCGTCGGCTGCCTGCAGGCACAGAAGCGACAAATCGTTGCTCGCATCGCTTCCGTCGCGCTTCATGCCGCCCACCACAAGAATCTGCCACATGGGATAGCCCGCGAATGCCGTGGCGTACCACGTATCGCGCACCTCATACACCTCGCACGTCTTCAGATACAGGCATTCGACGAGCTCGAGCGCCTCATCACGCGTAAGAATGCCTTCATCGATGACGTCTTTTTTATAGAAGGGCCACATATACTGGTCGAAGCGGCCAAAACCGCATGCCGTCGTGCACACCTCAATATGGAACATCACGTGCACGAACCACACCATTTGCACCGCTTGGGCAAAGGTTTGAGGTGGGTTTTCAGGAACGACGCGGCAATTCTCGGCGATACGGCGCAGCTCGGCAGCGCGCACCACGTTGGAGCATGCCGCAGCCTGACGCTCCGCCTCGTCGGCCATGCGATGGGCATACGTCACAAGGCCCTGCGCCTGAATAATGCATGCGCGCCAGAAATCGACCTTCGCAGCGTCTTCCTGGGTTTGCGGAACGCACGAATCAATGTTGCGCTGGCATTCCTCGATATATCCGCGCATACCCACACGCAGCACTTTTTCATGGTCGCACGTCGTCTCTCCCGACACGCCATTCTCCAAGCCAACGCACAAAATATCGTCGGCCTCGAGCTGCTGAATATATTCAGGCATAGCGGCATCGGAAATATCTTCCATCGATTTGCCCTGCCAATACGGCAGAGTTTCCAGAATGGTCGCCTTGTCTTCAGGCGAAATGCGATAGGGGTCCTTTGGACGCGTGCTGAATTCATCGATATCGCGCACGTACCAGCTGCTGCTTTGGAAATCGGGATGCAGATTCGCACCGCGATAGGCATTCGTTGGCGTGCCCACAATAAGCTCGTCGTCGAAAATCATGCAACTCATGTGTTCAAGAATATGATTGACGACCTTCGCGCGGAAAACGGGCACCGCATCGCCCGCAAACTGCTTGTAAGCCTGCGTTTGCAGTACCAAATGCTCGGCCGTAATACACGGCGTGGTGCTGAAATGGCGTTCCCTCATGCGATCGATACGTGGCGTACGCATTGCATTCCTCCATATAACGAAAAAGGCGGCCTCGGGCGAAATGCCGCAAGCCGCCGATCGCGCACGCGAAACGCCAGCTTCGATAGCACTCCGCGTTCCCGCGACAGTGCGACGGGTATTCCCCGCCGCCCCAAGGCGCCGCACACGAACCCATGCGGTCCCTTCGGCTTTCGGCCTTCGCCATCACGGCAAGCTGGTTCGGCTTACCACCGTGACTGAATGCTCGAAAGCGGCCTCTATCAAAGCGATAAAATTGCAGATGACAGGGTAACGCACTTGCTAAAGCTTTCGTTTCAAAAACGTTAACAAATTCGTTTTTTCATATTGAACGCCGGTCAAAAGCCCCTGTAGCTGAAACTAGGCGAACATCATGAAGATTTTCGCAAGCAAAAATCCAATAAAGCCGCATGCCGGAAACGTGATGATCCACGCCATGAGCATGTTTTTTGCAATAGACCAATTCACGCGCTTGAGCGATTTCGCGGCGCCCACGCCCATAATGGCAGACGTGTTGCAGTGACCCGTCGACACCGGCATGCCGGTAAGACTCGCAACCAGAAGCGTAAACGTCGTGGAGAAGTTCGCCGCACAGCCCTGATATTTCTCGAGCTTCACCATATCCATGCCTACCGACTTGATGATGCGCTTGCCGCCCAAAATTGTGCCGAGCGAAATGGCGGCGGAACAAATAACCATAATCCACAGCGGAAAGCCGCTCGAATCGGGCGTGGAGCTGCCGAACGAAAGCGCAATGCCCAGCATGGCGATAGACATGAATTTCTGACCATCTTGAGCGCCGTGCAAGAAGGAAAGCGCCACCGCTGCAATGTCTTGAATGATGGTGAAAAGCTTATTGGCCGCCTGGCGTTGCACGAATTTAAAAATCCACTCGATGAGGCGCGTGAAAAGCCAGCCAAGCGCGAAACCAGCGACCAAGGAGAAAACCATGCCGTAAATGACCTTCGCCCATTCGGCGGGAACGACGCCTGCCCAGCCGTTCATGGCAATGGCGCCACCGGTAATGCCGGCGATCAACGAATGTGATTTCGAGCACGGAATGCCGAAATACCAACACGCAATGCCCCACAAAATGGCGCCTATCATAGCCGCAACCAGAGCGTATAACGCTGAATTAGTATCGCCTGAAAAGTCGACCATGCCAAACATAGTTTTTGCTACTGCGGTAGAGATGTAGGTCATGCCCGCAAGGCCCACGAAATTAAACACAGCGGCAAGCGCAATTGCGGCATTCGGGGAAAGACAACGAGTAGAAACGACCGTCGCGATAGCGTTCGGGGCATCAGTAGCGCCAGAAACTGCAGTTACGCCAATGACCAGAATCAAAATGACGAACAAAATGGGTTGAGCCATTGCGTGCGACAAAAAATCAAAAAACGTGAGAGCCACGAAGCACCTCGTATGTAAAAGCGGCCAAATGCATGACGCGGCTTATTGTACCGAAGTTTTACCCATGTTTTACGAACACGCACAATCTGGGGAAAAGTCACGAATGCGGCACAACTTCCATCTTGGCATGACTCACTAGAAAGTTGCTATGCCTACATATGGCATTTCAGCGGTTCTGGGTCTCGCTTTTTGACACGAACGCATCGTTGCGCGCCTGCGGCAACATTAATGCGATACGATGCAACCAAAACAAGAAACGAACCAAGGCTCGATCTTTGATACGACGAGATGGAAGGAATGGAATGGCACCTCAATCTACCATCGGCATTATTGGCGCAATGGATGTCGAAGTCGCACTCCTCAAAAAGCAAATGCAAGAATGCGGCGAAGTGCATACGACCGCGTTTTCCGGCATGGAATTCATCGAAGGCGTCATTGGCCAAACGAGCGTCGTCGTTGTGAAGTGCGGCGTGGGCATGGTTAACGCAGCCACCTGCACGCAAATCCTCATAGACCGTTTCGGCGTGGGAGCAGTGCTCAACACCGGCATCGCCGGCTCGCTCGACGCGGCCATTGAAATCGGCGATGTGGTTGTGGCGACCGATGCCGTGAACCACATCATGGACGTAAGCAACCTGGGTTACGCCGTGGGCCAAACGCCGGGCGCCGACACGCTCGCCTTCCCCATGGATGAAAAACTCAGCTGCGCCGTCGTCGACGCTGCAGCCAAAATTGGCGTGACGACGCATAGGGGCCGCGTCGCATCGGGCGACCGTTTCGTATGTAGCGATTCCGAAAAGCAGCGCATCACAAAAGCCTTCGACGCCAAATGCTGCGAGATGGAAGGCGCCGCCATCGCGAACGTGTGCCACCTTGCAAACACTCCCTGCGCAATCGTGCGCGCAATTTCCGACAAGGCCGACGGGTCATCGAGCGTCGACTATCCTACCTTCGAAGCCCAAGCAGCACATCATTGCGCCGAACTTGTGATCCACGCAATCTCGAGCCTCGCATAAAAAGGGCTCGCTATACCAAGAAGGCCGGACGAGCATTAAGCGCGTCCGGCCTTTTCGTTCGCAACCAGGATTCCCTCACGCCCGCTGCATCAATAAAGGGCGAACGCCTGGATGAGAGAAAACGATTCTACGATTTTTTCCGCTCGGGAATATCGCCATGGCGATACGCTTCAAGCAAACGCTCCAAATCGGCAACGTGTGCCTTGAGCTTCGCGCCCGTATCGGTATCGGCAACAAGCGTTCGCACGCCCACGCGTTCCACCACGCGACGCGAAGAATGAATATCGAGCTCACGCTCAACGGCGGCTTGGGCCGATTCGAGGGGCTCGTGCGCGGCGAGTACAAAACCGTGCGAATTCGAGATAAGCGTATAGCCCGCAATGCCCGTTGTAGACTGATACGCTTTCGAGAAACCACCGTCGATCATGATAACCTTGCCATTGCACTTCACCGGGTCTTCGCCATCTTTCACCTTCACAGGTACGTGGCCGCAAATGATATGAGACGTTTCAGGGTCAAGGCCAAAATCACGGAAGATACCCGCAAACACGTCCTCGTTGTCGAGAAGCGTATAGAAGGGGTTCTTCACCTCCTTGCGCGCTGCCTTATCGGCAATAAGATAGAGCTCGAAAGTTGCCATCTTGCTCTTCGCGAACAAGGGAGACCCCTCGCCCAGCCACAAGTACCACAGCATATCGGCGCCGCGCTTGCGCATTTCAGCATCCTCGTCGAAAAACGCGATGCGCACCCATCGCTCCATTTCGTCATAGAGTGCGCGGCCCTTAAGCTTCTTACCGAAAACATCGACTTCTTTCAAACTGCCGTCGGCATTCAAGGGAACGCATGCATGGAACAGCAGGTTGCCGTTGTCGATTTTATAAAGGCTGCCCGTTTTCAGGAAGAAACGCATATGGCGCTGCAGCTTTTCGCACCCCGTGAACGCAGAAACCAAGCGATCCATGACGTCCTGCTCGCCAGGCGTGAGCTTATATGGGTCGCAAGGATCGATGGTCGGGAACATCTTGTCGGTCAGTTCGTATTCCACGCCGTCGCACACCACAGTGCCGCGTTCGTAATCGATCTTATCGAGCAGCTTGCGACTCTGCAGGCCGAATGCCGGGTTCTCATCGATAAGCGCGCCTTCGACCTTGAATTGAATGATGGCCATCGCCTTTTGGATTTTCACGTTCATCAGAATCTCGGCTTCTGACATGGTGTCAGGGTGGCCCTTCAGAGCGAAGCCGACGCAGGGGTCGTCCTTATACGCATCAAGCGCGAATCGAGCCAAAGGCAAAATATTGATTCCGTAGGCATCTTCGAGAATCGAAAGGTTTCCGTAACGCGCGCAGTTTCGCACGACATGAGCAATACAGCCGCGTTGGCCGAGCGAAGCGCCCATCCACACGATGTCATGATTGCCCCACTGAATATCGACCGAATGGTGATCGATAAGGGCCTCCATGATCGCATCAGGATGAGGGCCGCGATCGTAAATATCGCCAATAATATGCAATCGTTCAATGGCCAAACGCTGAATCAGCCCACACAACGCTTCAACAAATGCAGGCCCCCTACCAGTTCTTACAACGGCATCGACGATGGCAGCGTAATACGCTTCTTTATCGAAGTTGCGCGTATCGGCATACATAAGCTCTTCGATGATGTAAGCGAAGTCTTCGGGCAAGGCTTTGCGAACACGAGAACGGGTGTATTTACGCGCGGCACGTTTGCATACGGCAATCAGACGCGGCAGCATTTTTCCGTACCACGCAGCCACATCTGAAACCTTTGAAAGCTCCAAACGAGATTTCTCCCGGGGGTAATAAATCAGCGTTGCGAGCGTGCGCTTTTCTTCCTTCGAGAGTTCGTCGCCAAACACATCATCGATCTTCAGGCGAATCGAGCCCGAGCCATTTCGAAGGATGTGCGAGAACGCCTCGTATTCGCCATGAATATCGGAAGCGAAGAACTCCGTGCCCTTCGGCAAATTAAGAATCGCACTCAGATTTATAACTTCGGCGGACGCTTTTGCGACCGTAGGAAACGAGCGAGAAAGAAGTTCGAGATAGCGCTTCTCAGCAGCATCCATACACAGGCCTCCTTGACCAATCGCCTGCAACAGCAGCTCGATTTTCAAACAGTTGAATTCATGGTACCGCGAGAAAAGAAGTCATGCCCCCAAGGAATACCAAACGGTGTATTTCATCGACGAAAAGGCGAAGGAACGCATGGGGCATATGGCCATATCTGTTTGGAATACATGCGAAAACCGTCATTCGATGCAATGGTGTTACAAAGAATAGTTTTAGTATCATGCCTAACGGCAGCGTAAAGTAGTTGAGATGTTTACGCTTTATCATTATCAATTTACCTTGTAAAGCTCCCCTGTTTGCGCATTGCTCTTTTTCACAGTGGGACAATTCAAAGCAAACACGCTTTTCCAAAACGAACCGCCTGGAATTGCCCGATTCAGGTACGCTGTCACTATGAAAGAAATCGGCAATCATGCATGAGGGAGAAGACATGGCACCGAAATCGGTCGAGCTACGCGAAACAGATGCGGGACTAACCCTCGTAGGCGACAACATGGAACTACGTTGCGATTTCGAAGAGATGCTTCCCCGTATTAAACCTGGACGGCTTCAGCAAGAGTTGCTTGTAAAGGCGGCGAAAGTCAAAGGGACGCAATCCCCTACCGCCATCGACTGCACTGCCGGCCTTGGCCAAGATTCCTTTTTGCTCGCCGCAGCAGGCTTCACGGTGCGCATGTTCGAGCGCGACGAAACCATCGCGGCGCTTCTGGAAGATGGCCTTTCGAGGGCTGGTAATAACCCGGTGGTATCTGGCATAGCGAAAAGAATGTCTCTCGAACGCAGCGATAGCCTTCAGTACCTCGCGGCACTCGTGAAATCGGACGATGTACCTCCCGACGTGATTTACCTTGATCCAATGTTTCCCGCACGCCAAAAAAGCGCTGCAGTGAAGAAGAAGTTCCAGCTCCTGCATGTGCTCGAAAACCCCTGCGATGAAGCAGAAGAAGAAACGCTTATCCGCGCTGCGTTCGCAGCCGGTCCCCGCAAGGTCGTTATTAAACGCCCCGTGAAGGGGGGACACCTTGCCGGGATAAAGCCAAGTTATTCGATTACGGGCAAGGCGGTACGTTACGACGTGCTGGTTCCGCCAAGCACGAAGCTCCAATAAAAAAAAGCGATGCGCTCTATGTCGCGCATCGCTTTTCAAACGATATAAAACTAAAGCAATAAAGGACGCGTTATTCATCCCAGGGATGCGACGTGAGATGCCAACCATCGCAGTAAGGACACCGGTAAACAGACAAGCCGCGCTTGCCATTATGCTCACACCACGCAAGATTTTCTTCGGCCTCCACACGCGAAGCATAACGGTTCTTCGACTCGCATGCCTTGCGACGACGCGCCGCCTCATGATCGGCGCTGGCCCTTTCCCGATGCGCCTCTTCGCGCGCGAATATATCATCCATGCCGGAAAAAACATCCAGTCCAGCAGCAAACTCCGCTTTCTGCTTCGACCATGACGAACGTTTTTTGCTGCCCATAGCGCCCTCCTCGAATGCGACCAATAATTCCTATCGACCATCTTCCATAACACGCGAAACGTTCTATATTTCCGACGCAATACCACGCACAGCGCTTTCCGCGATTCAACCTACCACTATAATAGCTAACCGCTCTGAAATAGCGACAGAAAGACTACCGTGCAAAGCATCGCCCCAAACCACAATAACCAAAAGAAGATTGCCCTCATCAACGACATCACCGGCTTCGGCAGGTGTTCCGTCGCTGTGCAATTACCCATTATTTCCCAGCTGGGCGTGCAGTGCTGCGTGCTGCCAACGTCAATCTTGAGCAATCACACGGGCTTTCCGAGCTACAGTTTCCAAGATTTCACGCCCCATATGCACGAGCATATTGATGAGTGGCGCAAACTCAACCTGCAATTCCGTGGCATTTGCACCGGGTTTCTCGGTTCAGCCGAGCAAATTTCAATCGTGCGCGATTTCATCGACGAATTTGGCGGTGACGACTGCGTAACGCTCGTCGATCCGGTCATGGGTGACGAGGGAAAGGCCTACGGCACCTACACACCTGAGATGTGCGAGCGCATGGCCGAACTCGTTGCCCACGCCGACATCATCACGCCCAACATCACCGAGGCGTGCATCCTCGCAAACGTCGATTACGACCCACATATGAGCTTCGACGATGCCTTCTCGCTCGCCCAAAAGCTGTGCGATATGGGTCCGTCTAAAGTCGTTGTGACAGGGGTCGAACACGGATCAAGCATGTCGAATGTATGCTTCGAACGAGGGAGGGAGCCTTTCACCGTCACAGGCGAGAAGCTCGGAGAGCAACGTTCGGGAACGGGCGACGTCTTCTCGGCAATCATCGCAGCCGATGCCGTAAACGAAGTTCCGTTCAGAAAGTCAATCGAAAAAGCAACGAGGTTTGCCCATGACTGCGTTCAGGCAAGCATCGATTTGGGCATTCCGCGCACCGATGGCCTCGCGTTCGAAGAGAAGCTGCACACGCTCACCCAATAGCGCTACGCAAGCATGGCCAAGGAAGCGTAGAGTAGTTTCCATTGGGGGCGACCCGATGGAAACGGTCACCCCCACGTTCTTCCAAAACGAGAACCGAAACGGCTGCATACCACGCGAAGCGAACGGCAACCTCGCGCGCATCTCCATCAGGTCGCTCCAATAGAAACCCCACTAGGTTGAAAGAAGTTCAGAATGCTCAAAGCCGAAACAATCGTCTATCCCGTCCACAACGGACTCTACGTCAATCTCACGAACCGCTGCAGTTGCGCATGTACGTTCTGCATACGCCAAACCGCAACAGGCGTCGGAAAAAACGGCGAAGGCGCCGACAACGTGCTGTGGCTTGAGCACGAGCCCTCTTTCGAAGAAGTCATGGCGGCTTTCGATGAACAGGATATGAGCGCCTACCGTGAAGTCGTTTTCTGCGGATTCGGCGAGCCAACATGCGCGTTCGAAACCCTCAAACAGGTCGCAGCCGAAGTGAAACGCCGCTACGATATGCCGGTTCGCGTAAACACCAACGGACAAGGCAGCCTCATCAACGGCCGTGATATCGCCCCTGAATTCAAAGGCATCGTCGATACCGTTTCCATTTCGCTCAACACGCCCAACGCTGACGAATACCACGAACTCGTTCGCAGCAAATTCGGCGACGCCGCATTCCAAGGCATGCTCGATTTCGCGCGCGAAGTTCGTAAATACGTGCCAAGCGTGATTATGACGACCGTCGATACCACCATTTCGCACGAGGACGAAGCGAAATGCCAAACCATCTGCGATGAACTCGGCGTACGTTACCGTATTCGCGCCTGGGTCGATTAGCCCGAGCGTCGCTATGCGGCGACCGGCGCAACCCAATTCATCAAGTATGAAAGCATGTCGATGATTACAGCTCGAAAAGAAGACAAACTCGTCAACTACCTTTGCATGACCGGGCACATTTGCGCCGATATCAACCAAGGCGCGCTTTCGGCAACGCTTCCGTTTTTGGTGATGTACGACGGATATTCCTATACTGCGGTCGCCGGGCTCGTATTCGCCGCGAATATCGCATCGGCGGTTATCCAGCCGCTCTTCGGCGCCATCGGCGACCACAGGGCATGCCCCTGGTTCATGGCACTCGGCGTTTTCCTCGCAGGGCTCGGCATGTGTGGCATCGGTTTTTTCGATGCCTATTGGACGGTGCTTGCCTCAGCCATGGTATCGGGCATTGGCGTGGCGATGTTCCACCCTGAAGGCGGACGCCTGTCAAACCTCGCCGCGGGCGCGCGCAAAGCAAACGGCATGTCTATTTTCGCCGTTGGCGGCAACATCGGCTTTTTCGTAGGGCCGCTTATGGCTGCCGTCTTCCTTACCGCCTTTGGCATGCACGGAACGCTCGCTTTCCTCTTCCCCACGACCATCTGTGCAATTGTCCTGTTCGCATTCAACAAGCGCTTCCTTTCGCTGGGAATCGCCAAGAATTCAACTACGCAGAAAGACGCAAAACCCGAGCGCTGGGGAAATTTCGCCCTCGCAATGGGCGTGCTTTCATGCCGATCGATCGTCGAATACGGACTTATGGCATTTATTCCGTTGTTCTTCGTGAGCGTGCTCGGCCAAGGCGAAACGTTCGGCTCGCTCATGCTTTCGGTATTCGCTATTGCGGGAGCCGTTGCAACGGCGATATCGGGCCGCATCACCGAACGCGCAGGCGTGTTCAGGATCGCCTATCTCTGTTTCGGAATTCTCGCTTTATGCCTGGTCGCGTTCGCATTCAACCGCTCACTCGTCTCGGCCGTGGTACTCGTGTGCTTGCTCACCTGCGCGGCCAACCTGTTCTACCCTTCTTTCGTCGCCTTGGGCATGAGCTACGTGCCCCGTCATCTGGGAACCGCATCGGGTATATCGTACGGCGTCGTTATTTGTGTTGGCGGCATTGTGGAGCCGCTTTTAGGAATGGCGGGCGATGCCTACGGCCTTCCGCTGGTAATGCTCATTATCGCGGGCGTTACCGCGATCGGGCTTGGCATGGTTGCAATCGTGAAACGCCACAACTAGCAAAAGCGACAGGAAATACCACTCCAGATAAAGAAGGGGGCGCCCTTCAATCAGGCGCCCCTTCTCGCGCATCGCGACGCGGCCACATGCCACATCAACGGTTCTGCATTTTTGAATTCAACCGTTGGCGCTATCGTTCACCGGCAGGCTGAGCAGGCGCGCACGCTTTCATTTCGTGCAGCTCCATCTCTGGAACAACGTCGGTCTTTTCCGCACGTTGCTTCAGCATGAACGCCACGAGCAAACCACACACAGCCAAAACAAACGTGAGCGCGAAGCCCCAATGCGATCCGGCCGTGAAGGCCTCTGCCGCAGATGTGCCGCCAGCAGCGTAATAACTCGCCTGGCCCAAGCTCAAAAGGCTCGTCGCAACTGCGGTCGCGATTGCACCAAGCACCTGCTGCATCGTATTCAACGCAGTGGAGCCATCGGCGGAAAGCTGCGGGGGCAACGAATTCAAGGCACTCGTCTGGCACGGAGACATAGCGAGAGGCACGCCAATCATGAGCACAATATGCGCAACAATCACGTATGCAATCGTGCTCGACCCCATCGCAAGCAGCAACATAATCGAACCCGCAATCGAAAGCGCGAAACCAATACGCGCGGGAATGCAAGCGCCCACGCGGTCGTACAAGCGACCAGCAAGCATTGACACAATGGCGTTCACGATGCCGCCCGGAAGCATGATAATGCCCGTCATGGCAACAGCGACACCCATTGCATTCTGAATGAACTGCGGCAGCAAGAACATCGCCGAAAGCGTGATGCCGAAGTTGATCATCATGGCAGCACCGCCCAAAACGAAGCCGCGAATGCCAAAGATGCGCACATTGATAATGGGCACATCAATCATCAGCTGACGGCGCGCGTACCACACAAGCGCAACAATGCCGCACGCGAGAGGCGCAAGAGCCTGAGCGCTCGCCCAACCGTACGAGCTCGCGAGACCGACGCCAAGAACAAGTCCGCCGAAGCCGATGCATGAAAGCACGCACGAAAGAGCATCGACGCTCGGTCGCGTCAATTCATAGGGGCCCACGAGGAATTTCGAAGCAAAGGCGACACCAACCACAAGCACGATAACGAACGAGAAGAAAATCGCGCGCCAGGAAAAGATACCCAAAAGAATGCCCGAAAGCGTGGGACCAATGGCAGGAGCAAACATAATAATGAGTGCTGTCACGCCCATTGCCGCACCAATTTTGCAAGGAGGAAACACCTCGAGCACCATAGAGAACATCATAGGAAGAACCAGACCCGTGCCGATGCCTTGCACCAGTCGCCCAAACAACAGCACCTCGAACGTGGGGGCACAGACGCTCACAAGTGAACCCGCAATAAACATTCCAAGAGAAAACAGCGTGAGCTTGCGCACGGAAAACCACTTCATAAGAATGCTCGCAAAAGGCATGACAAGGCCGATTACCAGCATGTATCCAATGACGAGCCATTGCGTGATGGCGGTATCGACGCCAAATGCCACGCCAAGCTGAGGCAAGGCGATATTCAAGCAGGTCTCGCTGAACATGCCGGTAAAACCACCCAGATACAAGCCCATCATTGTGAGATAGGGATGCGCAACCTTCACGCGCGCTTCATTAAAACCATGAGACATAAATGTGCGACCAATTCCTTTCTGTCGAAATCAACGAATGCGGCAATCGGGCGATAACGAAGCTCAGCGAAAGTCGTCGCATACCTTCCCGAGACAACAAAAAAGAGCCCCGCAAGGACGATAAGCTTTCATCCTTGCGGGGCTCTTGAGCCCGTGACTACCACTAATTGATTCTTTTATAGCAGAAAAGCGCACCGTTTCGTAAGCGTTGAAATTGTGAATTTACATTCGTCTTGGCGTAGGAGCAAGATATGCGATTATGAGCGAATTTCATTCGCTCATCTGGGATAATGTCGATTTCCTTCCCAAAAGAAAGCAGAATGCGTGCAGCTAAATATGCGTCGGCCACTTTCATGTTGGCAGAGACGGCCCGAATTCAAAAGGAAACCCCACGCATAGCATCACAAGCACTTAGCACCATTCAACGAGCGCGTAACGGACGCCGAACAATACCCCAACCACACTTGTGTAGCCAAAAGGGCCGTCGCATGATGGACACATCGAAAAGAGCGGGAAAGGAGATTCACATGTGCACAGCAGTTCGTTTTTCAAATGAAGAAGGATCCGTCTTCCTTGGCCGCAACCTCGATTGGAGCTGCGGATACGGCGAGAACGTTCGCATTATGCCAAAAGGGTTCATGATTCCTTGGGCGTTTGACGAATCGACCCCGGCGAAACATGCCGTCATCGGCATGTGCGTCGAATTCCAGAACTACCCCCTGTTCTTCGACTGCGGAAACGACGCGGGACTTGCCGTGGCCGGTCTGAATCATCCGGGATGCGCTGAATACGCGCCGAATCCCATCGAGGGCAAAACCAACATCGCGGCATACGAATTCCCCGCCTGGGTAGCAGCCAATTTCGAAACCGTCGATGAAGTCGAAGCTGCGCTCGCAAATTCGCTCATCATCGAAAAGCCCTTTAACGAGCACTTCCCCGTTTCATATCTTCATTGGATCATTGGCGACGCCGCTCGTTCAATTGTTGTTGAGTCGCGTGCCGATGGCCTGCACGTGTTCGACAATCCCGTCGATGTGCTGGCGAATCACCCGAACTTCGAATGGCACCTTACCAACCTTCGCACATACATCACCGCAACGCCCGATATGCCCGCACCTGCCACATGGGGTCGCGCCGAGCTTGCACCCTTCGGCGCGGGCGCCGGAATGAGGGGCATCCCTGGCGACGTATACTCCCCCTCGCGCTTCGTGAAAGTCGCCTACCTCAACGCCAACTACCCCACAAAATCGGGCGAGAGCGACAATGTGGTGCGAATGTTCCACACGCTGAGTAACGTTTCGATGCCCGAGGGAGCATCGGCGATGTCGAACGGCAAATTTGAGAAAACCGTCTACACCAGTTGCTTCTCTGGCGCAACGGGTCGGTACTATTTCAATACCTATGACGATTTTGCCATTCGCTACGCAAGTCTCGAAGATGCCACGCGCGCCGATGGCAATACGCTTATCGAATGCAAGCTGAAGAGATTCGAGTAAACGCGCACTCACGATGGGCGTGTTCGCAACCAGCACGGAAACCGCACTCACGAATCGCATCGCAACCTGGTAGAATGCAAGGGTTGAAACCAATCCGAAAGGCATATCATGATTAAAGAGCTCGTTTTTGACGATGCCATTCTGAGCACGCCCTGCGAAGCGGCCACCGCAGAAGACGCCTCCGTGGCACAAGATCTCATCGATACGCTCGCATCTATCGAAGGCGCGGCCTGCCTGGCTGCGAACCAGATTGGCGTAACCAAAGCGCTGTGCGTTTACCTGGATGAATCCGACAAGCCCCATGCGATTTACAATCCCAAAATCATGCTTGGCCTTGCCGCGTTCAAGACCGAAGAAGGCTGCCTCACGCGCCCCGAAGACCAGCTGAGCAAGGTCACCCGCTACGACCACATGAAGCTCGCTTTTGATGAGCTCGTCGATGGCGAGCTCAAGCATCGCAAGCGCGACTTCGCAGGTTGGGAAGCACAAATGATCCAGCATATGGTCGATCACTGCAAGGGCAAGCTCGTATAAGCGGTCCAAACGGGTAATATACATGAGTCGGTGCTTGAAGCGCCTGTCGTAATTCCCGTGCGCAAGCAAGCAGAAACCGGAACGCACCGTTCCCAAAAGGAAAAGGCCCGTCGTATGACGGGCCTTTTTCTGTTAGAGACACCATTTTGCTAGTCTTGCGGAACAATCACGGTCGGAATCGTGAGGTTCAACAACGTCGAATGCGTTACCGAGCCGAAGAGCGCACGGCCAAGCGCCGCACGCGAACGCGTCCCTAAGACAAGCACGCCGCGAGTTTTCGCATATCCCTGCAGAACACGCGTAGGAGACGAGCCTTCCACAGCATGTCCACGAACGTCAAGGCCCTCATATTCCTCACGAAGAACCGCCGCAAGCGAATCGAGGCGAACCTGATATTGTTCACCAACCGGTCCAAGGCCGCCACCCATCGCTTCTGCGGGCTTCGAAATCCAGGCAGGCAAGCCCCAACCCGTTATCAAACGAAGCGGCTGCTCGGTAGCAATTGCTTCAGCAATCGAGAAATCAAGCGCCTGTTTCGTTGATCCATCAGGGTCGATTCCGACTACGACGCCTTCACCGTCGTAGTCCTCCGCCCAGTCGGCCGGAATAACCGCCGTGGGAACAGCTGCCGAAACAGCAACGCGCAAAGGCTTCGCACCGCCGATGGTGTCGCCAACGCTTATGCCATGGTGCGAACCAAGCACGATAAGGTCGCAGCCAACAGAGGCGTCGACAATATTCTCGACAACCTCGCCTTCCGCAATGCGCATCTCAACCTGCACGTTGGGATAACGCTTAGCAACGAAATTGCGCGCCTTATCCAAGTTCGCCTCAACCGCCTCCTGAACGTCTTCGATTGAAGCGCCCGCTTCTTTCACTTTCCTCGAATCGACAACCGAGAGCAGCTCAAGGTTGGCGCCCTCGCGGCTCGCGCGACGCGCCGCCCAGTGGAGGGCTCTCGCGCCGCGCGCGCTTCCATCGATGCCGACAAGAATCTTTTTCATCATTTGAGCCTCTCAAAAAGCGAATTACGCGAATCGTCTAGTGGAAAATTGGAATCATAAGCCACAGAGCGAACAGCACGATAAACACGCATCCGGCGAAGCAAATCACCGACCCCACGCGCGGCATAATGCGCGCATAGCCTTCGCGGTCGAGGCCCCCAGCTGCCCATAGGCGCAGGCCCGATGCGTACAACGTCGATATCATGCCGGCCACGCACACGGCGACCACGAGCACGGTTGCGAAATTAATAAATTCCTGCATCTTCGCATCCTTTCTTTAAGCAGCGGTCGCGACTTTGGTCGAAGCGGAAGGCTTGATTTTTACTTCGGAGGCTTCATTGACATTACCTGAGTTCACAGGATTGCGCTTCGACAGGCGGAAGATGACCAATGCAGCGACCACCGCGATGAAGGCGACGGCAATCGTTCCGCCAAGGCCAGTTTTCGCAAGTGCGCACGCCGCAGCGCCCACAAGACCGGCAGCCGGGAAAGTAACGAGCCATGCGACAAGCATACGAGCCGCAACGCCCCAGTTCACCTTGTTGCCAGGTTTGCCAAGACCGGTACCGATGATGGAGCCGGAGCACACCTGCGTGGTAGAAAGCGCGAAGCCCATGTGAGAAGAAACGAGAATCGTGGTTGCGGAAGCAGCCTCGGCGGCGAAGCCCTGCGGAGTGGAAATCTCGGTAAGGCCCTTGCCAAGAGTACGAATGACGCGCCAACCGCCCATGTACGTACCCGCTGCAATCGCCAAGCCGCATACGGCCACAACCCACAGCTGGGGACCAGTGCCTGCACCCTGCGCGCCAACGGCGATAAGAGTCAGCGTGATAATACCCATGGTTTTCTGAGCATCGTTCGTACCGTGAGAAAGCGCCACCAAACACGCCGTAACCGTCTGGCCATGACGGAAGCCGTTGACGATTTGCTCTTCGCTCATCTTCTTCACGATAAAATATATGAGTTTTACTGCAACGAACGCCGCCAAACCGGCAACGATCGGCGAAACAAGCGCAGGAATGAGCACCTTGGCAAGCACCGCACCGAAGTTCACGCCTTCAATACCCGCACCGATAATGACGGCGCCCACAAGGCCGCCGAACAACGCATGCGACGAGCTCGACGGAAGGCCGACGAGCCACGTGAGCAGGTTCCAAATGATTGCGCCAACGAGGCCCGCGAAAATAAATTCAGGTCCAATTGTCACCGCTTGCTCATTGATGATGCCACCAGAAATGGTTTTCGCCACCTCAGTCGAAAGAAATGCGCCAACCAAGTTCAACGTACCGGCAGCAATAACCGCAGTTTTCGGCTTAAGCGCTCCGGTTGCGATCGACGTAGCCATAGCGTTGGCCGTGTCGTGAAAGCCGTTCGTGAAGTCAAACGTGAGCGCCGTTATAATCACGAGCCCCACAACGACCAAAGTTGCGATGTCCATAGACAGCTGATTCCTCCTCAAGATCCTTCGCGAGCTTCGCTTGCCACATAAACTCGCATCCTGAAGAAACAAGATAGAAACCAGCTGCACAAACCATGTCAGGCGTATGTCAAATCAAAGTAAAGCTGACATGGGTGAGACGTGTCATAGGCCAGGTCGAAACGAGTTGCTTTCCAAGCAAAGCGTAGGCGCAGCGGGTCATCTTGCATGCACGCGAGCGAAGGCAGGAAATCCTCATCACGCGCCTCAGACGGCAAGAAATCCACTTCCCTAATCCCTTGCTCATCAGTTCTGTTCAAAAACAACCTCGAATGTGGCGAAATAAAGCGCGCAATCAGCCTTCATGTTTAAGCTGATTTTCAATCGACATTTTGACCTGGGGATATAAAACCTGAAGAAGCCAGGTTGTCTCAACGAGAGGGTGAATAGCGATATTTTTGCCACATTCGAGGCCATTTTTGAACGCGTCCGAGATTTGTCGTTGCACCCATCTTGAGTCGAGCCATCCTTTTTCGAATGCCGTGTAAGAGATGCGCTTTCAGCATATGGCACGCTGTACGATTTCGGCTCGATAAGGAAGCACATGCGCACTTTGTAAAGATTCGTAGAGGTTCATGCAGATTTTGGCCAGACTTAAGAAAGCCATTATCATGGTTCGCGCGGAATTCAATCAAGGCTCGTGCACATTTCAATCAAAGCTCGATCGGAATTCGAACGAAGATCGATCGGAATTCGAACGAAGATCGATTGGAATTCGAGCTGAGCTCTTGCAGAATTCGAGTGGCGTTACGCAAGATTTCGAAGGGATTCAAGCGGGTTTTGGACAAGGTTTGGGCAAGGTTTTCACCGTAAAATGTCGCCCATGACCATATGTCTCTCACATATTTCTGCTTTACAAGCCCTTCGCGAAGCAAGGTCGAAGGGTTGTCGCCCCAAGGAAGCTGGAAAGCGCATCCCCAAGTCAACATCAATACGAGAAGTCGAGGCATTCGTAGCCAAGGCGGGTTTCCTTCGACCCCTGCCGCCAGAAGAAAAGGTATCCATACTGGTTTCATCACAATCGAGCCGAAGCAAATCAACGAAAACGATTACGCATGTATGCGCGAATAGCGCAGTCGCAACAATTGCCCTCGCGAAACCTCGTGGCATCTTTATACCAAATCTAGGATTCCTTTTCGTTCAGCTTGCTCAATGCGCTCCTTTCCTCACGCTCATCGAAATTGGGTATGAATTATGCGGCAGCTACACCATCCTGCCAGATGAAAGTACATTTGTTCAATGCGAGCCAGCCACCAACCACAACCATCTTGCGAAAGAAATCAGGACTTTGCGAGGAATGCGAGGACGAGAAATCGCAACAAGAGCCTTGCAATTCGTTGCGGACAATTCCGCATCCCCCATGGAAACCAAACTCACCATGTTCCTTTGCCTTAAAAGAACAATGGGAGGCTACGGTCTACCGTTTCCTAAGCTCAATTTTCCTATCGAGCCCACCTCTGCCGCGCGGAAGGCGGCCCACAAACAACGCTACGTCCTCGACCTTTACTGGCCAAAACGCAAAATCGATGTCGAATACGACAGCGACAGCTACCACGCCTCTTCCGAAGGAATCGCCTCGGACGCACAGCGTAGGAACGCCCTGCAACTCATGGGCGTAACAGTAATAACGGTAACGCGAGGGCAACTCTACAATGCAGCTTCTTTCGACCGCACAGTAAGGATCATCGCAGCATCAATCGGAGTAAGATTGCCAAAAACAAACCAACGCTGGATCAGCCAAAAACAGATGCTTCGTTACGTCCTATTGAAAAACGAAACAAAACCGAGCGAAAAGGGAATTCGGCATAGTACGACCGGCTAACCGAAAAGCAAGGTCATGCAAATCGCAGAAAAGACAGCAATTCTGCGTTGCACAAAAAGGGAGCTGGATGAAGCACCGACGCGAACACGAAACCGCCCACCACGTATGTGTTCGTTTGCTCAAAAAAGGTGTCGAATGTGGTAATTCCAAGGCACCTCAGCCGAAAGAAGCATTCGCAGCGAAAGAACCCTCACAAGAAACACCAGGTCATAACGCCATCAGAAATATAAGGAATAGTTACTCGCTCGTCAAACACCACATTCGAGGCCCATTCTGAACAAAACCGTCCAGGTTCTCCTTGCCGCAATATGTTCCAGGTAGTTCGCCTTGCCGTAGCATGCATCGGCTAGCCCGCCCAGCCATGGCATGCGCCATCCGGCTCACCTAGGCATCGTATACGTCAGTCAGTTCGCCCTAACGTCGCATGCGCCAATTAATGAGGGAGCCGACCACTACGGCGAAAGTTCCACACCAGAACAGCGGCGTGAGGCTTACGCCGAGAATGATGGTGCTCGCCACAACCGAAAGCAAAGGAGCGGCATAGGACCCGATGCCCATTTTCGCCATGTCGCCCTTGAGCATGCCATGCCCCCAGCAAGCATAGCCCGAAGCAATGCAGCCGGCAGCGCCCGCAAGGGCGAAAAACGCTTGCGAGCCTGGCGCCACCGCAGGAGCCGGCGCGCCCTCGAAGAGGAAGATTGTCCACAAGACCGCAGCAACACCCACCATGAAAAAGGCGGTCGCATCGCAGCCTTGCGAAAACCTGCTTGAATACACCGAATACACCGCCCAAGCAGCTGCGGCGGCAAAAGTAAGCGCAAAAGGAAGCGGGTTGGACGAAACGTCGGCAACAACCGCGCCCCAATCAAGATTGTTGTTGCCACCAACCGCAAGCACAACGCCCGTAGTCGCGACAACAGCACCGGGTAAGGCGCGAACGAGGGAGGCACGCGAACCCGAGTCGAAGGCAGAAAGCAGAACGAGCATCGTGGGCCAAAGGTAATTCACGAGGCTCAATTCGAGCGTTTGCGCAGAACTCGCCGCCAAGCCGATCGAGATGGTGATCGCCGTTTCGTAGAACACGAATAAACCGCCCGAAAACAAAACGTATTTCAAGGGCAAACGACGCAATGGCGTAGGGCGATACCCAATATACGTAAACACGGCAGCGCATGAATAAATGAGCGCCGAACCCAAAGCGGGGCCAAAAGATTGCGTAGTCAAGCGGACGAAGCCAAACATCATCGACCACAGCACAACAGCGCACAAGCCAACCGCCGTCGCTCTCTTCGCTGAATCGCCCACCGTCTTCCTTTCATGCAAACCCATAATAACGATTATTCCGCTGTCGAAAATTTTCGCACAAGCATGCCTTCATGCAATAACAAGTTCCCAACACGAAGCATAACCGAGCAACACCGGTCGCAGCGAAATGAGCGTTCGCGAGAAAACAAGTATTGCTATTCACGCAATAGCATATACCCTATAACGATAAGGAAATAAGGGTTGAAATGAATCAGAGACATATGCTGCGCCCTTACGAAAAGAACGCTCCACGTGCCCCATTTCAACCGGAAAACAGACAAGGAGCGCACTATGAAAATCGCAGCCACCTACGCCAACGGAGAAATCTTCCAGCATTTCGGCCACACGCAACAATTCAAAATCTACGAAGTCGAAGACGGAAAAATCGTCGCATCGAAAATCATCGGCAGCAACGGCGCCGGCCATGGCGCACTCGCCGGACTGCTTTCGCAAGGCGGCATTGACGTACTCATCTGTGGCGGCATCGGCGGGGGTGCAATCAACGCGCTCGGCCAAGCAGGCATCGAGGTGTATGCAGGCGCCGCAGGCGCCCCCGACGCTGCGGTTGAGGCCCTGCTTGCAGGAGCTCTTCCCAAGGTCGGCGAAGCAACCTGCCACAGCGACCACGCCCATTCGCACAGCTGCGCCAACCATGGCGGCACTTGTCATCAATAGCGCGAACCCGCCTGGCAAATGCTTCAACCAGTTGGATGCACCTGTTAAATGCTCGTAGCGTTTAACAGGTGTCGTCGTTTACCATGCGTCGTTTGCAGGTTCAATTTTGTCGCATAAGTGAATCGCATAATTCTTCGGAATTCTTCGGAAGTTCAATTTCGAGCCATGATATAGTGTTCGAAATTGAACTTCTTCTTTTTTGGACGCATTGAGTTCAATTTCGAATGTCAAGGAGATGCGATGCCATCGAATGAATTCTCGACACGGCTCAAACAGGCCATGTCAGAAGCCGGAATGAACCAGGCCGATGTGATACACTCGGCGGCTCAACACGACAAAAAGCTTGGGAAAAGCCAGGTAAGCCAGTATGTCAGCGGGAAAACTACGCCGCGCCGCGATGTCATGGAACTACTCGCGCGCATTCTGGACGTAGATGCCGCTTGGCTTTCCGGAAATACCCAAACTCGGCCAGCGCAGATGCACTCCCCTACGCGAGCTCCCGAGCGGCTTGAGACCGCATCTTCTACGAAATTGAACCAAAACAATTCAACTACCACGGGCCAGACGCCAGTCTGCGAAACGCCAGCGCCCGAACAAACACCAAGGAGTGCCACCATGCGTGAATTCAAGAAATCATCCAAGCTCGACAACGTGCTCTACGACGTACGAGGCCCCGTCGTCGATGAAGCTGCTCGATTGGAAAAAGAAGGCCAACGAATTTTAAAGCTCAACATCGGAAATCCGGCTCCGTTCGGTTTCCGCACCCCCGATGAGGTTATTCAAGACATGCGCCACCAGCTGCCTGAATGCGAAGGCTATTCCGATTCTCGCGGCCTATTTTCGGCACGCAAGGCAATCATGCAGTATGCCCAGCTCAAGCACATTCCCAACGTCGACATGGACGGTATTTACACCGGCAACGGCGTGAGCGAGCTCATCCAACTCAGCATGCAGGCGCTCCTCGACAACGGCGACGAGATTCTTATTCCAGCGCCCGATTATCCGCTGTGGACCGCATGCGCCACGCTCGCGGGCGGTACACCGGTTCATTATATTTGCGACGAGCAATCCGACTGGTTCCCTGACCTTGCCGACATGGAGTCGAAAATCACGCCGCGAACCAAAGCGCTCGTCATCATCAACCCGAACAACCCCACAGGCGCACTGTACCCGCGCGAAGTGCTCGAGCAAATCGTCGAATTGGCCCGACGTCACGACCTGATGATTTTCAGCGACGAAATCTACGATCGCCTCGTCATGGACGGCCTGGAGCATATTTCCATCGCATCGCTCGCGCCTGATTTGCCGTGCGTAACATTCTCGGGCCTCTCGAAATCGCACATGATTGCAGGCTATCGCATTGGCTGGATGATTTTCTCGGGCAACATGTCTTGCGCGAAAGACTTCCTGCTTGGCATCAATATGCTCTCAAACATGCGTTTGTGCTCGAACGTTCCCGCGCAGTCCATCGTGCAAACGGCGCTCGGCGGACACCAGAGCGTGAATAATTACATCGTCCCCGGCGGACGAATTTACGAACAACGCGAATACATCTACAACGCGCTGAACAGCATCGACGGCATTACCGCAGTGAAGCCGAAGGCCGCATTCTACATCTTCCCGAAGATTGACGTGAAGAAGTTCAACATCACCAACGACGAGCAGTTCGCTCTCGATCTGCTGCATCAAAAGAAGATTCTCATCACACGCGGCGGTGGCTTCAATTGGGGCGAGCCCGACCACTTCCGCATCGTATATCTGCCGCGCATCGAAGTGCTGAGCGAAGCTATGCGCGACCTGGAAGAATTCCTGTCAACGTATAGGCAGTAACACGACCCGAAAGGCGAAGCGTCGATGCGACACCGGCGCTTCGCCCTCGACCGTCGGCGTTCAATTAACGAACTTCATTTCAAACGAAGCGCCGCCAAGCGAACGAAGAGCGAACGAAGCCCATACAATCGTGCCACGGCTTCGCGAAGGCCGTCTGAGCTCATGCTAGCTCTTCATTCAAAAGCTAAGCGAAGCCAGCTGAGCGCATAGCAAACGAAGTGAGCGGTAGCGAGCCGCGGTCGTAGGCGAAGCAACGGAACCGCCTCTGCGCCGCCCGAGCGCAACATAACAAGCGGTCCTACAAGTCCACTGACTTCAAAATCGCCCAATCATAACCTTCGCCCGACACGATATCCATGGCAATCGAAGAATCAAGCGGCGTTGTGCATTCGGCATCAAACTTCGCAATCGCATCCGCATCGTCGGCGGCCTCAAATTCCTTTTCCTCAAACACATATCGAACCGCCGTGACTTCCGACGTGGTGATATAGCGAACCTTATACATCAAACTCTCCCATCATCAAAATGGGGCGGAAGCACGAACCTCCACCCCGATTCATCTATTCCTTTGGAATTTCGCTTTGCTTCGTACGCAGAATCGACGCAGCGCGAAGGCCCGAATCGGCGAGCATATGCTCGAGCAACACATCGGGGCGCAAGCTGCCCGACGCCTTCGATTCAAGCGTGAAGCGGACAAGCGCACGGCTCTGCCCTTCTTCTCCAGGTTCCGCAGGTTCAACCTCAAGCTCGCCAACGACGAACTCGGAAGGAACAAGCACACGCTCCTTCTTCTTGCGAACCACCGTAATCTCGGAAGGAAGCGAAAGTTCGTGCGCTGCCGCGAGCACATCCATTTCGCAATCGCCCGAACGCGACGCCTCCAGGAGCGCCTCGTACGTCGAACGCGGATATGCCGCTGACGCCGCCGTCTCATCCTTGGTGATGTAACGCGCCGCGTGCGGCATAAGATCAGGCGCGCTCGACGCCCGAAGACGGGCCAAGGCCTCCTCGGGCGGCACGTAGTCGGTGAGCGACACGTCGAAAATCTCTTCCAAACCGCCCACGCCCACAGGCAGCGCAGAACCGAAAGCCTGCTTCATATGCGGTGAAAAACCCTGGCTTACGGCATAAGGCAACCCGGCGCGGCGCACCGCACGTTCCAAGGCGCGCGCAATCTCAAGATGCGAAAGCATGACCAAACGACCGGTTTCAGCGTAGGTCACGCGCAAACGGAAATCAGCCATGACGCTCCTCCTGACATTGGATGTCGATGTTGAGCTTCGGACACACGCCACACGCCGAGCAGCGTTCGTAGCTGCAGTCGGGCGTTGTGCGTTCCTCCTGCGCCAAGCGGCGCTCACGACGGAAAAAGCGCGTGGTCGCGCCAACCGAAAGGTGATCCCACGGTGTAACCCAACTCGTTTCGTATTGGCCTTGGGCGATGCCTTCCATATCAACGCCGCATTCCGCACACGCCGCTCGCCACGTATCAAGCGAGAAAAACTCGGTCCATGCGTCAAAGCGCGCGCCGTGGCGCCAGGCGGTTTCGACGACATCGCACACCTCTCGCCCGCCACGGCTCATCATGGCCTCGACGAGCGAAACGTCGGGCTCATGCCAATGCACGTCGACCGCACGATATTTCACACTCGATCGCAAAAGGTTAATGCGCCTATGGGCCTCTTCGGTCGTGATCTGGCCATCCCATTGGAAAGGCGTTTGGGCCTTCGGCACAAACAGCGCGCACGAGATGGAGACCTTCACGCTGCCGCGCGCCTCGGGCGGCGTGGCTTTCTTCGCACGGTCGTAAGCACGCTGAGCAAGACTCGCGATGCCCTTGATATCGTCATCGGTCTCGGTAGGAAGGCCGATCATGAAGTAAAGCTTGCAGCGACGCCAACCAGCAGCAAATGCCGCATCGATGGCGCCAAATAGGTCTTCCTCGCACACGCCCTTGTTAATGACGTCGCGCAATCGCTGCGTGCCAGCTTCCGGCGCAAACGTCAGGCCGCCGCGCTTTCCGCCCGCGACCAACTCAGCCATTTCGACACCGAACGAATCCAAACGCTGGCTTGGAATCGATACCGAAATGCCCTTTCCATCGAGACCGCGATTCAGGCGACGCAGAATTTCCTCGATTTGGCTATGGTCAGTCGAAGAAAGCGACGTGAGGCTCACTTCGTCGTAGCCAGTTTCGGCAAGTCCGCGTTGAACAGCGGAAACGATGTTGTCAGCGGAACGCTCGCGCACAGGACGATACATCATGCCCGCTTGGCAGAAACGACATCCACGCGTACAACCACGCAGAATTTCAACGTTCAGGCGGTCATGCACGAGTTCAGCGAACGGCACCACAGTCGGCTCCCAGGCAGGAGAGGTCGCGAAATCTTTCCAAATGCGCTTCACGATATTCGCGGGCACATCCTCGTACTTCGCGCGCACCCATGCGCCTGTTTGCTGTGCCTCGTCTTCATCAAGCACATCGTAGAGCGACGGCACATAGCAGCCCTCCAAATGCGAGGCAGCGCGCAAAAACTCAGTGCGCGACGCGCCCGCTTGCTTCATTTCCCGATGAAGAACGAGCAGTTCGGGAAGCGACTCTTCACCTTCGCCCAACAAAAACACGTCGAAAAACGCCGAAAAAGGCTCAGCATTGAACGCGCAGGGGCCGCCCGCCACGATAAGCGGATTCGACTCGTCTCGATCGGCGGCGCGCAGCGGAATGCGTCCCAAATCGAGCATTTCAAGCACGTTGGTGGCGACGAGCTCGTGAGACAACGAGAAACCCACCGCGTCAAACTCATGCAGCGGCGCACAGCTTTCCAGTGAAAATGCAGGAACGCCCTCGCGGCGCATGAGATCAATCATGTCGGCCGCAGGAAGATAGCCGCGTTCGGCATACATGCCGTCGACAGCATTCACCACATTGCACAGAATGCGCACGGCCTGGTTCGGCTGCCCAAGCTCGTAGGTATCGGGGTAGATCATGCAGAAGTGATAGTCGGCGTCGTCTTTGTATGTGCAACCCCATTCGTGGTTCAAATAGCGTGCCGGACGGCTGATGTCGCGCCCCGCGTCGCGCAAAAGCCCCTCAATGCGAGGCCAAAGATTTTGCATATGAAATCCCTCATGTCGAAGAAGACGATTGCAGGTAGAGAAAGCTTGCGCGTCCGCCAACCAAGACGAACGCGCGTCATATTATTCGGAATCGTGCGCCGAAGCTTCAACGGCATCGGCAGCGGCGCCCGCTCGGGCAGCACCAGCGGCCGCAGCCTGCGCGGCAGACGCTGCGGCATTCGCAACAGCACGCATGGCTCCCGCAGCCACGCCAGGCGCCTGCGCAACCGCGGCACGAACGCGGCCCGTGGCAGCATCTTTTGCCTGAAGTCCAAGCGATGCTACAAAGCCCTTTGCCGCTCGTCCGGCAGCCGTCTCGTCGGCAGCACGAGACGCCGCCGCGCGCGCCTCGTCGACCACGGCGCCTACGCCGGCCATATTGCCGCCGTGCTCGAAATACTCGGCGGCAGCCATGCCCATGGCCCACGTGCCCGCATAGCCTACGCCGGCCTTCACAGCCCAACCGACAGCAGGCACAAGACCTGCCACCTGACGCGCAACCGTGCGACACGCAAGTCCACCGCCTACAACGGCTGCAAGCTCCTTCACTCGATCGGCCGAAAGCGGCTGTCCGTACGCAGCGGCGATTTGGATGACCATCTTCGTCTGGTTCAGCGTCATAATGGGGAAATCGGCGCCGGGAATGAATATCACAAGGCCAATACCTGCATTCTGGAAAGCCGTCGAACGAACCGATTCCATCGAAAGGGGCTTACGCACGAAATCGAACGCCTGTGCGAACGCAAGACGCTTCTCGCGAAACGCCGCAACCACCCACTCGCCCATCTTTGTGCGAAGCTGTTCATGGTAAGCGGCGCACATCGGCAACGGTTCAAGCGAAAACGGGTCTTCGGGGTCGACCTCGCGGCCCGAAATCGCGCCTTCTTTCGTAACAACGAGCGGCTCATGGAGCGTAACCACACCGTCGATTTCAGGGTTGGGAGCAATCACATCGGCCGCATCGATGGGGTGGCCCGCCGCTTCAGCAGCGCCATTCACGCATTCAGGAAGCGTCGTGACGACCATAACGGGAATGCCTTCGCCGTGAAGACGAGAGACGATTTCGCCGATTTCCGGCGTGAAACCGGCAGCAATAACCGCCATATCGCTGCGAGCATCAAACGCGATATGGGCGTCTTCGAAATAGTTCACCGAAACGCGCGCTTGGGGGCTCGCGCTCGCGAAACTCGAACGCACGAAAGCAGTAAGGTCGTCAGGCGCGGTATCGTCGAGCAAAACAGACACGCACAAAGGCACCGAACGAGCCGCTTCAACATCAGTGGCCTCTTGCAATACGGCCATCACATCAATAGGCATCTTGGGCATTTTCGGCATATCAATTGCCTCCTCGAACAGCGACCACGCGGCCATCATGCTTGCATTCTTTCCTATTATAGCGTGGGACCACCATTGATTCCTAAATCCCATAACCCGAAGGAAATCGGCACGAATGCCCAACGCAACGTACGCCCACCAACATAAAAGCGTACCGTCAACAAGGCCGCTGAAGCTCTTACGTTAACTTCAAAGCAACAAAGCCAAACCCCACAGCCAACGCAATAAAAGACCCCCAATCGCAAAATGCGCCTAGAAAGTGAAAAAGCATATCCGCGTTAACGAACATGCACAATCCATTGCTCCCCATAATGCAAAGAGGGCTAGGATGCCCTAGCCCAGCCTGTTCCTATTTTTCAATCTGTCGCACGTGCCACGAGAGTGCCGCTTCCGCAAGCCCCAGCATCCGGACAAAATACCCGTCAGGCGCCTCCGCAGAAACACGCGCCCTCATCTTGCCGATCCAGCGCAGCGGATGCTCGATTGCATATTCCGCAAAACGAAGCGTATCCATTACGTTGCCGTCATTCGAGTCGCTGCGTTGCGGAGTTGCGTCGATTTCTTCCACAACGCTGCAAGCGACACCGCAAGACAGCCCATCGGCAATCCGTCGACACATTTCGGAGGCAATAAGCAGCTCGATTCCAATATGGTCTTCGTATTGGTTGCTCTCGTTCTGCAATGACAATCCCATGTCACGCATAATGCCGCGCATCTCATGCGTGGCCGCCCCAAATCCAACATGGGATTCCACGTTGCCATACGCACTTTCCCAAGGCGCCGCAGCCGGCTTCGGAGGACCGACGAACAAATGCGTGAATTCAACTGAAACATCCCGCACGACGTGCTCGCGACTTTCATGCGCATGGCCATTCGCCCACGATGCGAGCGCCGTTGCTTCACTTTCAAGCGACCCGTTGAACATTCTTGAAATAGCAATCCAGAATTCAACATCAAGACCTACGGCTTCCGTTCGATTCATGGGGTCAAGAAGGGAATTGCCCAAGAATGCATAGAGTTCAGAGGCCGACCGCCAATCGTCGTTAGAAAAAGTCTGCATGAGATGTCGCCTTTCAATGATGCCGCCCGCCTTACGTGGCGAACGGCATCCCGGAGAGAAAATCAATATACGTGTCTATGCGTTTTTGTGCCCAACGAGCTTTTTGGACAGGAGCGCGATAGCAAAAACGCAGAAACACACGACGGCGGCTACGATAAGCGCCTCAACAATAGTGGGCATATACGAGCCCGCGAGTGACCACATATCGGCACCGGTCGAATTGCGAGCAATCGTTGAGCCGGAAGAAATGCCCGGCGCACCATACATATTCGTCATCGCAAAGCTCGTGAAAAGGAGCCAAACACGCTTGCAGAATACACCGAACATCACGAGCGCACTCGCGAGCACGACCAGCACGGTATTCTTGCGGCGCTTTGCAGACGCAAGCAACAGGAACGGAATCAGAAGGCCACCAATGATTTCGAACCAGAAGAACGGCGCAGTCGCACCCGACGTCATAATGCCCAGAAGCTCGGTCGCGCCTTCGGTGCCCGGGTAAAAGACGGTCAAGAGCTCACAGCCAATGAAAAACGCATCGACCGCGATAAACGTTGCGAGAAGGCGCGCCAAATCGGCAAACAGCTTTTCACCCGCATCGAAAATGCCTACCTTCTTCGATGCAGCAAGCACGCACATCAACAGAGCCAAGCCAGAATCCATCGCGGACGCAACGAAAATCGGGGCCATGATTGCGCTATACCAGCCTTCTTTAGCGATTTCCAATCCGAAAATCCACGCAGTAACGCTATGAACCAGAATTGCAACAGGCAGCGCGACATACGAGAGAATCTGAACCTTGCGCTCATCGCCCTTACGCAACCACACGATATCGAGGATGTTGATAACGAGATACGTAGTAATGACGCACATATCCCACGCGAGCGGCGATGTGAAATTCAAGCTTACAAACATGTTCCAAATGCGCTGAATGCCACCCAAATCGATCAAGATGAATGCACCGGCACACAGGATGCATACCGTCGAGGTAATAACAGCAGGCATCGAAACCTTTTTGAATGACTCAATATGGAACACATGAGCCGAGCTTGCCACGATCAGACCGCCGGCAGACAAGCCGACAAAGAACATGAAGCACGTGATGTAGAGGCCCCATGACACGCCATTGGACATGCCGGTCACGCCCAAGCCGCCCATCAGCTGATACACATACGCGCAAAAGCCCACCACCATCACAGCCAGAAGAATGCCGAGACCGGCTTTCGCCTTAGAAGAGAATTGCATAGTGGCACCCCCTAGTTGTTGTAGTAGAAGACCTGGGGCTTCGTGCCCTTTTCTTCCAGAAGAATACGGACTTTTTTCATGGCATGCAGTTTGGAAATCTCGGACTCGGGATCATCCAAATCACCATAGACGCGAGCATGCGTCGGGCAGCACACCACACACATCGGCTTTTCTCCGTCGTCGGTGCGTTCTTTGCACAGCGTGCACTTTTCCATTACGCCACGGGTGCGAACAGGCACGCGAGCATCGCCGTAATTGAAGTCAGGCTCGCGGTGCGGGTCTTCCCAATTGAATACACGCGCGTTATACGGACATGCCGCCATGCACATACGACAACCGATGCACTTGTTGTAATCAATCTCAACACGCCCCTTGTCGTCTTTATACGTGGCACCAGTCGGGCATACCTTCTTGCATGCAGCGTTTTCGCAATGCTGGCATGCGAGCGCGATATAGGTGCGACTCAAATTCGGGTATTCGCCCACCGCGCCGTCAATCACGTCGCAACCCTCGGTGATTACACGGTTCCAGAGCATGTTCATAGGAACGTTGTTTTGCATTTTGCACGCATTAGCACAGGTATGGCAGCCAATGCAGCGATCAAGGTTAATGCCAATGGCAAGTTTCGTCATTGATTGTCACCTACGCTTTCTTCACTTCGATGAGCGTATCGTTAAAGGGAATGGGCGCCCCAGTGGGCAAATATTCGTCGCGCTCATTGACGTGGTCATTCGTGACGTTTTGCGTGTTGCCCTCTTCGATGAATTTGCTCCAACCTGCCTCAAACGTGCGAGACGACCCTGGACGAACTGCGTTATTTGCGCGTGCCACGCATTTAAACGATCCACGATCATTGAACGCCTCGATCAAGTCGCCGTCGGCGATGCCCCTCGATTCCATATCCTTCGGGTTAAGCTCGAGCACCGGTTTGACAAACTGCTGAAGCCATGCAGCGGCCTTGAAGTGCGAGTGGTTCGAGAAACGCGTGCGCGTCTGCGTAAACTGCAGCGGGTACTTCTCGGCGAGCGGGTTGCCCGCATACGCCTCGTTGTTCTCTTCCCAGTTCGGCCAGCCCTGGCCGACTTCGGCCTGCGACTGGTAATACACTTCCATGCGCTCGGTCGGCGTCTTAAATTTCAGATCCGTGTAACCGCGACGAGGCGCATCAGTATTAGCCATCTTGATGCTGCCGTGGTTTTTAATCAGGGCATCGAACGTAATGCCTTGGTCGGCCAAATCTTTCGAGTTCTCGATTTGATAGCGTACAAGCTCCTCGGCGTCCTTAGGTAGGTACTCTCCCAAACCAACCGATTCGGCGATCAGGCGCATCACGTCGAAGTCGGGCTTGCTGTCGAACAGCGGATCAATGCATTTCGTCTGCAGATTCACGTGGTTATAATCGCTGCGGACGATAGAATGCTCGACTGTATCCTCGAATTTGCTGCATACCGGCAAAACTATGTCAGCGTACTTCACGGTATCTTCGTAGTACATTCCGATATGCACAATGAAATCAAGCGAATCGATCCATTCACGAGTCTTGTTCATGTTCGCCCAATACTGCTGGAAGGTATTGCCAAGCGAGATAATCACATGCACATCGTTTTCGCGAGTGGGGAAGCGATCGGCGCGAACATCGAGCTCGGCGGGCTTGAACTGCTCGGGAAGCTTCCATTCGCCAAGCGCTACGCCATAGCCCGCACCACCGATGGTATGGCCAATGCCGCTGCCCGGTTTACCAATATTTCCCGTAAGAGCCGTGAGCACCATGCCGGCGTGGCCAATAATGTCCGGATTGGAATACTTGTCCGACCCGCCCTGGCCAAATACCAAATAAGCAGGACCGTTCGTAGCGTACTTGCGAGCGACTTCCTCAATCGTGGCAGCATCGATTCCAGTTACGCCTGCGGCCCATTCGGTGGTGTAGTGCGCCTGATTCTTTTTCAAATTCGAAAAAGCAGTCGTCGCCTTCACGCCATCGACATCGAATTCGCCTTCAAGCGCGGCGGTCAAAATCGCAGACGAATACGGAACGGCCTTGCCAACCGTCGCATCCCATACCATGAAATCGCCTGGATCAACTGGTTCACCGGTTTCTTCGTCAACGCCCCACTCTTTGCCCTCGCGCAGCATCTCGCCAGTTTCAGCATTCATCAAAAACGGCAGAGAAGTATGCTCGAGCACGAATTTTTCGTCGTACAACTTATTGTCAAGGATATACGTCATCATACCGAGGTAAAACGCCGCATCGCATCCAGGCTGAATGGGAATCCACTGGTCAGCTTTGCTCGCCGTGGTAGAAAAATGAGGATCAAGCACGATAATCTCGCACCCTGCCTCCTTGGCATCCATGAAGGTATTCGCCTGCATCATGGAAGTCTCCAACAGGTTCGTACCGGCGATAACCAAGGTCTTCGTATTCACCCAATCGCGCGATTCCGCCGTACCGCCACCAAAAACGTCGCCGCCAATGGCAGGCGCCTCGCCATTGCCCGTTCCGCGGTCAATACCCGGCTCAACGCCAGTCGCGCAGCCCAAGAGCGCAGGCAGGAAAGAAAAACGCGGCTCATTAGAGGCGGACATGTACACGGAAGACTTACCGTATTTATCCCACGCTTTATTCAGCTCCTCGCCAATCGTAGCAAGGGCCTCATCCCACGTAATCGCCTCGAACTCATTGCTTCCACGCTCACCGACGCGACGCATAGGCGTCTGAAGGCGCTCGTCGGAATACACGTGTTGAATCTCAGAGATGCCCTTCATACATACATGGCGATAATACTCGTCAACCGTGTCATTGGGCTGGATCATAGCCAAACGACCATCGCGAACCGTGCACTTCAATGAGCAACGGCCCGTGCACATGAACTGGTGCAACGTATAGACGGTCTTTTCTTCAGCGGCTTCGGGCGCCGTCGAACCGAGCCATCCAGAACAACCGGTCATCGAACCGGCGGCAGCCAGGCCCATAGCCGAAACGGCACCAGCTTTGAGAAAGCCTCTGCGGGTCAGGTCGAATTTCGAACCTTGTGCTCCCGTCATGTCTCCTCCTCGAATTAATCCCGAAAGCGCCATCCTAGGCACAGATTCCGCATGTTTGCAACCAAAACGAAATTGGGCCTAGGATTGCGCTCCCCCTTTTGCATAAATCAAAAAAGGCAGGCCAACCTAATGCCCAATATAATACTCTCTTATTGAACTAGTTCAATAGTTCAATGGTTATTTTATTTGAGGATACCTATATTATTTCGAGGTCGCCACGTCAACAAAGCCATCAGCCAGACTGCTCGGTGCAATGAGCACGCCTTTGCCATCGCGAGCGCTTTCGTAGGATAGATTCATCGCACGAAGCTGCATGGCACCCGGCTCCTGGTTATAGGTGCGCGCCGCATCAACATACATTTCCGAAATGTCCCGTTCAACATCGGCAAGCAGTATGCGAGCGTCTCGCTCTCGCTCAGCCTGAGCCTCACGTGCAAGCGAATCTTGCAACTCGTTCGGAATCTTAATATTACGAATCTCGACCGAAATAACGCTAATACCCCATTCCTCGCATTTCTCGGCCATGAATTCTTGCAACTCATGATCGAGTTGGCGACGACGCAGCGACAGATCGGCCAAACTTACCTGACCTATAGCGTCGCGAATAGCGGTTTGTGCGGCTCTGCGCACAGCTTGGGGGAAATTCGCAACCTCGAGGCAGGCTTTTTCCGAGTCAAATACAGCCCAAAACAGAATCGCATCAACATCGACGCTCACCAAATCGCTCGTAAGCGCCTGCTCGGCATAGAACGCCGTCGTGATGACTCGTTGATCTATACGCATGGCAACCGAATCAATAAAAGGAATCACCACATAAATACCAGGCTGCGCAATTCTTCGAAAACGGCCAAAGCGCAAAAGGGCCACATGCTCCCATTGAGTCGCAACGCGAAACGTCGACGAAAGAGCAAGGCCGGCTATGGCCGATGCAAGCACGGTGTATGGCGACAAGAAAGGCAACGTAAGCGCGAAAACGACGCAGAAACCGAGAGCAAACATAAGAATCGCGAAACCATAGACGCCAGCACGCGACGCATCTTTCTCGGAGACGATATTATCTGGAGATTCATGGGAAGCACTCGTAAACGCCTGTTCAGACGTGGCGCTATCTTTTACGCAACAATTCTTACCGAGCTTCATACGAACATTCCCCCTGCGCGATGTGCAACCGCCGCCGCAGCGTCGGATTCAGAAAGACCGAGCTCTTTCGCCTGCTCTAGAAACGTATCGACGAGCAAATCAATCGCGGCTTTCGCATCAGCAGCTTGAAATCCTTCAGAATTGACTTCTGCCACAAACGTACCCTTGCCGCGCCGCGTTATGACGTACCCATCTTTTTCGATATCGCGATAAACCTTACTAACGGTGTTGTAGTTCACGCTAAGGAACGAGGATAGATCGCGCACAGTAGGCAGCTTGGAACCGGGCGCCACAGTTCCCGACACGACCAAATACACCAAACGATTACGCAACTGCATCCAAATGGGAACACCGCTATTCTCATCGAGGGTAATGAGGTTTTTATCTACCATGGTTGGCGAAAATGCCGTATTTGTTTTCACTGCGGGATTCATAACCCACCCCGATCGAACTTTCACTTACAAAGCGAGCATAATTACATATTGAACTATTGCATTATGACACAACAAAACATGGAGCAGAATAAAGAGCCACGCCGACAATGCAAAATCGAAGGCACACACCACCTACGAGCACCGAGCACCCATCCACCAATCGAAGGGCGGGCGCAAAGCCGCATCGCTCGAAGCATGCAAGCACGAGAGGGACGACGATGCCACATAGCACAAGGCCAACCCAAAAAACGTCCGCCCATTCCCCAAACAGCAGCATGGAGCACGACTGACGCGAAACTTCACTATACAGCCAACGCCCGATCAGCAAGGCAACGAGCGAAACCGCCTCGATTGCGCACAAAGCCGCTCCTGCCCAACGCAGGCAAGAGAAACCCCGAGTGCTTCCCTGGATACAGAAAGCCACCGCGGAAAGAAAGCCGCATCCACAGCTCAAAGCCGAAATAACGAACAACACCACGAGCAGCGGTGTATTCCAAAAATCAACGGAATTCATAGAGGCGAGCAAAACGCCCGTATAGCACATGAGGCCCACGGCAACTATGGAACCGATGAATTCAAGAAGGCGAAAGCAACGGCGACGAACCCGCAAAAGCAGCAACGCGGCAACCATTGAAAAAACGGCAAGCGCAAGAGCGATAAGCCATGCGCCGATCGAAACAAGCGAACGAACCGGATTCAAGAACGTAAAGACAATCGCAGCAGGATTTCCTAAATCGAGGAACAACATGAGCGCAGCAATGCCCAACAGCACTGGCGCACCACAAAAGCCAACGCGAGATGCAAGGGAAACGAAGCGCATGCTCGCGAAAGAGTTCCCAAAATAGTCAAGAGCCGCAGCAATCACGAACGATCCAGCCGCAGTTCCAGCAAAAAACAAATACCACACTGCAAAATCGCTGAACATAGATTCACCTCAGCAAAAAGAAGAGATGCGACACCCCTGTCGCATCTCGAATTCTACCCTATCCCTTATGCGCATATACGCTGCCAATAAGGCCGAGCAGCGCGAAGTTCACCATCATGAACGACGATCCGTAGCTCATAAACGGCAACGGAATACCCGTAATGGGCATAAGCCCAATGTCCATGCCGATATTCTCGAGAATCTGGAAGAGCCACATGCCCACAATGCCCATCACGATGAGCGTCCCGAACAAATCGCTCGACTCGCGCGCGATGCGAATCGACACCAGAACGAGCGCCAAATACAGCGCGAGAAGCACCAGGGCCCCCATAAAGCCGAACTGCTCGGCAAGCACGCAGAAAATGAAGTCAGTCGCCGATTCCGGAACGAAGCCCAGGCTCGACTGCGAGCCATTGAGCAGGCCTTTTCCGAAAAAACCGCCCGAGCCGATAGCAATCATAGCCTGATTGAGGTTAAAACCCGTGCCCGTCACGTCGGCGCTCGGATCCAAGAACACAAGCAAGCGGTTGCGCTGGTACTGCTTCAGCAAAACATAATCGCCCGTCGCGTTCTTCAGCACCTCGTCAATCGCGAACACCGCGACGATCAACCCCACGAACACGCCAAGTAGCACGATCAAATACTTCCAGCGCGCGCCACCCATAATAAGTGCCACGGCGCCAATGACCAAGTAGACCAGACCCGTTCCCAAGTCGGGCTGCGTCATGATGCACAAAAACGGAATCGCAATATACGCGAGCGCTCTGATAAACTCACGCGGATCGTCGAGCCTGCCACCGAACTTCGACATAACGGCGGCATCGAGCAAAATCACGGTGATTTTCGCGAATTCGCCCGGCTGCAGCTGAATGCCGATTTTGATCCAGCTTTGCGCGCCTTTGCTCTCGACGCCAATGACGGGCAAATGTGGCGACAAAATGAGCACCACGTTCACGATAAGCAGGAGCGTCGTGTAATTCGCAAGACGCCGATAATCGAAGGAATAAAAGATGAGCATGGCGACAACACCCATTGCCACGCCCATGAGCTGACGCGAGAACGAATAGTTCTCGTTCGTTTGAATCGCCGACCATACCACGAGCAGGCCGTAGCCCAAAAGCGCCACAACCACCAGCACCAAAGGAACGGGAACGGCATCGATGGCGCGCTTCGGACGGCCCGATCCGCCCAACGGCGATGCGCTGACATACTGCCCCTTCGGCGTGCGCACGCGGTCAATTTCGTTGAAACCAGCCATTTAGTCCACCCGTCCAGCGCCCGTTCCGGCGTACTCGATAATCTCAGTCACTTCTTCGATGACAGCAGGATCGCCCGAAATTGTGCCGTCGCCAAGCTTGATGCAACCATCCATAACGGCGGCAGCAATGGGAGCCGCGGCATCGGCGCCCGCGCCGCCTTCGGTAATAACACATGTCACGACATACTTCGGATTGTCGTAAGGCGCATACATCGCAAACCACGCGTAACCATCGTGGTCGGCCCATTCGCCCGTACCCGTTTTGCAAGCGCATTGGTAATCGTATTGCTTGAGCATAGTGGGCAGGCCGCCATCTTCTTCAGCAACGCCGCGAAGCGCGTCTCGCATAATCTCGAGATGTGCTTTCTCGACATCGGGCATCGTGCCCTTCTTCGGCTCACGCGAAACCACTGTCTCACCTGAAGAATTGCGCACTTCCTTCAGAAGGTTCGGCACAGGAAGCGTTCCCGTAGCGATGCCTGCATAGCCCACGGCCATTTGCAGAGGCGTCACGAGCACGTTGCCTTGGCCAATCACCATATTGGTCATATCGCCCGGCTGCCACTGGCCCTCTTCGGGTGCGTTACGGAAGTATTCCTTTTTCCATTCAGGCGTCGGTATAACGCCCTGCGCCTCGTCGGGAAGCTCGATGCCCGTCTTCGAACCTAGGCCAAATTCCTTGATGTAATTTTGCATGGCATCGTCGCCGATTTTAGAGCTCGCGTCATAAAAGTTTTTTGCGATTTCGTAGAACACGACGTCACACGACACCACAATGCCATGTCGAAGGTCAATTGCGCCATGGCCCGTTGTAAGCCAGCATTTCTGTGCATACGCTTCGCCGAAACCCGTCCATGTACCCGAGCAATTCCACGAAGTCGAAGAGGTGGCAAACCCATAATTGAGCGCCGCGAGACCCGTGAACGCCTTAAACGTCGAAGCGGCCGGATATTGGCCGGCAATGCAGCGGTTCATGAGCGGCGCGTATGAGCTGCCCGAATCGTTATAGCGATCCCAATTTTCCTGCGAGACGCCCCCGACAAAATTCGTGGGGTCGAACGTGGGGAAATTCGCCATGCAAACCACGTTGCCCGTATCGACCTCCATAGCCACAACAGCGCCAGCCGTACCTGTGCCGCCACCTATAACGCCATTGGGAGCGATGAGCTCTTTAAGCTTCTGCTCGGCAATCGATTGCACACGCGCAGAAATCGTGAGATACACGTCGTTGCCCTGACTGGCCGGCGTCTCGCTTTTCACCTCGTGCACCACGCCATCGGCATCCGTCACGACCACGCGTTCGCCGTGCGCACCGGAAAGGTAGCCGTCGTATACCGACTCAACGCCAGACTGGCCGACCTCGTCACCGCTTTCATAATCCATTCCCGCAGGCGGATTTTTCAAAACGCTGTCGGAAACCGTGCCGACATAGCCAAGCACTTGGCTCGCGAGAGCTTTGTACGGATATACGCGATGCGTGCGCTCCTGCACATCGACGCCCGGGAACGCATCGGGGTGCTCGACAATAAAAGCAACGTCGCGGCTTCGCGGGGCCGACGACACCTCGCGCTGGGCCTGCGCGCCACCCGACGTGTCTTTGATACGTTGGCGTACAACGGCATAAGGCAAACCGAGCAAAGCTGAAAGGCGCAGAAGTGTTGTGCGGTCGTCAGCTACATCGGCGTCGGCCAGAACGGCGGGACGCGTTTTGTTGTCGACCATCACGATGCCCTGTGTATCGAAAATACGACCGCGTGCGGCAGGCGTCTTAATGGTTGTGTACTGATTCTCGTTGGCTGCTTCCACATACTGTTTGCTCGAGAGCACCTGCATGCTCCACAACTTCGCCGTCAAGCTGCCAAACACAGCCGCAATAAGAACGCCGATTGCCATGAAGCGCGATTTCAATCGCTCACGCACTCCGCCAGTCGCAGCACCCATGGGAGAGCTCGTGCCCACCGAAGAAGAGCCCGTACGCGTCTGAAACGGGGTGGCCGAGCCAATCGATGTCACCGATTTCGGCACGGAGCTGCCCGGTTTGATGTTTCGGGCCCTAAAGAAAACGAAAAGCGCCACGCCTGCAACGACGATAACGACAAGCGCGGCCATGATAGCGTAAACCATGCGACACCCTTAGCGAAGACGAACGGTCGAGGAAGTTGGCGCCTTGTGAGAAGGCGCTGCCGCCGCAAACATGTGCGTCGTAATAGGCAGCACGATAAGGGCCATCGCGCAATCGTAGAGCGCGCAAGGAAGCGCACGTTGGCCAAGCGCTTCGATGACCGACACATCAACCGACAAAATATAAAAACCTGCATAGAGCACTTCCACCAGAAGAAAGCACCCCATAGAAATAGCAAGCGAAGCGCCAAGCGTATCGTTGCCGAAAAAGCCCGCCGCCCGGCTCGTAAGAAATGCGATAAGCGTATAGAGCCCAGCACACACGCCGACCGTGGATGTTCCCACAAGGTCCATGGCAAGACCTGCAAAAAATGCCATCACAAGCACCGAATCACGTCGCAAAAGCATGGCGGCAATGCCTACGTAAACCAAAACTAAATCGGGCATTGACCCCAGGATGACAAGATTGGGCGCGAGTACGATTTGCAGCACGACAGCGACCACGGCACCCACCACAAGCAGCACCGACTCACGCATGCCTACGCACCGCCCTCGGAGGAATCGCTATCGGAAGACGAAGCATCGCTCGTGCCCGAAAGGTCGCCTTCGGACCCCATTCGAAGAACGACCGTAAGTTCCTCCAGCGGATCGGCGGAGCTGAACGGTTCCACCACAATAGTTCGATCCGACGTTCCCGCCGCATTAATGACGTTCACGACCGTGCCCAGCGCAACGCCGCGGAAATACGAACCGCCCAGGCCCGACGTGATAACGACATCGCCCACATTGACTTCGGTCGAGGTATCGAGGTCTTCCAAATACAGAAGGCCCGCGATGGAGCCGCGCACCACGCCTTCGGCGCGATTCGACTGCAACACGACTGAAACGCCCGATTGGGGGTCAGAGATCAAACGAACTCGGCATGTGAGCGGCGAAACCTCGATAACCTGACCCACCAAGCCGCTGCCGCCAACAACGGGAAGGCCGCACTCAACGCCGGAGGCAGAGCCAACGTTGAGCGTAACCACGCGATTCCAGGCATCGGTCCCCTTGCCGATCACGCGACCCGTAACGCCTGAAAAATCGTATTTATCGGACAGGTCGAGCAAACCTTGCAGTCGCTGAGCCTCGCCGCGGTATTCCTGAAGCTCGGCAAGCTGAGCCTTGAGCTGAGCATTCTCGTCGCGAAGCTGCGTGTATGAGGAATCGGAGGCCGTGGCGTTTTGAATCGCATCGCCCGCGGCGTCTTCGGCATAGGCAACGCCCACACCCACAAACTGAAGAGGCGCTGCAACCATGCCCACCCCCGCCTGCACGCTGTGCACGGGGCCGGAAGACTCCTCATTGGAATACACGCTCGAAAGCACGGCGGAAACGATGAGCAGCACAACAAGAAGTGCGGCGCCGCCAATCGTCTTCGATGAGTCATTGAGCATTTGTTGTTTTCGGGCCATAGGTGTCTAAAGCTCGCTTCCTTCTATAAAACGATGCGCCGAGCCTGTTGCAGCCCGGCGCAAAGTGAATCCTATTTCTTGCGCCGCCGTGCGCGGACGCTCATTATTTCGAACGCATCAACGTTTGCTTGAGCGCCGTAGGGGTCTCAAGAACCTTAAGGCAACCCATGGCGACGTTCGTAAGCGCCGTTTCGCTCGTCCAAACGGGAATCTCGAGGCGCGACGTAAGATAGCGATCGAGGCCAGAAAGCAGGCCGCCGCCGCCCGTGAGCAAAATGCCATTCGAGATGATGTCGCTCGCGAGGTCGGGATTGGTTTTCTTGAACGTTTCTTTGATGTGCACAACCATTTCTTCAATGGGAGGCTGAAGCGCCGCACGAACGTCTTCCGACTGAATCGTAACTTCGCGAGGTTGCTCGGTAACGACGTCCTGGCCAGAAATAATCATGTCTTTCTCGCGGCCATCTTCGAAAGGAAGAATAGAACCGATTTTGATTTTGATGATTTCGGCCGTGCGCTCGCCCACTTTGATGCCGAGCAGGTCGCGCAGATACATGGCGATTGCCTCGTCCATCTTGTTGCCTGCCAAGCGAAGCGACGAAGACGTCACGATGCCGCCAAGGGAAATAACAGCGACTTCGGTGGTACCGCCGCCGATATCGACCACCATGGAGCCGGTAGGTTCGGTCACGGGCAAGTCGGCGCCCATGGCGGCGGCCATGGGTTCCTCGATGAGATACGCCTGGCGAGCGCCCGACTGAATAGCGGCTTCGAACACGGCGCGCTTTTCAACCGAAGTGGCGCCGCACGGAATGCAAATAACAATGCGGGGCTTCGCCTGCCACGGATAGCGACGCTCAATGGCCTTGTTGATAAAGGCCGAAAGCATAGCCTCGGTCACGTCGTAATCGGCGATAACGCCATCGCGCAACGGATGCTCCGCCGAAAACGCGTCGGGCGTGTGGTTAATCATCTGCTTGGCTTCATGACCCACTGCGAGCACGCGATGCGTGCTGCGCTCAATGGCGACAACGCTGGGCTCGTTAAGCACAACGCCCTCGCCGGTTATAGCAACAAGCGTGTTCGCAGTGCCCAGGTCGATTGCCAAATCGACCGAAGAAGCACCGCCGAAACCGCCGGTAAACTTGCTGAAGAAGTCCATAAACGACATAGAGAGTGTCCTTTTCCGCTTCGTTTTCTCTACGTGTGATAAGCGCGTCGACAATATCGAACATCGCGAATATACCAGCTTGGTATTCTATCACGCGAAAGAGCAGTACTCGCCGCAGGAGAAAGATGCACATAATTCGATAATGCAGGGCACCCATAACATGTCCCACCGAAGTGCACGGCGAACAAAGCGATTGCGCCCCGAGATGCCGGCGGCACCCCAGGGCGCAAGCAAAACCATGGCGGGCTTACAAACGAATCGCCCATGAATTCGTCGCATCAATCGCCTGCGCGACTCGCTCAATAACCTCAGGCGAAGGCTCGCTTTCGACGTTGAGGAACACGAGTACCTCGCAGCAATCGGCGCGCTTGCCAATAGCCATAGTCGAGATATTGATGCCCTCTTCGCCCAAAATGGTGCCCATGCGGCCTACCTGGCCAGGCTCGTCGGCATACGTAAAAATCAGAGCATGGTCGCCCGGCACCACATCGAGTCGATAACCCAAAATCGAAACAACATGGACCTCTCGATGCGCGCCTGGCACGGTTGCGGAAATCTCCAAGCCATCGGCCTCCATGCTTACAATGGAATCATAGCCACGCGAATCGCTCGCCTGCTGGGCCTCCATTTTAATGCCGTGGCGACGCGCCGAAGCATCGGCGTTTTCGGTTGACACGCTCGCCTGACCCTCACGCGACAGCATGCCCGAAAGCGTCGCCGCTGAAAGCACCTGCATATCGCCCGCGCATGAACCCGAGGCGACAATAGAAAGCGCCTTGGGAACTTCGCGCGCGAGCTGCGTGAGCACGCTTCCGCACATCTGACATGCAGGAATATAGGCGGCAGCGGCCTCGTCGACCTCTTTGGAAACCATGTTCACAACCGTCGGCACCACGAGGCCCTCAAGGCCGTTGGCGACGTAACGTGCGATATTCACGCCGGCGCGCATTTGCGCTTCAAGCGTATTGGCCCCCAAATGGGGAGTGAGCACCGCGCGGTCGAACTCGGCGAGCGGCGTTTCCGCGGAAGGCTCGGCCTCAAGCATATCGATGCCGCACGCAAAAACGCGGCCGGCCGCCATAAAATCGGAAAGGGCCTTTTCGTCAATGACGCCGCCTCGTGCCGTGTTCACGATGACAACGCCATCTTTCATCTGGGCAAACTGTTCAGCTGCAAACATATGGTACGTGCCGTCGGTACGAGGAACGTGCACCGTGATGAAATCGGCGATGGGAAGCACTTCGTCCATGGAATCGAACAGCGCGACGCCGAGCTGGCTTGCGCGAGCCGCCGAGCAATACGGGTCGAAGCCCACAACGCACATGCCGAACGCGTGGGCGCGCTCGGCAACGAGACCGCCAATGCGCCCAAGACCAAAAATGGCAAGCGTCTTTTCATAGAGTTCGTGGCCCATGAAGCGATCGCGGCTGAATTTGCCCGCATGCATCGCAGCATCGGCGGCGGGAATTTCGCGAGCCGCCGAAAGCATAAGCGCCATAGTGTGCTCGGCTGCCGAAACGATATTGCTCGTAGGAACGTTGCATACGGGAATGCCATGCTCGCTTGCGGCATCGACATCGATGTTGTCGCACGTCACGCCAGCACGGCCGATAATCTTGCAATTCGTTGCCGCCTCGATCACCTCACGCGTGACCTGGGTGGCGGAGCGAACGATAAGGGCATCATAGGCCCCGACGCACTCGAGCAGCTCGTTCGGGGACAGGCCGAAACGCTCATCGACTTCGTAGCCCTTCCCTTTCAAAATGTCGATGCCCTCGTCGACGATTTTATCGGTCACCAGAATCTTCATTGCGATTCGCCTTTCACCGCGACCACGCCCGCACTGCGCGGGTGCGCATTTCGTTATAAGAGATTCGTCGATTATACCCACGCTTCGTTTCGAATCGCGAAACCTTCGGCAAGCGAGCACAGAGCATCTCGCGGGCGGCAAATTGACGATTCGTGAACATCGATCGCGTTCGCTTGCGCCGCGCCACAGCATTTTGCTAAGGTTGCCCGTCGCAATGTTTCAAGATTACGCCAACATATATCGGCACGTGCGCCGCATCGAATCCTTCCTCGCCGAAGAAGGAGCACCTACGCACGCCCCCGCGGCCCCCTCGCTTTCCTCAATGCTGATCTGAGGCTTTCCCCGAATCCCATAGATGCGCCGCTTCCGCATAGCGCGGTTGTCGCATCACGCTTATTTTCATCGCTTCACAGAGCGATATGTCCTTTTGCGCTCAAATCCCAAACGAAGGAGACCTTTTGACATCCAATCAAGCTTCCGGAAAAACAACCGCACGACAAATCCGTATCGTGGGAGTCGTGGTGTTCGGCGCGTTTTTAGCGCTGCTGAATCAAACCGTCATGTCGCCCGCACTACCCGCAATCATGGCCGACTTCGGCATCGATGCCTCGACGGCACAATGGATCATGTCGATTTATCCGCTCGTGAGCGGCATCATGGTGCCTGTTTCAGCATTTCTGATTGACAGGTTCTCGACCCGCGTGCTCTTCTTCGCCGCCACGGCAGCATTCGCCGCAGGAACCGCGCTTTGTGCAGCAGCGCCTACGTTTTTCCTGCTCATTTGCGGTCGCGTGCTGCAAGCGGCCGCCTCGGGCGTGCTTTTGCCGCTTGTTTCCGTCGTCCCGATGCTCGTCTTCCCCGTTGAAAAACGCGGCACGGCCATGGGCGTTGCGGGCATCGTGATGTCGGCCGGCCCCGCCGTTGGCCCCGTGCTTGGCGGCGCGATCATCGACGCCTACGGCTGGCGCGTAACGCTCGGCTGCATCGTGCCGCTCGCCCTTGTCGTGCTGTTCTGTGGCGTGTTTTTGCTCGAAAACGTCGGCGAAGCAAAGCGCCCCAAGCTCGATGTCGCATCAATCGCGCTTTCCACCATCGCATTCGGTGGCCTGCTCTACGGATTCTCGAGCGCCTCGACACTTGGCTGGACGAGCATCGCAGTGCTCGGCACTATTATTGCGGGCATCGTATGCCTTATCGCATTCGTCAAACGCCAGCTTACGCTCGAGGAGCCGCTGCTCGATTTGCGCTGCCTGAAATCGAGCGACTTCGCCGTTGCCGCCATCGTGGTGACGCTGATCAACGCGGCGTGCCTCGTCACCAACACCCTGCTCCCCATTCTGCTCCAAACGGCCATGGGCGCATCGGCGCTCGAAACGGGCATTGTCATGCTGCCCGCGGCTGCGGCCGGCATTCTCATCAGCCCTATCTCGGGTATCGTATTCGACAAGTTCGGCCCGCGCACGATTTCCGTGGGAGGCCTCGTGCTTATGACCGCAGCGCTCTTCGCCCTGTCTCGCATGAACGCGAACTCATCCATCGTGCTCGTAGCCGTGCTTTGCGCGGCTCAAGCCGTGGGGCAATCTCTCGCGAACATGCCCGTAAACACATGGGGCATCAATGCGCTTCCCAATGACAAAATCGCCCATGGCAACGCAATCGCCAACACCGGCCGCCAAGTTGCCGGCGGTTTGGGCACGGCGCTTGTCGTGACCCTTATGACGAGCATCACCGCAAGCTCTCTGGGACAAGGCATGGCAACCGAAGCCGCAACGGCAGCAGGAACAAGCGCCGCCTATATGGCGTGCGCAGCAATTGGCCTGGTCGCGCTTATCTTCGGCATACTGAAGATACGAAACCCGAAACGCCAAGAAAGCGTTCACGTTCTCGAAAAGAACGGCGTCAAGGTAAGCGAGTAGCGGCAAAAAACACTTCGCCAAGCAGTTGAAAGGCGCTGAGGCCGACGCCAGACGAACTGCCAAGAAGCCTTGCCCGCGAGAAGCGCTATCGTTTCGCTGCAAAAGAACCCTTTACAACGAAACGTCCAGGTGCGACGAGCGCACCTGGACGTTTTCCTTTGCAATGCACCCATTGGCGTTTCGGCCCATGAAGAAAGCGCTGCCATGATACGACGTTCGCACGAACGAGGTCTCACGATTTCGAGAGCCGAGAGGCGCGTTTCGCCTTAGGCCACAACATTTGGCTTGCGCGCTGTAAGCACACGGGGCCGTCCAGCCAAGTCATCGACAATGCGAACGTCGGTAAAGCCACAACTCTCAGCAAAAGTAGCTGCCGCATCAAGGCAGGTCTCATGAAGCTCCACGGCAAAGCCGCCGCCAGCCGCAAGGGCACGAATCGCCCACGTCGCCAGGGGCCTATACAAATCAAGGCCATCGGTTCCGCCGTCGAGCGCGAGTTCGGGTTCGTGCTCGGTTACCTCGGTCGGCATGTCGTCGAGCACCTGCGTAGGAATATAGGGCGGGTTGCTCACAACGAGAGAAAGCTTGCCCATAAAACGATCCCCCACAGGCGCGCCCAAATCGCCCTGAAGCACGGCAACGTGCTTTTCCAGGCCCAAAGCTGCCACGTTCTCTTTCGCAAGAGCGATTGACTCGGGAGCAATATCGCAGGCCAGCACGCGCGTTTTCGGGTTTTCGAAAGCGATAGAGCACGCAATGCAGCCCGAGCCCGTGCAAATGTCGGCGACATACAGCACGTCGTCGCACGAGCTATCGGCCTCTTCGCGAGAAGCCTCGATTGTGGCATCTGCGACGCGCTCGACCTCGTCTCCAACGCCCCTAGCCCCATCTTGGCCCGGCAGCGCTCCATCGACCACACCCGACGCTTCAAAATCCGCTTTCGCTGCGGCTTCCGCCTGCAGCTCCTCAAATTCATCCACCGTGAGGATTGAATCCAAAGCATGGCGACGTTCGGGGGCGGGCAAAAGAGCCAACGCCTCGCTCACGAGCACTTCCGTTTCGGGGCGAGGAATGAGCACGCCTTCGCGCACTTTCACGGCAATATGTCGGAAGGCCACCTCTCCTGTGATGTACTGAAGCGGCTCGCCCGCGCCCCTACGCGCTACCCAATCGCGCAACGTAGCGCGCTCATCGGGCGAAAGGGGGCGCTCGAAGTTAACATATAGCTCGACGCGACGCATATGGCACGCCTCGCACAAAAGCCACTCAGCCGAAAGGCGTGGGTTTTCGTCGCCCTTACGCTGAAGGTAGCTGCGGCACCAATCGAGCGCCGCCTGAATGGTCCACACCTCGTCGGACATTTCTCTCTTCTCTCTCTTCGCGGAAAGGCGCCGCGCTCAGCAGCAAATAAAGAAGTACGAGCCCCGTCGTGCGTCATAAGGCACGCCTGGAACGTTGTGCCGTTGACGTATGACGGGGCTCGTTCGGCGGGATGCGGCTCTTCCTTACTCGGTCGCCTGCTCGAGCTTCCTTGCGCGATCGGCAGCCTGAAGCGCCGTAATCACGTCACCCAAGTCGCTGCCCATAAGCACGCCCTGGTAGGTGCCATTGTAGCCAATACGGTGATCGGTCACGCGATCTTGGGGAGCGTTGTACGTGCGAATCTTCTCGGAACGGTCTCCCGAACCAATCTGCGCCAGACGCTCAGCGCCCTCGGCCGCCTGCTGCTCGGCAAGCATTTTCTCGTAGAGGCGCGCACGCAGAACGGCCATTGCGGCAATCTTGTTTTGCAGCTGCGACTTCTGGTCCTGAGACTGAACAACAAGGCCGCTGGGAAGGTGCGTGATGCGAACAGCGGAGTCGGTCGTGTTAACGCACTGACCACCCGGACCACCCGCACGATACACATCGATGCGCAAATCGTTCTCATTGATGTCGACCTCGACCTCGTCGGCTTCAGGAAGCACGGCGACCGTAGCAGTCGACGTGTGAATGCGACCCTGGCTTTCCGTCTTCGGAACGCGCTGCACGCGATGCACGCCGCTCTCGAACTTCATGACGGAATAAACCTTGTCGCCCTTCACCTTGAACTGAATTTCCTTATAGCCGCCAGCATCGGAGGGGCTCACATCCATAGTTTCGGTCTTCCAACGCTGCGAATCGCAGAAGCGCAGGTACATCTTGTACAAATCGCCTGCGAAAATGGCGGCCTCGTCGCCACCGGCGGCAGCGCGAATCTCGACGATGATGTCTTTCTCATCGGCGGGGTCGCTCGGGATGAGCATGTACTTGATTTCCTCTTCAAGCGAAGGAAGCTGCGCTTCGGCGGAAGCGATAGTTTCCTGGGCGAGCTCGCGCATGTCGGGATCGTCGAGCATTTCCTTCGCATCGTCGATGTCGTCGCACGCCTGAAGGTATTCACGAGCCTTGGCCACAAGCGGGCCCTGGTTGGAGTATTCCTTGGTGAGCTTGGTATATTCAGCGTGGTTGTTCAGAATCGCCGGGTCGGAAAGCTTGTTCTGGAGCTCCTCGTAGCCAGCGATGATCTTCTCGAGCCTGTCTCGCATGGTTCATCCAATCGATTGATATGCCGCATAGCGGCCGCATGATTTGCGTATAAGTTGCCAAGCGAGAATACTATCACGTAAAACGCCCGCTCACGCGCTTTCCACAGCGAAAAAGGCTCCTATTTTCCGAAATTGAAAGGAGCAAAGAACCACACGACGCGGCCAAGAATGTGCACGGAATCGTTGCCATCCTCGGCAGCCGAATATTTCTTCTTTTTGAAACGTGGGTCATAAGAGTTGGGAACGAGTTCCACGGAGCTCTTATGGAAGTTCACGATTTTGACGGTCGCATCAGTTTCACCGACGCGCACAGCGTATATTTTCCCGCTGACCCATTCCGCATCGGGGTCGATAAGCGCAATGCACCCATCCGGAATACAGCGATTCATCGACTCGCCCGATACGCGCAGCAAAAAAGAATCTGGATAGGCATTGTAAATGTGCCCCGGAATTGGCATGGTCTCATCAACGTCAATCATCTCAATCGGCGTTCCTGCAGCAATCGCCCCATAAAACGGCACTTGAACCACATCGAGACCCCTTGCTCGTTTGAGCGTTTTGCAGGCATATCCGCATTCTTCACTGAAAATGTCGTCGTGGGAAAGCTCGGGGAAGGCCTCGAAAAACTCGCTGGCATTTACTTTTCGGGGAAGGCTCTTGCCGTCTTCCCACGCAGATATCGACGTCTGGGAAACTCCAAGAATATTGCCCAGCCCTTCTTGCGAAAAGCCCTTGTGCGCGCGAAATGCCTGAATATTTCGCCCAATGAAATTTTCCATAGACTCCTCTTTTCAACTGCGGATAAAAGTCTAACAGGTTGAATAATGGGCATAATTGACATGGAAGGATTACCAGTTAAACTGGTAACTACTTATGCTTTGAAGTACGAATGGAGATGGGGCATGAAAAGCTGGATGCAGCAAGCCCGCGAAACGACGGGGCTTACTACCATCGAATGCGCCAAGACGCTCCTCCTGTCAGAAAAAGACTATCTCATAAAGGAAAACAACCCCGGTATGTTAACAATCGACGAGCTCGTGGCGCTCAGCTTCGAGCTTAACGACGAGAGCCGCCGCATCATCGTCGAAGGCGTTCGCAGCGCGATTCTGTAGGACCCTCCACCGTTTTGACAAAACCAAACGCATCTTTCTCGCACCTCGCACCACAAACACACGAATCTGTCCGCCAAATTGAGCCAAAAAAGGCGTCTGAACAGCAGATTTATACGAAGTGGAGTATACTTTTCCTCAGTTGGAGGGCTCTAAGCCCCATGGCCACGAAATGTGGAGGTGCGCAATGTCGAACAAGCACGAATTCAAAACGATCGTTGTCCCCTACGACGGTTCCGACCAAGCGAAACACGCCTTTTCGATGGCATGCGACCTTATCGGCAACGACCCCGATGCCAAGCTCATGCTGTTGCATGTCGTGCCTTCAGGCATGGTCGGCACAATGGACAATGCCGAAGGCAACACCATCGATGGGGTACCGTGGGGCTTGCTCGATTACGAGACGTACAAAGACGTGGTGAGCGCCGCCCTCGATCGCGTGAAGAAGGAAGTGCTCGACAGCCTTGGCGACAGCGTCCACGACGAGCGTATTACCGTTGAAGCCGTCGCCGATACCTCGCCCGCGGAAGCAATTGCGAAGTATGCCGCAACGCACGGTGCCGATCTTATTGTTATGGGGCGCCGCGGATTGGGCGCATTGCGCGGCATGCTCGGCTCGGTAAGCTACGGCGTGCTCCACAGCGCAGAAATGCCCGTGCTCACCGTGAAGTAGCCCGACCTGCCTATACAAAGGCTGCAACACGCCCATAATGCAAGGCTGGACACCGTAGGGCGCCCAGCCTTTTCGTTGAGGAAAGCCCGAAACGAAAAGCGCCCGAAAGCACGTTTCCGCACATTCGGGCACCCGTTCTTCCAGCGTTGTGAAATCAGAATGGCTACGATGCAACGGCAGCATTCTTCGCAGCGACCTCGGCAGCATTTTCGGCAATCGTGCCGTCATTCATTGCCATCGCTTGAGCAACCTTGCTCGCCGCGCTCGATGCAGCGTCGGCGGCATCGGCAGCGGGCACGAAGGTCAGTTTCTTCGCAACCTCAGCGATGCCCGAAGCCTTCACGACGGCCTTAAATGGCTCCGGAGCCTCGAAGAGCGAACCGTCGGCGTTGATGGGGGCGATGATTTCAACCTCATAGGCACCCGGGTCAATTTGCACGCGCGTCGATGCGTTCAATGTGAGTGCAGTGCAGAAATCCACGGCTTCGCCAGCGTCGCTCGTGCCAGAAATATGAGCAATGGCAGGCGATGCCGCCTCGGCGTCATATCCCTCGGCAGAGATGCGCATGCCGAGCGTTCCCTTTTCTGCCGCTGCCTGCTGCTCGGCAGTGGGCTGTTCGTTTTCGATGGCCTGCGCAGCATCGGCCATCGACGAATCGGAGCCTTTTTCCGCATCACGGGGCATAAGCACGAAAATAATCGCGGCAACGAGCACCACGACAATAAGGCAGCCAACTACCACGGCGGCTTTTTTCTTTGCAGGAGTGTCCACACACTCGCGAGGCTCGTCCGGCGTCTGGTTAGATTCGTTGTTGTTTTTGTTTTGCCTATCTTCAGCCATTGCGCGCCCGCCTCTTCATTGCCCAGGCAGAAACGCATCGCGCTCACGCTTACCGAGCCGATGCCTTCCTGCAAAACTTGACTATTGTACGTCCGCACCGCGAGGCACGTTCCACGCTTAAAGATTTGTCACATGGTTCTCATCTATTACGCGTACTCCTACGTCACGTAACGCAGCGGCGGCAATGCCCCACCCCTCGCGAAGCGTTCCGGAAAAGGTGCCGTCAAACACCGTTCCGCATCCGCACGAGGGACTTTTTGATTTAAGAATCGCGACGCGAGCTCCGCTCGATGGGCCTTTTCGACAGCGATGCGCGCGCCCGCCTCGTACTGCGCCGTGCAATCAATCCCATCAATGGAAATCGCACGCACGCCATCGGGCGTTTTGCGCAGCTCGCACGGCGCATGAGGCACCGTCAAGCCGCCCTCGACTTCAGGGCACAAAGGAATCAGGGTGTGACCAACATCGGCAAGACTACATACCGCCTCACAGCGCTTCGACCCACCATCGTAGCGGCACGAATGTCCAAGCAAACACGCACTCACGAGAATATCCACCGATTGCCCGCCTTTCATGGAATAAAGGGAACGTAATTCGGCTCATGCGTCACCGCAGCACCCGGTGAGCACCACGCATGAAAAATATATGTCGCCATCTTAGCGCAAGAAAGAACGGCGGCATGGCGCCGCAGCACCTCAAGCACCCCCAGGCCAAAGCGCTGCGGCCGCCCCGCCTATTGCCGTGCATGGCCGTGCACAGGAAACCCTTACGCGAAACTGACAAGCGTTTCGCATTTCGGCAAAGACAGCCGCATGCCGCCCATCGCAGGTCCCGAGTACGATACAATCTCAGCATCAGTCAACAAAGCGGCAGCAATCGCCAAATCGGCCTTGTTGATTCCCGCTGAAATGCCCTCCCTGAAAGGAAGCCATCATCATGAACTGCCCGAATTGCGGAAAAGAATCTGTCGAAGGCGCGAAATTCTGCGAATCCTGCGGCGCGCCGTTGGTTTCCGAGGTAAGCAAACCCGCCGCCCCCGTTCCCCCCGCTCCCGCATCGCCCTTCAATGCCCCAGAGCCGTCGATGCCCGTCGGCACCAACGCAGCACAGTCGAGTGTGCCGCAGGCTCCCGCGCAAACGCAATCGGGCTATGCGCCTTACGAGCCGCCCGCGCAGCCATACGGCACCCAAAACGGCTATGCTGCCCCCAATGTCAATACGCAGCAGGGTTACTACACCCAGCCCGGTCCCTCGCAACAAAACCCCTACCAGAATGCATACCAAGCACCGTATGGCCAGCCTGCGTACCAAGGCGCATACGATGGCGCGATTTACCCCATGTCCGATTCAGATCGTACATTGCGACTAATCAATTTCATCCTGTGCCTTGTTTCGACCATCACCTGCGCCCTTTTGATCATCCCTCTCGCATGGATGCTTCCCATGACGATCATCAGCTGGGGAATTTACAAGGGCAAGAAGCGCAACACCACCGCGTTTGGCGTGTGTACGCTCCTGTTCGTGAACCTTATTGGCGGCATCTTGCTTTTGTGCTCGCACAAAGACCAATAGCGACGGCACCGCAGCAAAGCTCGAACAACCCGAAGTTCAACCTCAAGAAAATGGCCCGCAATGGGCCATTTTTTCATATGCGGCTGTCGCGCCCACGCGTTCGCTTGCCGTCGAAGTACGAAGGCCGACCGATACGCAAGAAACCTCACAAAGGGAATTCGGCAGCTCGTGTCCTAGCGTTTTTGCAGCACCACATAGCGATTCATCGCGCCGCTCTTTCCATCGGCGGAAAAACGCGCAACTTCTCGCGCCTTGCCCCCTTCACACGCAGCGGCAACAAGCGCATCGATTTCAAGCTCTTCGAAATCATGGCAATAGCGCCACAACCCAGGTTCGTTTTGCCATCCAAGGAAATAATCGCCTGCTTCAAGCTGAGACGCATCGAGCCCAGCAGAAGCGAGCTCGCTTTTCGCCTTTGAATTCCACGCTTCGGCCTTTTTCACAAACTTCTCGTCGCCCATGAATTGCCAAAACGACGCGCATACAACACCACCCGATGCTGTCTTCTGAAGAAGCGCATCGATGAGCCGCACGCGAAGCTCGAACGAAGGAACGTGATGGAAGAACCCGAAGCATCCGACCAAATTGCAAGGTTCAGCATCGATTGCGTGCGCCAAACCAACGCCGACCGCAAGCTCGCCAATGATATCAAGATTTTGGAAACAAGTAGAGAAACCCTCGTCTTCGGGCAGGTGCGGAACAAGTCCCGCGCAGTCATCGACAGCGAAGTAGTCGATGTGGCGACCGCGAAGTTCTTCGCGAAGAAACGCGGCGAAACGCATATTGCCGCACGCTACATCGAGTACGCAAACGGAAGCACCCTTTCGGATTGCCCCAGGCTGTGCGGTTGCGCGGTCATACAAATGCACGTCCGGGCCGTCGCATAAACGCACGGCGCCACAGTCTTGCACCGCTTCCAAACACGAGCGCCAACCAACCCACGGGGCGTTGCGCGATGCAGAAAACGAGGGTGCGCAGCGCGCATAGAAGTCGTTGTTCACCTGTCGCAAAAAATCGATTGTCGTTGCATCCAATGCGGTTCCTCTGAAATAACGAGAGCTCACGCTCCCGTGTTCTTTGCCAAACAAAAGCGGCGCTTCTCACAAAGCGCCGCTTCAAACAATATCTTACGAGCAATGCGAGAATCACGCTTTGCGTACACGAAGCGCCCTCGCCCGCCAAAAACTCAGCTCAGCCTACTCGACAGCGTTAGCCACGGCGGCAGCCACGACCTCGACCGCACGCGGGTCAAACGGCTCGGGCATGATGAAGTCTTCGCAAAGTTCCTCGTCGCTCACGAGCGCAGCGAGCGCCTCGGCAGCGGCAAGCTTCATTTCTTTGGTAATGCGCGTCGCGCGGGCCTCGAGGGCACCCTTGAAAATGCCAGGAAATGCAACCACGTTGTTAATCTGGTTCGGGAAGTCGGAACGACCCGTGCCCACCACGCGGGCGCCGGCAGCACGCGCCACATCGGGGAAAATCTCGGGCGTGGGATTGGCCATTGCGAACAGAATCGCGTCCCCATTCATCGACTGAACCATTTCGGCACTCACAATGCCCGGAGCGGAAACTCCTACGAAAATATCGGCGCCACGCATGGCATCGGCAAGGCCGCCCTTTTCGTCATTAAGGTTCGTCGTAGCAAGCATCGCACGCTGCACGTCATTGATTCCTTCGCTCGTCGAGGAAATAATGCCGCACCTATCGCACAGAAGTAGATTCTTGAAGCCGTAATCGAGCAGAAGCTTCGCAATAGCGATGCCAGCAGAGCCAGCACCGTTAACGACGACGCGGCATGCTTCCTTCTTCTTGCCCGTCAGGCGCAGCGCATTAATTACGCCGGAAAGCACGACGATAGCCGTGCCATGCTGATCGTCATGGAATACAGGAATATCAAGCTCATCAATCAAGCGGCGCTCGATTTCGAAGCAGCGAGGCGCAGAGATATCTTCCAGGTTGATGCCGCCAAAGCTCGGGGCCAAACGCTTTACGGTTTCGACGATTTCATCGACGTCCTGCGTATCGAGGCACAAAGGCACAGCATTCACGCCACCAAACGCCTTGAACAGCGCGCACTTGCCCTCCATAACGGGCATCGCAGCCAAAGGACCAATGTTGCCCAAGCCAAGCACGGCCGAACCATCGGAAACCACAGCAACGGTGTTCGCCTTCATGGTGTATTTATAAGCATCGGCGGGGTTGTCGGCGATTTTGCGGCACGGCTCGGCAACACCCGGCGTATACGCCAGCGCCAGATCTTCGCGCGTTTTGATGTCCATCTTCGGAACGGTGTTGAGCTTGCCCTGCCACTGCTCGTGCAAACGCAGCGATTCTGCAGCGATATCCATGAAGAATTTCCTTTCAACCCGCGGCTCCATGCCGCAAACGATGCCGACGGCCCCTGGCCGCCAAAGCTAGCTTCGGCGATTATACCCGTTGCGGCGCGCGCCCCACGCTCCATAACGACAAGCGGCGCAACATCTGCGAAAACGGCCCATACAAAAGGCCCCGCATAAAGCGAGGCCTCTATGAAAAAGAACGTACGCTGCCGCCTAAGATGTTATTGCTGAACCTTGCTTACAAAAAGCGACGAAAACACGCTACGCATCTTTTGCCACCAGCGTTGGAACAGCGGAGGAACGACGAAGTCTATCCACGCCTAATTCGTTCCGCGCATCGTCTGACCGCCATTAGGGTGGCACTGGCCGCAGGTATCAACCTGCTGAGCATGGCCCTTATGGCATTCATTGCAATTCAGCTGGCCATGAGGGGAATCGTGCGGATTGTACGGTTCCAAATCGGCAGTCTGCTCAGCAAGCGCCTCATAGCTATCGCCGTGACACGACAGACACGTATCGTTGTCGACATAATAGCGATCGGCCAAGCCCAGATTGTCGGTATCGCCCGATATCTGGCTGCCGAGCTCGGCAACCTGAGTATTGATGTCGGCCTTATGGCAATCGAGGCATGTCGTGCCCGCATTTGCACCATGCCAATGAGCAAGACCGGCTCCGTTCGTGCTATCGGTACCGTAATAGTTGTCAACATGCTCGCTCATGGAACTGTGGCAAACCGTGCCGCAGAAGCTCGGCGTATTGTGCCACGCGAAACCGCCAATGCCAGCAACCACAAGCACGGCAACAATAACGCCCACAACGACCGGCCAACGTTTTTTGCCGACCTTTTCCGCCTTCACCGTTTCAGCCTGGGCGGACTCCTTCATTTCTTCAGTCATTTAGTTCACCCCCTGCGCAGCAGTCTGGCCCGAAACGTAACCAAAGGTCACGCAACGGCCGACCGACGGGCCGAAAATATGGCGCGGATAGTTACCCGAGAAAAAGCCGCCCGACGCACCGCCCGCAGCATACAAGCCCTCAATAGGCTCGTTGTCATAATCGAGCACGCGGCAGTGGTAGTCCACGACCAAGCCCGACACGGTCGCCAAGATGGACGACTGGTGCTTAATCGCGTAATACTTCTCGCCTTCGACCTTGGTGGCTTTCGCCATGGGACGGTTGAACATCTCATCTTTCTTGTTGTCGACAAACGTATTGAACTGCGCAACTTCAGCCTTCAGCGTATCTGCAGGCACGTCCATCCATTTAGCCAGCTCGTCAAGGCTCGATGCCTCATGCGCCCAATCCTTTTCGATATAAGGCTGCAGTTTCTCCAGAATGGCATCAGCGTTTTTGCCGAGCTGCGTAGTGGAGGCCACGCGGAAAGTTTTCGTGCCGTAGTGAGCCTGGGCCGTAATAGCGTTGGATCGCGCCTGGAACGGCAGGCCCTCGCTGCAGAATCGACGACCCTGCTCGTTAATCATAATGCCCTGCGAGACAAGCGCCGTAATACCCAGATTGCTCGCATAGAACGAATCTGGGCTGCCGAAGTCGAAATTCATAATGGCCGCGGGCAGCGGATCCATCTGGCCGCCTACAGCTAATCCCATCAGCTGGCCATCGCCCGTCGTGCCCTCATTGGGGCACCAGCTCGCGCATGCGGCAATGTCTTCGGCGCGGCACCACGCCTTGAGCATGGCGGGGTTCGCGTCAAAACCACCCGTCGCCAGCACAACGCCCTTCGAAGCGTTTACGCGGAAGTAGCCATCTGCATCTTTGCAAATAGCGCCCGTCACGCGACCCTCATCGTTTCGTTCGAGCTGCACAGCCGCCGTGTTATAACGCAAATCGGCATTCTCACGCTTGCCAAGCGTATTTGTCAGGTCAGCAACAATATAAATACCAGCGCCACCGGCATTTTTCGTCGTCGTTTCGCTCCATTGGTCGCACTTGAATTCAATTTCCGTCTGAGGAACATCGAAATTATGCGCGTTCGGATTGTTGGCCTTGTAGAACTCGACGATGCCCGCTTCGCCCTCATCGAACTTCTCCTGCAGCCAATCGGCAGCCTCGCCCGAACGGTCCGCCCACAGTTTAATGGGGTCAATAGGAACGCGATAATAGGCAGCATGGCGCATGCGGTCCATCATCTCGGCCTTGTCAACCTCATTGCCAGCCGCCTCCATCACGCTGCCGCCAACGACGCCCATGCCCTCGAACATGCCGCGGCCCTTCGACATCTTTTCAATGCAAAGCACGCGCGTCTCGCCATCATCGCTCGCCGCTAGCGCAGCAACCGATCCCGTAAGACCACAGCCGCATACCAATACGTCGGTTTCCTCGGTACGCACAATTTCGTTTTCCGCGATATTGCGCATCTCGAAGGCGACGTTGCCCTGACGCACGATGCCGCTCTCGACATCGATCACAGGCACGTTGCGGGTTTTCACCGGAAACGCATCGGTATACAAGCTCTCGTTAAAATCGCCGCAACCGCCCTTGTTCTCAACGGCCACGCCGCCCTGGGCATTGTCGCTCGAGCAACCAGCAAGGCTCAACGCCCCACCAGCAGCCGCAGCGCCAATCAGGCTCAGGCCTGCCGCGCGCATAAAGCCGCGGCGGGAAAGCCCTTCAGTCCCTTCTGCCAATGTTCCTCCCTTAATCAACTCGGCATCGCCCGGCTCCATTCCGCAACGACGCCTCTTCCTTCACATGCAAAGCGCGCGCCGTCGACCTCACATGAAGATTCATCATGAGACCGTACATAGTACGGCTTTGCAATGGCAGACATTTTAGTACGCTGTACGGAGTATTTCAAGCGTACTTTTTTGAAGGCGCGCTGAACAAATCGATTGGCGTAACACGCATTAACGCAACTTATGGGAAGAATGAGCCGAACGTCCTCCAAACACATGACGACGCGCTAGAATCCACCTAAGGCGATATCCGCCCATCGAGACCAGGCGAGCATGAGACCCCCCTACGGACCCAAGGAACGTCAGTGACAAAGAAAACCACCGCCGAACAATCCAAGAAGCATACGGGAAAAGCAAAGCCTGGCATGGAGCGCTCGCTTTCGCAGGAGCAGGTGGTCGACACGGCATTCCGCATGATTGACGAGCACGGCTACGGAAAGTTTTCTATGCGTGCCTTGGCCGATAATCTTGGCATGGGAACCATGAGCATCTACACCTACGTTCCATCCAAGCAACAACTTCTCTTTCTTGTGATTCAGAAAATGATGGACGAATACGACAATGCCCCCGTTCCGGGAGAGTTCTGGGAAGACACATTGCATCGCACTTGCGAATCGATTCTCACGGTAAACCTTCGCCACCCTAACATTCGCATTATGCAGCTTCAAACGCAGCTCAACCCGCCGCAACAGCATCAACGAAGCGTCTATTACCTGCATGCCGATCAAGGCATGCCACTCAAGGTGTATGAGGTCATGTATGGCATACTGCGCTCGTTCCTTACCGGCTTCATCGATGTCGCAGCGAAACGCCAACTCGAGCTCGAGGAACAGGGCGACGATTCCAATATGGGCGGCGATTGGTCGCGCATCTCTGCGAACGATACTGAGCTTGAGCGCTTCCGCCAAGGCATCGACTTCATCATCGCCGGCACGCGGACATTTGCTGCGCCCGACCCATGCGACTGGCGCACCCCAATCGACCCGTTAAGCTGGACATGGGGTCGAGGGGAGTAGCCGCCCATCTATCGGAACCGCTCGATGCAACAAAATGCTCGATTTTCGCAGGCTTTAGAGCCGCCAGCGCAAGGCGAGCGAAAAGTTAGACGCGAATCTCAGTTCCAAGTCTTGAGCATTTATGAGCTCCGAGCGGCAATTTGAAAAACCTGCGCAAATCGCGGCTTTTTGAAAGCGACGTCGGTGTGAATCGGAATCGCATCACGCCTTCCGTTACAATTCGCATATGGAAGATTTCATTTTGGACATACTCGCTCGCATTCGCGAGCTTGGGCGCGCGCTCGCAGCAAACGAGCTCGAAGATATCGTACGTGCCCACAACCAGGGAATTCGCGATAATACATCGCACATCTCAAAGCGACGCGCCCTGCCGTTTTTTCTGAAGGTGCGCGAAAGCGACCCGCAGCGCTGGAACTCGTGGAATATTTCGCCCAACGAAGACGCGCTTCTGCTTCAAACATTGCGCATGAAACCCCGCCGCACCGCATCGGGCGTCGCCACCATTACCGTCATAACCAAGCCATGGCTCTGCTCGGGCGCATGCATCTATTGTCCCAACGACGTGCGCATGCCGAAAAGCTATTTGCACAACGAACCCGCATGCCAGCGCGCAGAACGCAACTGCTTCGACCCCTACCTACAGGTGTCATCGCGCCTTCGCGCACTCGAGAGCATGGGACACGTAACCGACAAAATCGAGCTCATCGTGTTGGGCGGCACATGGAACGATTATCCCGAAAGCTACCGCATCTGGTTCGTGCGCGAACTGTTCCGTGCACTCAACGATGCTGAAGAACACGGCTCAGCTCACGACCGCAACGGCAGAAGCGACAATGGCAACGACGACAGCGCAGCCGCCGATACGGGCGGCCGATGCATGGCGACGCTCGACTTCGCCCACCAAAACGAAGCCGAGCGTCGCGCGTTCTACGACAGAGTGGGCATTTCGCATGACCCCGAAACGCTTGCCCGCGCATGCGCCAAAGCTCAACAACGCGTATACGAGGGCAAAGAATCGCACGCCCAGGCGATTCGTGAACTCTACGGCGAAAATCACCCTTGGCAGCACGTATCGACCATGCAAACCGCAACGCTCGACGACGTTTTCCGCGAGCACGGGCGCAACGTAAACGCCGCGCACCGCAACGTAGGCCTCGTCATCGAAACGCGCCCCGACTCCATCAATTGCGAGTCGCTCGCCCTTATGCGCGCGCTCGGCTGTACCAAAATCCAAATGGGCGTGCAAAGCCTCAACGAGCATGTGCTCGAAGCGAACAGGCGCCATACCTCGCCCGAACAAATCGCGCAGGCATTCGCGCTCTGCCGCCTTTTCGGCTTTAAATCGCACGCACATTTCATGGCAAACCTGCTTGGAGCCACACCGGGTGGCGATGCCTCCGATTTCCGCACACTTGTAAGCGACAAGCGATTCTTGCCCGACGAGGTGAAAATGTACCCCTGCGCGCTCATCGATGGCACGGGGCTCATGGCGCACTATGCCGACGGCACGTGGCGGCCCTACAACGAACGCGAGCTCGTGGGCGTGCTTGCCGACAACGTGCTCGCAACCCCGCCTTACACGCGCATCTCGCGCATGATTCGCGATTTCTCATCGGGCGATATCGTCGATGGGAATAAGAAGGTCAACCTTCGCGAAATCGTAGAAGCGCAAGCCGATCGCTTAGCCGCACAAAACGACACACCAATCCAGGAGATTCGTCATCGCGAACTCGCGGGAGCGCAGACGGAAATCGGTGAGCTATCGCTTGTCGATTTCGAATACGAAACCTCAAACACAAACGAGCATTTTCTGCAGTGGGTGACGCCCGAAAATCGCATCGCTGGCTTTTTGCGCCTCTCGCTCCCCTGCCAGCACGAGGTCGAAAAGTTGCAAGAAACCGAAGGCGCCTTCCCTATCGAAGCCGGACAAGCCATGATTCGCGAAGTGCATGTATACGGAAAAGTCGCCCAACTTCACGGCGAGGGGCAAAATGCGCAGCATCGAGGCCTCGGAAAGGCGCTCGTCGAACGCGCATGTGAGATTGCACTCGATGCCGGCTACCGAACCATCAATGTCATTAGCGCCATAGGCACGCGAGGCTACTACGCACGCCTCGGATTTGAACAAGCCGAGCTTTACCAGCGACGAACCCTGCTCTAGCGCGCCGCCGAATGGTTACAATATCGGCAACGCAACCATTCGAGGAGGAATACATGGCGCAAGCTCAAACAAAGCTTACAACGTGGCAAGCCGCATGCATTATTACTGGCTATGGCGTAGGTAGCGGCATCATGACGCTGCCGTATCTCGTCAATCGCGCGGGAATCATTTCATGCATCGTCATCCTGCTTGTCGCTTTCTTCTTCAGCTATTGCATGCACATGATGCTTGCAGAAATGATCATCGGCTCGGGTCGCGACGCCCAAATTGTCACCATGTTCAAAAAATTCTTGTTCAAAGGAAAGTTCGCAAGAGCCCTAACCGCAGTTTTCTTCGCACTTACCGTTGTCGTGCTCATCGCAAATTTAGCCGCATACATTGCCGGCGGCGCAGAAATCCTGCAAGCAGCCGGGCTTCCCCCTATGGCAGCTAAGCTCGTCTTCTACGCTATCGCAGCATCAGTTGTCTTGTTCGGATTAAAAGTACTCGGCATGTCCGAGTCGATTTCAATTGCAATCATCATTGCAATCATTGCCGTTTTGGCTGGTGCCTCCCTGTTTCACCTCGACAATCCGCTCAATCTCTCCGCAGGCCAACCTAATGAGCTGCTCGCATTCTTCGGCATGGCGATGTTCTCATTCGTTGCTTTCTTTAGCGTGCCTCAAGCAGTACAGGGACTTAATGGAAACCCCACGAAAGTGCGCCATGCAATCCTCCTTGGGCTTGGACTGAATCTCGCATTCATCGTCGTCATCGTCGGATGTTCGCTAGCTGCATCGGCTTCCATAACCGAACTCGCCATAATCGGCTGGTCGCAAGGCATCGGCACATGGGCGCAAGTGCTCGGCTCGGTTTTCACTATACTCGCGATGCTCACGACGTATTGGTCTATCTCTTTAGCATTGTCGGATATCGTACGCGAGCAAACCAACTGGAATAAAAATCTCTGCTGGCTCATCGCGACACTGCCCTCGCTGCTCCTCGTACTCGCAAATGCTGGAAGCTTCCTTGATATAATGCGCATTGTCGGCGGACTCATCTCGGTCATGATCGCCATCTTGGTCGTTCCTGCCTATCGTGCTTGCCGAAAAGAAAATGGGCAAACGCTGCTACCAACCTCCCTTGGCAGTCTGCCCATGCAAATCCTCGTTGCTGGGGCATTTATCATTGCGGCCGTCGGAAGCGCCGTGAGCATTTAGGAGGATCGAATGAAAACGGTATTCACCAACGCCGTCTTCCATACTATGGAAGACGAGAACGACCTCTGTGGCACCATCGTCGTCGAGAACGGCCGCATCGTGGCACTTGATTCGCCCGCAGGTGGGCGAAGCCCACTTACCATAGATGAGCTCGCGGCAAAAGACACCAAAGTCGTCGATCTACATGGCGCGCATGCATTTCCTGCACTCATTGACTCGCATATGCATATGATGGAAGCGATCGCTTTCAACGCTATGACCGTCGAGATATGCCATTTCGAAAATGGCTCTGTCGAACCACATACCTTAACGGGAGCCGAGAGCATTATTCGCAACCATGTCGCCAACACAAAACCCGATTCGCTTTCAGTATTCGCCAACTACTTCGCCGCAACGTTCGATGAAGGCCGCCTTCCCACGCGCTTCGAGCTTGACGACTGGGGCGCCGGACGCGAGATACTCGTTCTCAATTTCGACGGACACTCAAGCTCCTGCTCCACCTCCCTGCTCAAGGCGGTTGGGCTTTTCGGAAAAGTAGCACACAATGGCATTCTAAGAGGCCCCGACCACGATGCGAACATCGGAACGCTCACGGCGCATGCGGTAGGGTCTCTCACCCCTGCAGCGATAGCACGCGGCACCGCTGAATTCTGCAACGCATGCGCTTCGTACGGCATCGGAACGATATGCGCACTCGAAGGGACCGACGACGGCCCTCGCGACCGTGCAGTGGAAGCCTTTGCGCATTACGCCAAGCGCCTCCCTCTTGACGTCCGCCTGTTTCCGCAATACATGGATGAGGAAAGGCTCTCCCGAGTACTGCCCGCCATGCGCACGCCGCGCGTCGGCGGATGCATGAAATGGGAGCTCGACGGGTCAGTCGGGTCGCATACGGCCGCGTTCGAAACGCCCTATATGAACGGATTCCAAGGTTCGCTTTATTTCGAAACGGAGAAGCTAGAAAAAACCATTCGAAACCTCGCCGAACGAGGCTTCACGGTATCGGCCCACGCGATTGGCGAGTTGGCAATTGAACAGCTCGTCGGCATTTACGAGCGCCTCAATGAAAAAGACGCAATCGTCACCAACCCCGATGCCCCAGGTGCGGCGCGCATAAAGCACCGCATCGACCACTGCGAGTTTCCTTCGGTCAGCGACAGGGAACGAATTAACGTTCTTCGACCTTATATAACCATCCAACCTGGCTACTCATGGATAGACAAACGATACTTGCACGGATATGAGAAGCTCCTCTCACCCGAAAAAATCAATCAGCAAATTCCGTTGAAAGACTTCGCCGAGGCAGGCATTCCAATGCTTGGTTCAAGCGACGCGCCAGTGCAAACCGTCGATCCCTATTTGCAAATGCGCGGAATGCGAGAGTTTTACCTGGAAGACCAATCGCTCACTGCTTTCGAGGCCCTGAAGACCTATACAGTGAACGGCGGAGCGGCGCTCGGCGAGGCCAAGGGACTTCTGCGCGAAGGATACGAGGCGAGCTTTTTCACCTGTGATGTAGACCTCATAAAATGCGCGCCGTCTGAGCTGGAAGGATTCCATGCCACCAGCCTTTGGATGCATGGAAAGCGCTATAAACCCCTTCCAGCAAGCATTTCAACACTTGCGCGAATTGCCGTTACCAAGCCTCGCCTGATTTAGGAAAACGTAGAATCAAAAAATGGGCTGTTCTCAAAAAGAACAGCCCATTGCACTTTAAGGGGTAATGTGCCTCGTTTAGGCGAAGTAGCTCACGCCGCCCTCGAAGAGCGGTTGATACTTATCGCCCGGCACATTCTTGTACAAGCCAGCGCCACTGCGCTCAGAGTGACCCATCTTGCCGAAGATGCGGCCATCGGGGCTCGTAATGCCTTCGATAGCGAGCACCGAGCCATTCGGATTTGCTCCGAGCGCCATGCTCGGCTCGCCCGCGGCGTCGACGTACTGCGTGGCGATTTGGCCTGCCGCTTTCATCTTGGCAATAACCTCGTCGCTTGCCACAAAGCGCCCCTCGCCGTGAGAAATGGCAACGGCGTGAATGTCGCCCACTTCGCAGCGAGAAAGCCACGGCGAAAGGCTCGAAGCGACGCGCGTGCGCACAAGCCCGCTCTGGTGACGGCCAATCTCGTTGAACGTCAGCGTCGGCGCTGCGGCGGTCGCGTCAACGATGTCGCCGTAAGGCACCAAGCCCAGCTTCACAAGCGCTTGGAAGCCGTTGCAAATGCCCAACATAAGGCCGTCGCGATTCTGCAGCAAATCGCGCACGGCTTCGGTCACCTGCGGCGCGCGGAAGAATGCCGTGATGAACTTCGCGGAGCCATCCGGCTCGTCGCCGCCCGAGAAACCGCCCGGCAGCATCACAATCTGGCTGCGGTGAATAGCCTCGGCCAGCGCAGCCGTGCTTTCGGCAACCTTGGCGGGCGTGAGGTTGTTAATCACGAACACCTCGGCCTCGGCACCAGCGCGCTCGAAGGCATGCGCCGTGTCGTATTCGCAGTTCGTGCCCGGGAACACGGGAATCACGACATGCGGGCGCACGATAGAGCCAGCGAACGTAAGCGGTTTGGCTTCAGTGAAGCTCACTTTTTCAACCTTGGCATGCGCGGCAGCGTCATCGGCGGCGCTGCGATACGGGAATACGCCTTCGATGCCGTGCTCCCAAGCCTCCTGCAGTTCAGCCATATCGAGCGTCTCATCAAGCGTGCCGAAGACATATGCCTCACTGGTTTCGCCCACATGCTCGATAAGCACGCCATCGGTTGCGGGAATCTCAACGCCATCGGCAAGCTCGATGAAGAAGCTACCGTAAGCGAGCTTGAACAGCTCATCGGCGGAAAGCGCGTCATTGAGCACCACGCCGATCTTATTGCCCAGGCACATCTTGAAGAGCGCCTCGGCAGAGCAGCCATAGCCCGGCGTTGCCGCAGCGAGCACCGAGCCGTCGCCGATGAGCTTCTCGACAAGCGCGAATGTGGCGTTGAGCGAATCGGCAGCAGGAACCAGGCCGGCCGCATCGTACGCGTTGGGAACGATGCGAACCACCTTATGACCTGCGCCCTTGAACTCAGGAGAAGTCACGCGATCAACCTTGCCGGTAGAAACCGCGAACGAGATGAGCGTCGGGGGCACATTGATTTCGGTGTCGCCTTCCTCAAAAGAGCCCGACATGGAATCTTTGCCGCCGATAGCGCCAATGCCCAAGTCGATCTGCGCTTCCAAGGCACCGAGCACAGCCGCCATGGGCTTGCCCCACCGCTCGGGAACATCGCGCAGGCGCTCGAAGTATTCCTGGAAGGAAAGGTATGCGGCATCACGCGTGAAGCCTGCGGCAACAAGGCGCGCAACGCTTTCCACGACCGAGATATACGCACCCTTGAACTGGTCTTTCTCCATGATGAAGGGATTGAAGCCCCACGCCATGGCGCTCGCGGTGTTCGTTTCGCCATCGACTGGGAACTTCGCGACCATAGCCTGCGCGGGCGTGAGCTGGCGCTCGCCGCCGAACGGCATGAGCACCGTGGCCGCACCGATGGTGGAGTCGAAACGCTCGCCCAAGCCCTTGTTCGAGCACACGTTCAAATCGGTCACGAGGCTCTTCATACGCTCGGCAACCGTGGCACCCTCCCAATGCGGAGCATAAGGTTCGGCGGCCACTACATGGGCGGCCTGGTGCTTCGGCGCGCCATTGGAATTCAAGAATTCGCGCGAAATATCGACGATAGCATCGCCGCGCCACGTCATGAGCAAGCGCGGGCTTTCGGTAACCGTGGCAACCACGACGGCTTCGAGATTTTCCTCATGCGCATAACCGATGAATTCCTCGACGTCCTCAGCAGCCAAAGCCACCGACATGCGCTCCTGGCTCTCAGAAATAGCCAGCTCGGTACCATCAAGGCCGTCATATTTCTTGGGAACCATGTCCAAATCGATGGACAGGCCGTCGCACAGCTCGCCGATGGAAACGGAAACGCCGCCGGCGCCAAAGTCGTTGCAGCGCTTAATCAGGCGGCACGCATCGCCGCGACGGAACAGGCGCTGAATTTTGCGCTCAACCGGAGCGTTGCCCTTTTGTACCTCGGCGCCCGAAGTCTCGATGCTGTCAACATTCTGCGTTTTCGAGGAGCCGGTCGCACCGCCAATGCCATCGCGGCCCGTGCGGCCACCAAGCAGCACGACCTTGTCGCCAGGAGCCGGGCACTCGCGACGCACGTGGTTTGCGGGAGTCGCGCCCACAACGGCGCCGACTTCCATGCGCTTGGCCACATAACCGGGATGATAGAGCTCATGAACCTGGCCGGTCGCAAGACCAATTTGGTTGCCATAGCTCGAATAGCCCGCGGCAGCGGTGGTCACGAGCTTGCGCTGCGGAAGCTTGCCCGACAGCGTTTCGGAAACCGGGCGCGTGGGATCGGCCGCGCCGGTCACGCGCATGGCCTGGTACACGTAGCTGCGGCCCGAAAGGGGGTCGCGAATCGCGCCGCCCACGCACGTTGCCGCGCCGCCGAACGGCTCAATCTCGGTAGGATGGTTATGGGTTTCGTTCTTGAAGAGGAACAGCCAGTCCTCGTCTTCACCATTCACGTCGACGGTCACCTTCACCGTGCAGGCGTTGATTTCCTCAGACTCGTCGACATTCTTCATAATGCCCTTAGCCTTGAGGTACTTCGCGCCAATGGTGCCCATGTCCATGAGGCACACCGGCTTATGCTCACGGCCAAGTTCGGCGCGCATAGCCAAGTATTTGTCAAACGCGGCCTGCACGCAGGCGTCATCGATGGCGATATCGGTAAGCTCGGTGCCAAACGTGGTATGGCGGCAGTGGTCGGACCAATAAGTGTCGACAACCTTCACCTCGGTAATGGTGGGGTTGCGGCCCTCTTTTTGGAAATAGCTCTGGAAGAATGCGATATCAGCCAAATCCATCGCCAAGCCGCGCTCAGAAAGGAACGCCTCCAAGCCCGGTTCGTCGAGGTCGATGAACCCGTCAATAACTTCGACGGGATCGGGGTTCACGACCTGCATATGCAGAGTCTCGCGCGGCGCAAGAGATGCCTCGCGGGCTTCAATCGGGTTGATGACGTAATGCTTGATGGCATCAACATCGGCGGCGGAAAGCTCGCCCTCGAGCACGTACACCTTGGCGGAGCGCACATCGGGACGCTCACCTTGGCTAATGAGCTGCACGCATTCGCTTGCAGAATCGGCGCGCTGGTCGAACTGGCCAGGCAGGAATTCCACTGCAAACACCGCCACGCCCGCAGGAGCGCTCACGCTTCCGTCATTGGCGATCGTCGCGCCCTCAACAGGCAATTCGGCCGTTGCGACATCGGCCTGCGGCTCGCTGAATACCGTAGGCACGCACTGGTCGAATAGTTCAGATGAAATGCCCTCAACGTCATAGCGATTGATCAAGCGTACGCGGGAAAGCCCGTCGATACCGAGAATCGTGCGCAGCTCGCCCGCGAGCTGGCGCGCCTCGACGTCAAAGCCGGGTCGTTTCTCAACGTAGATGCGTGAAACCATGGAGTTCCGCCCTTCCATTAAAACTTGCAAAGTTGGCTGTTCGCATAACCGTTTCATGATATCCCACTCTTGAGAGCTAAAGCGAGGGAACCCGCATTTCCTTGGGGCAAACGCACGAAACGCGCGAGATTCGGAAGGAGAATCGCGCCTCTCCTTTGCAATTGACGCCATTCATTGCTCTATTTGTATCCCATGATTAACTTTTTTCGCAAATACACTTGGCGAAAGGGCGCTCATACGGTATAAGCACTATTTGTTAGCCGTTGGTAACTGTTTACAGAAAGCGGTTGCCTTTTGCATACGAATCATTTTGATAGGAGGAGTTTTGCCACCCATCATTTCGCTTGAGCCATCGCAGCGCCCCAATTCGCGAGCGATGGGCATGGCGGTTCGCGATCTTGAAACAAAGCTCGTGCGCCACGCCGCCCCTACCCTCGCAGGCATGAAACCTGCCAATCTATTCACCTATCGCACCGCAAACTTCATGGAAGAGGAAGCGAGCTCGGCCATCGCGGAGATTTCCTCAAGGCTTGCCGGGTTTCATCTTCGCGTGGAACCCCTTGCAAACCGCGCTCGAGGCGTTTTGCTTTTGGTATTCCGCCCCGAACTCGTCGAGAACGCTTTGGACAATGAACACGCCCGCAAACTGCTTACGCAGAGCGGATTCAAAGACCTTTCCACTGAAGGCGTCGTATCTGAAATCAAGCACCGCATCCAAGCTGCTGACGCTTCGCGCGCAGCACTTGTTCAAACGAATTGCGAAACCGCGCCCGCGCCCAAACCCGAACGATTCGTTCCTTGCTGCGCCACGGGGCACCACCACGACCATGGTCCGAATCACGTTTGCCAGTGCCGAGCAAAAGCCGCGCTTTCGCGAGAAGAACTCGAAACCACGCAAGGCGAATCGACATTCCCGCACGAAATTGGACTCGTTCTTGGCTACCCTCCAGCCGATGTGGCGGGATTCATCGCTCTAAAAGGCACAGGGTATCTCGCCTGCGGCGGGTGGAAAGCGTATTCGGAACCGCAGAGCGCCCTTGAAACATTCCAGCGCAATCGCCGTTGTACGGAAGAATTCCAGGCGCTTTACGCGCAAGGAGCGCCCCTTGAAGCCCTTGCTGACACCCAAAGCGGCGCCGCGGTAAGCATATTCGATATGGCACGAGCCGCAGTGTAGGCGCCTTGCCTCGCCATCAGGCGCGACCAAGCACATTCACGAGCTACGCTGCAGCCAAGCCCACCCAAGCCCAGCGAAAACGCTTTCAGCGACGCATAGAAGACAAGCACTCACTACCAAAAGGAGACACCATGAGCAAAATCGCAATCGTATATTGGAGCGGAACCGGAAACACCGAGGCCATGGCCGACCTCGTTGCACAGGGCGTTCGCGCGAAAGGCAGCGACGCCGACCTCATCAACGCCACGGATTTCGGCCCCGAGCGTCTTGACGAATACGACGCATACGCCTTCGGTTGCCCGGCAATGGGCGACGAAGAACTCGAAGATACCGAGTTCTTGCCGATGTACGATGCCGTCGAGCCGCTGCTCGAAGGCAAACGGGTCGCTTTGTTCGGGTCGTACGATTGGAATGACGGCGAATGGATGGAGCTGTGGGAGCAGCGCGCCGAAGAAGCGGGGCTCGCTGTGGTCGATTCGGTTATCGCGAAAGACTACCCCGACGATGACGCGAGCGCCGATTGCATGCGCCTTGGAAGTCTTATCGCGCAATAGACCCCTGCGGCATGCCATGAACAAATAGGATCTTTCTTTGTGCATAACGCTTTTCTATACATCGTATAGAAAAGCGTTTATCATATGCCGAGCAGAGAAAGGAAACCCGTGGCGTACGCAAAGCAACAACGCAAAAAAGGAACGCTCACTAAAGACGAGATCGTGCAGTGCGCGTTCAATCTTATTGCCAACAAGGGCACCGAAGGCTGCTCAATGCGCGCGCTGGGCAACGAGCTTGGCGTAAGCGCCATGGCCCTGTACGGCTACATCCCCTCGCGCGAGAGCTTGCTCAATGAAGTGGTCGAACGTTTTCTGAAAACGGTCGACACCCGCGCGCTGCGAGGCGAACGCTGGGAAGACACGCTCATTCGCACAACCCTCTCGCTGCGTCGAGCCTTCGTTTCCTCCCCGCATTTCGCCGAGCTCATGTGCGACCCATGCGTCGGGCCCGGCATCGAACCCTACATGCTCGAGCTGCGCCTTATCTATCTTGGCCAAGGAATGCCAGAAGATATCGCCGTGCAGCTCATCGCCATCACCGACTCGTACCTTACGGGCTTCGCATTGCGCGCACGTCAAAACTTGCGCATCGAGCAAGCCGAAGCGGCGCGCAAGCAGGCAGAGGCCGATGCAGCGCGCTTTGCGACGACATCGCGCGTTCCCGGCATGCTCACAGGCAAAGCGAATCCCGCCGCCGAACAACCGCGCTTCAACGAGCGCTGGCGCCAAACCGTCGCCGAAGGCTATTCCGAGACCTCGTTCCAAAAGGGCCTACTCGTAATTATCGAAGGTATTCGCGCCGGCATGGCAGGACAGCCCGCGAACTGGCAAACGCCGCAATAACCTGTTAAATGCTCGTAGCGTTTAACAGGTTCCTGAACATATATCTCGACAGAAAAAAATGGGTGGCTCCGTCGTGGAAGCCACCCATTTTGTTGAGAACATACGAGCGTTCAACTCATGCGGTTTCAGCCAACCCACAAGAGAAACGCAAGCCAACTGAAAAACCTTGCTGCGTCGTTCTAGAACAATCTGCCTAACCCAGAACCATTGCCCGAACCACCGTTGTAACCGTAGCCATAACCATAATCGTATCCATTACCAGACCCATAACCGTTGCCAGACCCATAACCGTTGCCAGACCCATAACCGTTGCCTGAGCCGTAGCCGTTGCTCGAACCGCTATTCGAGCTCATCGAGTTCTCATCGCTGCCAAGCGTCACGGTAATAGTCTTTTCTTCGCCATCGCGATTCACAACGACATCAACCTTGTCACCAACATTTTTCGAGCGAACGTCAATCGTGAGCTCGGAAGGCGACGTTACCTTCTGGCCGTCAAAAGACACGATGATGTCGCCTTTCTGAATGCCCGCATCGGCAGCAGCAGTTCCGTCATAGACATTGGCCACGTATACGCCCTCGTCGGTAGCCAAGTCGTAATACGTCGCCATTTGAGAATTAATTTGCGCCATAGAAACGCCAAGCTGGGCATGGGTGGGCGTTTTGCCTTCGATAATCTGCTGGGCAAGGTCAATCGCGTAATCGATAGGAATAGCGAAGCCGACACCCGAGGATGAGCCGGAGTACGACGAGATCATCGAGTTAATGCCGATCAATTTGCCTTGGGAATCAACCAGCGCACCGCCCGAATTGCCCGGATTAATGGTCGCATCGGTCTGAATCATGTTCGGGTAAATCACCGTTTCGCCCGTGGTGGAGTCTTGCATGGTATTCGAACGCTGCAATGCACTCACCACGCCGGTCGACACCGAGTTTTCCAAACCGAACGGGCTGCCAAGCGCCATGACCCACTCGCCCACCTGCAAATCGGACGAGCTGCCAATTTCGACCGGCGTCAAATCGTCAGCATCGACCTTAATCACCGCGATGTCGCTCGAAGAGTCGCTGCCCACGACTTTCGCGTCGTATTCCACGCCATTCACGGTCGCCTTAATGGCGTCAGCGCCCTCGACCACGTGGTTGTTCGTGATGATATATCCATCTTTCGAAATCACAACGCCACTGCCGAGCGATGTATTGGTAAGCGCAGAATCGTCATTGGTTCCGGGCATTTCGAAGCCATACATCGAGCTCGAAGACGAGCTCTTGGTATAGATGTCGATGCTCACGATCGAGGGCAGGCATTTCTGCGCCACCTGCTCGGCAAGCGTCGAGGAATCACCCGAATCATCGGGAGAAGCAGAAATCACCGTGCTTGCCGTGGAGCCAAGCGTGGTCGAGCCCCCGTCACTACCCGTAAGCGCACTGTAGCCGGCAAACCCGCCAGCGCCAAGCACCAACGCAAGCGCGGCGCCGCCAAAGCCCGCCGCGAACGTTTTACCGAGGCCCGCCTTCATGTTGGAGTCGGCCTTATGAGCCGCTTTGGCATTCGCTTTGTTTTGAGCCTCGCTCGCCTGCTGAGCGGCATATACGGAGTACTGGTACGCCTGTTGCTGATAGGCCTGCTGGCCATAAGGCTGTTGATTCTGCGCAGGCGCGGTGTATGCGCCCTGCGGGTATTGCTGGGGCTGCGGAACCTGAGCGTTCCGGGGATCAACAGAACCAGGGAAGTTTTTATTCTCGTCGGCCATCTCAATCACTCGCTTTCGTGAGTTCGTCCTTTGCTGAATCGAACTCTAACACCGCGCGATGCCCTCGAAGAAGTAGCGCACGTTTTCGTAACAACGGCGTTGAATCACGTACGTCAAACGGCGTACGCCAACCATATTTCGAACACAAAACTGAAAGACCCAGCCTAACGAGCTGGGTCTTCGTCGCAAAGTTGCTTGGAATTACAGGTTGTCCACGTATTCCACGAGATCGCCCATGGTCTCGAGACCTTCGGGTTCGCCGAAGTCAACGTCCAAGCGCTCTTCGAGTTCGCAAATGAGCTCGACCATGTCGAGCGAATCGACGCCGAGCGATTCGAAGGTCGAATCCTCATCGACGTTTTCGGGCGCGATGTCGAGGTTTTCCTGAAGAATGTCTTTAATGGTGTCGAGCGTGGCCATGTTCGTCCTCTCGATGTCGTCCAATATCACAAAACATGTCATGCGCCGCTTATTGTAGCGCTCTTTCGCTTATTTTACGCGCAGGGCGATAATCGCGAAGCAGGCAAGGGAGAAAGCAGCGGAAAGCCCGAATGCGGCATGGAAGGCCACCTCGCCCGTCAATGCGCCGCCACAAGCGAAGAACACCATGCCGGCGCAGCCAATCGAGGCGCATGCTTGACGTGCGGCCGTGCCAAAACCCGAGCCGTCGGAAATCTGGCGACCGCGGAGCCCCGATAAGCTCCACGCGATAAGCGGACCAATAAGCCCCGAAACGCCCGTCGAACGCACGCCTTGCATGGCGCACACGGCCCACAAAGGCGTCGAGGCGCCGCATGTGACCATAAGGCACGAACCCATAACAAGGCACACCCCGAAAAACAGCGTGACGGGTCGCGCTCCAATCTTGTCGACGAGCAGGCCCGCAAGCGGATTCGCGATAAGCGCGGCAACCGTGCCCGGCAAAAGCACGAGACCAGCCTGCATGGCGCTTCCCCCACACAGTCCTTCAATATAAAGCGGCACAAGCAGCGTAATGCCCATGAACGAAGTAAACAAGCAATTGAGAGCCCAGAAGCCATCGACGAATTCCCTGTTGTCGAAAATAGCCAAATCGACAAGCGGGTTTTCCAAAGAGCGCTGTCGCTTCGCAAAGGCGAAGAGGCACACAGCCCCCGCAATCAACGGAGCCCACACGAACGGATGAATAAAGGAGTATGAGGAAACCTCCGAGGCGCCCATGAGCAAACCGCCAAATCCAAGCGCGGAAAGCACGAAAGAAAGCACATCGAAGTCTGCGGGATACGAAGCATCGTCACGGCGCCTCACGGCAAACTGGCAAGCGATTCCAACAACAACAGTCAGTGCGACAAGCAGCCAAAAGAAGCTTCGCCAGCCAAGGCTCTCGACCATCGCGCCACCAATCGTGGGGCCGATGTTCGGCGCAAACCCCATGGCAATGCCGGAAATGCCCATGGCGGTTGCTTTGCGGCCATCAGGGAAACGCGTCATGGCGATGGTTTGCACGAGCGGCAACAACATGCCCGCGGCGACGGCTTGCGCCAAACGCCCCGCAAAAAGCATCGCAAAATTTGAAGCCGCAGCGGAGACAAGGGCGCCCACCGCAAACAATGCAATGGCGAGCAGGGTGAGGTCTTTAAGGCGAAATCGTCCCATGAAATACGAGGAAAGCGGTACCACAATACCCAGCACAAGCATATACGACGTGGTGAGCCACTGCCCCACCCCTTCGACAATATCGAACTCGGCGCATATCGAAGAAAGCATGGCGTTCAGTCCGGTTTGGGCCAAATTCCCCACCGACGACGCTAAAACCACTACCGCAAACAACGCGATAGCTTGCCTCTGCTCGCTTTTTTGCACGTTGTCCCTTTCCATAAACGCAAAAAGAACCGCCCCGAAGGACGGTTCATAAATGATACCCCATTCGAAGAAGTCCGCTGCTCCCCAACGGGGAAGCGGAACGGGAAAGCAGCTTTGGGGCCAGTCGAAACGCCTCTTTTCGATCAGCGCAACAAAGAAACGCTTCGAAGAGCGATCGGCAGCGTCCCATAACCGCCGAGCATTAAATTGGCAAAACGCAGCTACATAAGCGTCGTATCCCTTGAGGTAGTGGCGCCTTGGCCCTTCTTCGCCGTGCGCATGAGGAACTCTTTATTGTCGTCTGTCTGCTTGAGCGACTTGATGAGCATATCCATGGCACGCTCGGTATTATTCATATTCGCGAGAATGCGACGAACCGCCCAAATGACCGGAGCCTCCTGGGGGTCAAGCAGCAAATCTTCGCGACGCGTGCCGCTTGCAATCGGATCGATTGCCGGGAAAATACGTCGATCGGCCAACGAGCGGTCAAGCTTGAGTTCCATATTGCCCGTGCCTTTGAACTCCTCGAAAATGACCTCGTCCATCTTCGAACCCGTCTCGATAAGAGCGGAAGCCAAAATGGTGAGGCTGCCGCCGCCTTCGATGTTGCGGGCTGCACCAAGGAATCGCTTCGGCGGGTAAAGTGCCGTAGAGTCAACGCCACCCGACAGAATACGGCCGCTCGCGGGCGTTGCCAAGTTGTAGGCACGCGCGAGACGCGTGAGGCTGTCAAGCAAAATAACGACGTCTTGCCCCATTTCCACCAGACGTTTCGCACGCTCGATGACGAGCTCGGAAACTTGGATGTGGTCTTCGGTCGGCATATCGAACGTGGACGCGATAACCTCGCCAGCAATGGAACGCTGCATATCGGTTACTTCCTCGGGTCGCTCGTCGACGAGCAGGCACATCAGGTGCACGCTCGGGTTGTTCGCCGTAATAGCGGCGGCGATATCTTTGAGCACCGTGGTTTTACCGGCCTTCGGAGGCGACACGATAAGGCCACGCTGACCCTTGCCGATAGGCGAAACCAAATCAATCACGCGGGCGGTAATCGTGGAATGACCATGCTCCATAGTAAGCGGCTCATCGGGGAAAATCGGCGTAAGGTCGGCGAATTTCACACGACGGCCCTGCTCTTCAGGAGCGATGCCGTTAACCGAGATGACCGTTTGGAGCGCGGCGTACTTCTCATTTTCGCGGGCGGGGCGCGTTTGGCCCTTCACCATATCGCCCTTGCGCAAATTGTTGCGGCGAATAACCGACGTGCCAATATACACGTCCTGCTCGCTAGGCAAATACCCCTTCGTGCGCAAGAATCCGTAGCCGTCTTGCATGATGTCGAGAATGCCGGTGACTTCGATAAAGCCTTCAGCACGCACGCTTGCCTCGAACACCTTATCAACGAGCTCGGCCTTCTTCATGCCGGCCGTGATTTCGATTTCGAATTCAGCGGCCTTTTCACGCAGCTCCGCTACACGAAGGGCAGACAGGTCATCGATATTGGTTTTCGGAGCATATTGATCGCGGCGATTGTTGCGGTCGCGGCGATTATGGCGATCGTTGCGATCGTTGCGTCCGTTGCGCGAATCGCGATTGTCGCGCTGATTTTTGCCATTGCGATCGCTGCGATTATCTCGACCGTTGCGCGAATCGCGTTCGCCCTTATTTTGGCGATCATTACGCTCCGCGCGCTGGCCACGATCGCGCTTCTGATAGCGCTGAGCATTGCCGTCGGCCTTCGACTCGCCCTCGTTGGAGGATGCGCCGCCCTCGGCAGCGGAATCGTCATTGGAGGAGGTGTCGATTTGCACGGATTTGCGGGGACGAGCTGCGCGACGACGCTCGGTGCGCTCTTCTACGCCAGATTCGTCGGAAGCATCGCGCTCTGAAGCAGTATTCTCACGCTCATCATTACGGGAATCATCGCTGTGCGCAGCCTCTTTTTCAGAGGCCTCGACGGCGGCGCGAAGCTTCGTTGAGCGGCCTGGACGCTTGCGCGTCTTGGGAGCCTCTTCGGCCTGATCTTTCTTATCGGATTGGACGCCCTCTTCGCCCTCGGAGGCAGAAACACTCGCTTTGCGACGCGTGCGGCGCGCGGGTTTTTCGGCCACGGCTTCGTCTACAGCCTTATCGGCAGAAGCAGCCGACTTCGTGCGGCGCGTCGTGCGCTTGGGCTTTACGGTCGATTTTTCGGCTGAAGCTTCGGTCGCAGCATCTACCGCAGGCGCGGCCACGGCGGAAGAGGCCTCGGAATCGGCCTTGCGAGGACGGCCGCGACGCTTCTTGGAAGCTTCGGCGGCAGGTTCAACAGATTCGGAAGTCGCTTCATCGGCTTTTTTCGCGCGACGAGCGCTGGGCTTCTTCGGCGCAGCTTCGCTCGCGGCACCATCGGACGCAGGCGCGGCCGCGGGGGCCGCCGCGGGCGCGGCGGCCGGCTCGGTGATCATCTCGTCAGCGATCATGCGTTAGCAACCTTCTCCCAGTCCTTCAAGAAGGACTCGAGACCGCGGTCGGTAAGCGGATGCTGAATCATTTTCTTCAGAACATTGAAGGGAACGGTGGCGACATCGGCGCCCATCAGGGCAGCCTGCGTCACATGGTTCGCGCTGCGAATGGAAGCGGCGATAATCTCGACCTGCTCATGGTTGACGGTGTTCTCGCTGTAATCGTAGTTGTTGATAGCGGTCACGACGTTTTCCAGCTGGGAGAGGCCGTCTTCAGAGATATCGTCGAAACGGCCCACGAACGGTGAGATGTAGCGAGCGCCAGCGCGGGCAGCCAAAATAGCCTGAGGAACGGTGAAGCACAGCGTCATGTTCACGCGAATGCCCTCGTCGGCGAGCGTGCGGCATGCGGCCAGGCCCTCGACCATCGTGGGGATCTTCACCACGACGTTGGGAGCGATGGCGGCCAGCTCGCGGCCGTCGCGCACGATTTCGTCGCGCGTCATGGCAACGCTCTCGGCGCTCACGGGGCCGTCGACGATTTCGCAGATGCGCGCGATGTGGTTGTGGAAGTCGTCAAGCTTGCCACCGATGCGCGAGTACAGCGTAGGATTGGTGGTTACGCCAGCGAGGGCGCCCCAGCTCGCAGCTTCTTTGATCTCGTCGAGATCGGCGGTGTCGAGAAAGAACTTCACTTTTCCTCCTTTATATGCAGGAATGCCCGAACCTTTTGGCAGGGCCTATACACGATTGATTGCGCGGAAAGGCACGCGAGAATTGAGTTCTATGGAAAATGGGATAGATTTCTGAGAACGGGCCGATAATACCACGTCGTACAGAAGAAGGCGCTGAAAAGCAGCGAAAAAGAAACAACGCCGCAAAAAGGGTCGCCCATGGCGACCCTTTCAAGCATTTCCAAACGTAAATGTTCGCTATTCGGCGACCTCGACGAGCTCAATCTCGAACGTGAGGTCTTTGCCGGCGAGCTCGTGGTTCATATCGAACACGCACTTCTCGCTGTCGACCGAAACGACCTTCGCCGGGAAGGGTCCCATGGGGCCCTGGAAGTACACCGTCTGGCCAACGGGCAGCTGATCGGCGTTGGGGACCTTCGAAACAGGAACTTCCTGAACGGCCTGCGGGTTATATTCGCCATAGGCATCGGCGGCGGGGATTTTCACCGTTTTCTTCTCGCCAACGGCCATATCCTTCACGGCAGCGTCGAAGCCGGGAATCATCTGACCGGCCATGCAGGTGAACTCGATGGGTTCGTTGCGATCGTAGCTGCAGTCGAACTGCGTGCCGTCGTCGAGCGTGCCGCGGTAGTGGGCCTTGACCTTTTTGCCTTCGTTGCTCATGGGAGCACGTCCTCTCTTTGTATTGAAAGATGCATGCCGCTCACTATACCCGATTGGCTTCGTTATTTCGACGCAATATACCAGCCATCGCAAATCGATACAGAACCACGAAGGTGGACGACGCGCGCACTGGGCAGCCTACGCCGCAATCGGCTGCGTATATTGCCATCCAACAAGCATGGTCACCACGATGGCAACAAGCGAGGCCACCGCAGCCGCGAGAATCGTTTGCCACCAGTTCAACCGCGCCATCACAGGGAACCGCACTTGCAATCTGCGGCGATCAAGAAGCGCATAGGCGGTCGCTGTGAGCATGGTGCCCAGCATGAACCAGTATTCAAGAAGGACGAACCACATCGGCAGCCCCTCGATTCCCTCAACACCCGGGTTGAACGGGCTCGTAAAGGCTATCGCCATGAAAAAGAGATACACGATTGTGAGCACCACGTTCCACGCGACGCCCAACCCTTGCGGAATGAACTGCGATGGCGTTCTTTTTGAATGCCCGTGCATTTCTGGCGCCCAGTTGGCGCCAAGCGCATCGGAACCACAAGCAACCCCGGTCGCATATCCCGAAGCAGATGCGCTCACCCCTGTCGCCATTTCGGCCGATGCGCAGCCGCCTTGCGGTCCGAAGTTCCGTCCCGCTCGGTCGTCCCAGCTGCCGTTTGCGCTCATGCAGCCCGTTTGCATGAAACTCACTTCATGCAAAGCGAGCTTGAATGCGGCTTTCAACTCGCGAACGCCCTTGTAGCGATTCTTCGGATCGAATGCCGCCGCTTTCGCAATCACACGCCTCATCGCCTCAGGGACGCCGTCTATCTTGAAATTACGTTCGCGCAACGTGGCATCGGGCACGTTGCCGACCAGGCAAAAATAGAGAAGCAGCCCAAGGGCATACACATCGGATCGCACCGTCGTTTGGGCAAAACCGAATTGCTCGGGCGGCGCATAGGCGCGCGTGCCGAAATGCGTCGTGTCGGTTTGCGCTCCCTGCATGCACGTGCGCGATATCCCGAAGTCGATAATCGTCAGAGATTCACTCGACAGCATGATGTTTCCTGGCTTCAAATCGCGATGCACGATGGGCGGGTCAAATCGTTCATGCAGCTCGCACACCGCATCGCACACACGAGGAAACACATCGGCCGCCAACGCCATCGAAGGCGCGCATCGGCGAACGACATCCTCGAGCGTTTCGCCGAACACGTACTCCATGACAACCACGATTTCGTCACCGATAATCGCGCAATCGTATATGCGAGGAATGTATCGGAAGCGCCTCCCTGCCTGCTGAGCAGCGAAAATACGTTCATACGCACCTCCAAGACCCGATGAGCGTTCAATGCGCTTTCGAACGAAAGGGCCTTGCGAGGCGCCATTCACGCCCTCGAAATGCACGCGCTCGGTAATTTCGGTCGAAGATTCCTTCAGGACCTCGTCGACGACATAGCAGTCTTGGCGGCGCATCGCCTCAAGCTGGGCAGCCAACTCATGGGAGATTTCATCGCATTCATCGCTCACGGCACATCCCCCTTCGCCGCAAGCGGTATCATCGCCGCCGGCGGCGCACCCACGGGCAGCAATTGCGAAACCACGGCATACGCCACAAGAGCCCGACGCGCGGCGCGGGCTCTCAATCAATTCGCTTTCGCATGTGTTGTGAGACAGAAAAGCCATGCGGCAATACTAACAGACAATATCGCCTGCCGCATCGGCGGCATCACGAGCGCACCGCTATTGGCAAATGGTCTGCTCGCCGAAACGGTACAATTCCTCATCGGCGCGCCGCAGCGTGAGGCCCTTTTCTATGCAGAAAATGATAATCGCATCGCGTCGATCCTTACAGTAGAGGGCACTTTGCCCCGCCGCCTGCAACAAGCGATTCGTCTCGCGCAAATCGAGATTCATGGCGAACGCGAGCGCGAGCGCCTTATCTCGTCCGCATCCACGCTCACCCTTGAAAATCTGCCAACCGAACGCTTCGTTAAGGCCAGCTTCGCGAATCACTTTCGAACGAACCAAACCGTGATTGGCGAGCAGCCATTGCAGATATTCGGACAATGTCGGTGCCTGCAAATTATGCGTGCTCGTAAACTGTTCCGGGCTGGGACTTTCGAGCAATTCGCACAGCAGCTCTTCGGTAAGCGGTTCCTTCACGCGATATTTCCTTCGTTTCCGTCGACGGGCGCGGGCCTGCGCGCGTGCGGCCGGTTCATCGTTCAGCCATTCGCGCGCTGGCTCCCCGTAGGTAAATGCAAAATCGCCCACAATTGTACCCTGCGAAAATGCGTCCGACTACATGTTCGCGATTGCGTAGTCGGCTTCTTCTTCGGTGAATTTCTCGCCGTATTCGGAAGTGAGCTGGTCATGAATCGCGGCCGGCGACATGTTCATCATTTCCTCGTACGACTTCGCCTTTTCAAGAGCATTTGCGTTCCAGTCGGCAACCACGTTGTCAATCGCATATTGCGCCGCCTCGGCAGAGAACTGCTCACCGTATTCGCTCGTCAGTTGATCATAGATGCCCTGCTTCGACATATGCATCGTGTCGGAATAGCTCTTCGCCTTCGCCAAGGCAGATTCATATTCCCGAGGAACCTCAGCTTCGGCGGGCTGTTGCGGGGCCGCCTGCTGGCTCGATTCCGCCACCGAAGCATCGGACGCCGCCGAGCTTGTTTCGCTTGCAGACGGAGCTCCACTTGACGCACTCGCGCTCGTCGCGGCAGAACCGTTCGTTGCGTCGTCAATCGCCGCCGAATACATGCTCTGCGTCGCCAAAACCACGACAAGCGCAACCACATTCAGAACAAGCCCGACAATGGCCAAGACCTTGCCCGATTTCTTGCCACGGATGACGGCGATAACGCCAACCACTCCGAAAATACCGCCCAGCAACGCAAGCAGCGCAGAAAGGTTATTCACGATAGGCATCCACGACGAGACAATCGCGATAACACCAAGCGCAAGAGACGTAATGCCCATCGCCGTCTTCGGCATTGCGGTTTCGGGCGCCGGCTGCGGAGCCTGGGGCTGGTACTGCGTGTTTTCCATTTCTGATTCCTTCCCATTAAAATGCATGGTTTATTTCGAGAACAAAACCAGGAATCATGCTAAGGGTTTCCGCATTCAAAAACATTTGCTGCCAGCTAATGAAAGTTGTGTTCTGGTATTGCAAAATTGTTGCGCAACAGATTTTCGAAAAACAGTGATACGGTTTATTGCATGCCAAGTGCCCGCCGCATTCCTCCACGCAAATTCGGAGTGCCCGGGCGCTTGGCCCCTTTCCAGTCGCTCTCGCGGCGCTCCCCCCCTACGGAGCATGCTGACGCGCCGCATCCACCGCAAAACATCGCGGCGCTCGAGTCAAAACCGCGAAGGTGTGCGACGGGCCAGCGCATACAACAAACATTCTTCACACCGCTTACCCCCCACAAGAGCCGATTATCTGCGAAGCGCCCTCCCGACCCCTTGAAATATGTACTTCCTTGATACCATTTCCCCTAACGGGAAAGGCGCATTTCAGCGCCCTAAATCATGGAGGGAATTATGAAAAAATTGAAGACTGGCGCACTCGCGACGCTTATTGCGTGCGCAATGGCCGCTTGCCTGGGCCTCGTTGCCTGCTCAAGCGGGCCCACTGACGAGGAAGTCATCAAAGAAGGCATCGCAAGCGAACTCGACCCCATCAAGAACCTCGATGACGCCACCTTGGACGAAATTCTCTCCGAGGCCGGCAGCGAATTCGCCATGCTCGAGTCGATGGGCATTGACAGCAAGACGCTCGTGAAGTCGTACCTCGACGGCTTTGACTATACCATCGATTCGGTCGAGGTCGACGGCGACTCTGCAAAGGCGACCCTTACCGCAACCTGCAAATCGTTCACCGACGCAAGCACAAAGGCTGAAGAGCTTGCCGAAGCCTGGGGCGAACAGATGACCGACGAGCAACTGGCAAGCATGACCCAAGACGACATTACCGCAAAAATCGGCGAAATCACCATGCAGGCCATCGACGAGACGCAAGCCATCGATATGCCCCTCGTGCTTACGTTCACCAAAAACGACAACGAGTGGACCCCCGACGCCGACGTGCTCGGATCGTTGCTGAATCTTTTCGAATAGGACCAGCGCCAATCGATAACACATTTCGGGCAGCTTTCGGGCTGCCCGTTCTTTTTGCTTTGTTGCTCCCTTTTCGGCTTCTTTGCGCTACTATATTAGAACACTTGTTCGTTATTCATCGGCGAAAGGAATCTGGCGCCTTGCAAAATCGGAGCGGCAAAACGTATGTATGCATCGACTTGAAAAGCTTCTACGCCTCGGTCGAATGCGCCGAGCGGGGGCTCGACCCCGATAAGGCGCTGCTCGTCGTAGCCGATCCCGCACGCTCCGAGAAAACCATCTGTCTCGCCATATCGCCCGCTATGAAGGAGCTCGGCGTGCGCAACCGATGCCGCGTTTTCGAGATTCCCGAGGGCATCAAATATTTCAAGGCGAAGCCGCGCATGCGACTCTACATGGAGCGCTCCGCCCAAATTTACGGCATCTATTTGCGGCATGTATCCCCCGCCGACATCTATCCCTATTCAATCGACGAGTGCTTCATCGACGCAACGCCCTATTTAGCGCTCGAAAAGAAAACCGCGCGCGAATGGGCAGCCGAGCTCATAGAGGCTGTGAAAGCGGAAACGAGCATAACAGCCACGGCGGGCATTGGGGAAAACCTCTTCCTGGCAAAGGTTGCGCTCGACGTGCTCGCAAAGAAGAGCCCCGATTTCATTGGGGAACTCACCGAGGCATCATTTCGCGAAACCATGTGGCACCACGAGCCCATCACCGATGTTTGGAACATCGGCCCCGGCATTGCGGCGAGGCTCGCCAAACACGGCGCGCGCACGCTTTATGACATAACGCAGCTGCCAGAAGATGTGCTCTATCGCGAATTCGGAGTAAACGCCGAATTCCTCATCGATCACGCCTGGGGCCAAGAGCCTTGTACCATCGAGGAAATCAAGGCATGGAAGCCCGTTGGAAAGTCCATAGCCAACGGGCAGGTGCTCGAACACGACTACTCGTTCGAAGACGCCCGCACCGTGCTGCGAGAGATGGTTGAATCGAGCGTGCTCGACATGATTGAGAAGGGCTTAGCGGCACGGCGCGTGTCGCTGCATGTGGGCTACGCGAAGGCCCATGGCACCACCGCAACCGGAGGCTTCGCCCATCTCCAAACGCAAGCCGAACTGAAGCACGCTTACGACAATGCGAGATTCAACGAGGTCCAAAGTCATCGGCCGCATCGCAATGCGGACGACGAAACGCGCATTTTCGTCGGCGAGCACGGCACACGAATCGTTGGACCCGGCGCACGAAACAGCGGCTACCACGAAGCCACAGGTGGAGCGCGCACGCTCGATGCGCCCACGAACTCATTCCATCTCCTGTTCGGCGCCGCGGCGCAGCTCTTCGACGGCCACGTCGATCCCGAACGCCCAATACGACGCATTATGTTGGGTTTTTCCGAAATCGTCGAAGCGGAAGGCTGTCAAATGAGTCTTTTTTCCGCACCCGAAGAAGAACAGCGCGAACGGGATATACAAAAAGCCATGCTTGCCGTGCAATCGAGGTTCGGCAAAAACTCCGTGCTCTTCGGCACGAGCTTTAAAAAGAACGCGACGATGCGCAAGCGAAACATGCAAATTGGAGGTCACAATGCCGGCTGAATGGGATACCTATCTTGAACGCATGGGCGTCGAAGAAGCGAATGCGCCATACGAGCACAAGGCACGCGCCTATCCCGAGCGGGCGCGCCAATTCATGCCATTTTCGGTGTTGAGGGGCTACGAGGAAATGCTCACCGAAGTAGAGCGAAACGCCATCGCGGAAGAAGGACGCTTCACGGAAGCGTACCGCGACGACACTCCATAATAGAAGGCTCGTCCACCCCTCCCCGAAGACGGCCAACAAAAAAAGAGACCGAAAGAAATTTCGGTCTCTTTTCGTTTCAAGCGAAAGGGTTTTACGCGTTCAGCTTCTTGGCAAGCAGCTGGTTGATAACCTTCGGATTGCCCTGGCCGCGCATTTCCTTCATGCACTGACCCACGAAGAAGCCGATGAGCTTCGTGTTGCCCTCTTTGTAACGAGCAACCTCATCGGGGTTCGCGGCAATCACGGCATCGACAACGGCCTCGATGGCGCTCGTGTCGCTTACCTGTTTCATGCCACGTTCGTCAACGATGGCCGAGGGGTCCTTATCCTCGTCAATCACAGCAGCGAAAACTTCCTTGCCCTGCTTCGAGGAAATTGCATCAGTCGCAATAAGCTCAACGAGCTCAATTGCGCGCGCAGGCGTAAGCGGGCATTCCGCCAAGTTGAACGACTCGTCGGCGTTCAAGCGCGCCGTGATGTCATTAATCGCGAGGTTCGCGAGCGGCTTAGCCAGCTTGGAAGCTTTATCGCCGGCAAGCTCCATACCCTTCTCGAAGAAGTTCGAGGTGGCGCGGTGCTCAACCAAATGACGCGCGTCGTAGGCCGAAAGGCCGAAGCATTTCTGGTAGCGCGCGGCCTTCTGGTCGGGCAGTTCGGGAAGCTTGGCGCGAACGCCGTCGATCCACTCGTCGGTCAAATCGTACGGAGCAAGGTCGGCCTCGGGGAACAGGCGGTAGTCATCAGCGGTTTCCTTCACGCGCATCACGATGGTACGCTTCGCCGACGGATCCCAGTGGCGCGTTTCCTGGTAGATTTGACCACCCTCTTCAAGCACCTGGGCCTGACGGCAAATCTCATAAGCCAAGCCGTCATGCAAATTCTTGAACGAGTTCATATTCTTGAGCTCGGTCTTCACGCCCAAGCCCGTAGAACCGCGGCGGCGCAGCGACACATTGCCGTCGCAACGCATGGAGCCTTCCTCCATGGAGCAGTCGGAAATGCCAATGGCCAAATAGATTTGGCGAAGCTTCTGCATGAACAGGCGGGCCTCTTCAGGCGTGCGCAAATCAGGCTCGGTCACAAGCTCGATGAGCGGCGTACCCGCGCGGTTGTAGTCGACGAGCGAGTGCGTAGCACCAGCGATACGGCCTTCGTCGCCGCCGATATGCACCATCTTGCCCGCGTCCTCTTCCATATGGATGCGCGTGATGCCCACGTGCGCCACATAGCCGTCTTCGGTTGCGGTGACGTTGCCCTGGCTTTCGCCTGGCTTCAAGCCGTCAAGGTCGATGCGCTCTTTTGCGCCGGCGCCGTCGACCTCAAGGTCGAGGTGGCCGCGCATGCAGAACGCCACGGGGCCCTGCGTGGTCTGGAAGTTTTTCGCCATATCGGGATACATATAGTTCTTGCGGTAGAACATCGAATGCTTCTCGATATCGCAATTGGTGGCCAAGCCGGCGAGCACAATGCTCTCGATGGCGGCCTTGTTGGGCACGGGGAGCGCGCCAGGCAGGCCCAAGCAAATGGGGCACGTGTGCGTATTGGGGTCGGCGCCGAATTCGAGCTTGCAACCGCAGAACATCTTCGTGTTCAACGTAGTAAGCTCGGCATGAATCTCCAAGCCGATGACGGCTTCCCAATCCTGCAAAACCTCTTCGAGTTTCTTCATGCTATTCACCGGCCTTTCCAGCAGCAAAATCGGGCGCGATGGGGGCTGCGCCATACACGGCCTCGAGCGCCGCCGCAGCGCGGAACATGTTCTCGTCTTTGAACTGTGGCGCGATAAGCTGCACGCCCACAGGCAGGCCCGTATCGCTGCCCAGGCCGCACGGCACGTTCATGCCGCCGTTGCCTGCGATATTGATCGACACCGTGAAAATGTCAGACAGGTGCATCTCGACCGGATCGCCGATTTCGCCGAACTTGAATGCGGTACGCGGGCTCGTAGGCGCGAGAATGACGTCGCATTTCTCGTATGCAGCCTGGTAGTCCTGCGTAATAAGCGTGCGCACCTGCTGAGCCGGATAATAGTACTTCTCGTACACGCCACTCGAAAGCAGGTAGCTGCCCAGCATAATGCGGCGCTTGGCCTCCATGCCGAAGCCGGCAGCGCGGCTTGCCTCGTATTGGCTGCCGAGGTCTTTGTGGCCTTCGGCGCAATAGCCATAGCGAACCGAGTCGAAGCGCGCCAAATTCGAGAACGCCTCGCACGGGCCCAGCACGTAATATGCGGAAATGGCCGCATCGGCATGAGGAAGCTCGACTTCCACGATTTCGGCGCCCGCCTCGCGAAGTGCCTCGGTGGCTTCAGAAACGCGAGCCTTCACCTCGTCGGTAAGGCCGGGCGCATTCATGAATCCGGGCACAACGCCAATGCGCATACCTTCGACACCCTGCTCGCACGCGGCGCGGAAATCGGCCTTCACGTACTGCGAGGTGCAGTCCATGGGATCGTGGCCGCAAATGGCGTCCATCGCGGCGGCGGCATCGCGCACGCTGCGCGCGAACGGGCCGACCTGGTCAAGCGAGCTGCCGAACGCAACCACGCCATAACGCGAAACCATGCCATAGGTCGGCTTCACGCCGACAATACCGCAGAACGCTGCAGGCTGGCGAATGGATCCACCCGTGTCGGAACCGAGCGTGACGCACGCAAGACCAGCCGCGACCGATGCCGCGGAGCCGCCGGAGCTGCCGCCCGGGACGCGCTCAAGATCCCACGGATTTTTGGTGGGGCCGAACGCGGAGGTCTCGGTGGAGCTGCCGAATGCGAATTCGTCCATGTTGAGCTTGCCCAGCGGAATGCCGCCTGCCTCAATAGTTTTGGCAACGCACGTCGCGGTATAAGGCGAGACGTAGTTTTCAAGCATGAGGGATGAACACGTGGTGTGCGTGCCCTCGTAGTTCATGTTGTCTTTGAACGCCACAGGCACGCCAGCGAGCGGACCTATTTCGTCAAAGGTACCGTTTGCGAGCGCCTCATCGATTTTCGCGGCCTGCTCGAAGGCAGCATCTTTCGTGAGTTCCAAGAATGCATGCACTTCGCCATCGAGTTCCTCGATGCGCTTGAAGCTTGCCTCAGCAACTTCACGCGCCGTGAAATCACCTGCCAGAAGACCGGCACGAATGTCGGCCACGTTCATATTCGCGTCATACGCCATCACTGATCGCCTCCGCCCAAAATAGCCGGGATAAGGAAGCTACCGTCTTGCTGCTTAGGAGCATTGGAGAGCGCCTGCTCCTGCGTGAAACCAGGTACTTCCACGTCTTCGCGCATCACGTTGGAAAGGCCTCCGATGGGATGGAACGTAGGATCCACGCCCTCGAGGTCAAATTCGGTGATGGGCTTAAGCGTTTCGATGATGCTGTTCAAATCAACCGTCATCTGAGCGAGCTCTTCATCGGTGAGCCCGATGCGCGCATACGTGGCAATGTCACGCACGTCGCGTTCTGTGAGTTGCTGAGTCATGCGACTTCTCTTTCCTTCTCGATTCGCTTTTCCACAGGCGACCTGCCAGCAGTTTCTCAAAGCGAACTGCATGAGAACATAACGTTCGTATGATAGCAAACCCGCAGGCAACTACGCACGAGCCAACCAGATGCCCAGTAAAGTTCAACAGACCGAAATACGCAGGACGCGTATGCCTAATGAAGCGGCCTGTTTTCCGGTCACTCAAATCCCGCCGGATGGCTGCTCGGCGGGGCTTTCGCCTGGGCCACGACGGGCTACCGCTCGCCTTCGGCTCGCTATGCGCCCGTCTGGCGGCGTTTCATTTTGAAGTTAAAGCGGAAATGAACGCCGACGACCCTTGCGAAAGCCCCGCCGAGCGCCCATCCGGCCCGAGCGAGCCACGAACCCTTCCAAACAAGGACAAAACAAAGCATTCCGCCGCTGCAGCGCAACACAGGGCGGGTGCTCGCCTCGGCCTTCTCGTAGGCCGTCGGCGTTCAAACTTGATTTTAATCTTTACACGAAACGCCGCCAGGCGGGCGCATAGTGAGCGAAGCGAACGATAGCCCGCCGTGGTCAGCGAGAAGACCGAGGCGAGCACCCGCCCGAGAGGGACTCAATCGTCTCCTACTCCCCCGCCTCGAATTTCGCAATGGCATCGAGGAACGCTTCACCGTAGCGCTCAAGCTTGCGCGAACCCACGCCGTTGACCTCAAGGAAATCGAGCGCGTCCTTCGGACGGCGCACGCACATATCGCGCAGCGCTCGGTCGGAAAACACCATGTAAGGCGCGATATTTCCCGCATCGGCGAGCTGCTTGCGCAAAGCGCGCAGCTCTTCAAACAGCGCATCGTCGCCCACACTCGTCGCGCCCACGCCAAACGTCACGGAAGAAGTGGGCGAAGACGCCGCTTTTCCTTTCTTGGGAAGCGTCGACTTCTTCATCTGCTTGATTGAGAACGTAAAGTCTTCCATGAAGGCCTCATGCGAGCGCGCGCCAAGCCCGACGGTTGGAAATTTCCCTTCGCTCACCTGCAGAAAGCCCTCGGACGCAAGCAGCTCGATGACTTCTTTGACCTGCGAGATCGAATCGCTCACTGTATCGTAGGAATCGAGCGTTTCGAAATTTCCTTCGAACACGCGCTGCGATTTGGAACCGCGCACAATGTCGGCCACAAGGGTCTTGCCAAACGCGCCGCCCAATTCGCGCACGCATTTCACGCAGGCGCGGGCCGTATCGGTCACGTCGATCGATTCGAATTCCCCTAGGCAATTCGAGCAGTTCCCGCACTCGGTCGAACCATTCTCAAACGGCGTTTGGTCGCCGAAATAATTGAGGATATAGCGGCGCAAGCAGCCTGTCGTGTGGCAATAGCCCACCATAGCCTCGAGCATGCGGCGCTGCGCGGCTCGCGCGATTTCAGCCTCCTCAGGCTGCTGAGTGGCGTATTCGCTGTCGCCCTCGATAAAGAAGCGGCAGGTAGACACGTCGCCATCGCACCACAGAAGAAGGCACTCGCTCGGCTCGCCGTCGCGTCCCGCGCGGCCCGCCTCCTGGTAATACGCTTCAAGGCTTTTCGGCATGTTGTAATGCACGACCCAGCGCACGTTCGACTTGTCGATTCCCATGCCAAAAGCGTTCGTCGCAACCATGATGGGAGCATCGTCATTGATGAACCGTTCTTGGGCATCGTCGCGTTCGGCCTTATTCATGCCGGCATGGTAACGAGCCACAGGCAGCCCTTCGGCGGCAAGCCAGCCCGAAAGGCCGTCGACATCTTTGCGCGTCGAGCAATACACGATGCCCGAATCGCCCGAATGCGCCGCAATGAACTGGGCAATTCGCGTGCGCTTTTGCTTCGGATTGAGCTTTTCGACGCCAAACTTCAAATTCGCGCGATCGTATCCCGTAACGACGCATTCGGGGTTTCGCAGTCCAAGTAAAGCGGAAACATCGCGACGCACTTTATCGGTCGCCGTGGCAGTAAGCGCGATGACGGGCGGTCGTTTCGGCAGGCTTTCGATGAAATCGGCAATGCCGGTATAGGCAGGACGGAAATCTTGGCCCCATTGAGACACGCAATGGGCCTCGTCAACGGCGATAAGGGGAATTTCTACGCGGCTCGCAAACTCTCGAAACAGCGGATCGGCCAAGCGTTCAGGCGCCACGTACATGATTTTATACGTGCCCGCCTCGGCGCGCGCAAGCACGGTGCGCTGCTGGCCAGGCGTTAAGGTCGAATTCAAAAAAGATCCGCGCACGCCTGCATCGATAAGAGCGTTCACCTGGTCTTTCATAAGGGAAACGAGCGGCGATACCACCAGCGCGAGCCCCGGCAGAACAATCCCCGGAATCTGATAGCACAACGACTTGCCAGCACCCGTGGGCATAATGCCGAGCGCGTCGCGGCCGGAAAGCACGGCGCCAATGAGCACCTCTTGGCCTTGGCGAAACGTTTCGTAGCCAAAGTACGTTGAAAGAGCCTCTCGAGCAGCATCCATTGAAGGCGTGCACGGCGTCATGTTCGCCGCCGAAAGCCCCTGAATATTCGCCATCGATTCACCCTTTCCAAAACGCCCACGACAAAAAGATGGGCAACGCACGCAACGCGCGCATCGCCCATCTTCGAAACAGAATAGAAGCCCCTCGGGCGTATCTGCCCGTTACACGTTGAACTTGAAGTGCATGACGTCGCCGTCCTGCACCACGTACTCCTTGCCTTCCTGGCGGAGCTTGCCGGCGTCGCGGCAGCCCTTTTCGCCACCGAGAGACACATAGTCTTCGAAGCTCGCGGTTTCAGCCTTAATGAAGCCGCGCTCGAAGTCGGAGTGAATGACGCCCGCAGCCTGCGGCGCTTTCGCGCCCACGGGAATGGTCCAAGCGCGCGTTTCGGTTTCGCCGCTCGTGAAGTAGCTCTGCAGGCCAAGCAGGGCGTAGGCGCTGCGAATAAGGCGAGCGAGGCCGCTTTCGGAAAGACCCAGCTCCTCCATGAACATCTTGGCGTCTTCAGGATCGAGCTCAGCCAAATCGGCTTCCGTCTTAGCGCAAATAGGCACGGGAATCTGGCCATCGATTTCGGGAAGCTCGGCGTTGAGCTGGTCCTCATCGACGTTGGCGATGTAGAGCATGGGCTTGCACGTGAGCAGACACAGGTCTTTGATGGAAGCGAGCTCTTCATCGCTCAGCCCCAGCGTGAGCACGCGATGGCCCTCGTTCAGACCCGCGAGCACCTTCTTGGCGGTCTCGAACTTGAGCATGAGCGACTTATCGCGCTTCGCTTCCTTTTCAAGGCGAGGCAGCGCCTTATCGACCGTGGCGATGTCGGCCAGCACGAGCTCGGTCTTAATGGTTTCGACGTCGCTTTGCGGGTCGACCTTCTTGGAAACGTGCTCGACGTTGGGATCGCTGAAGAAACGAACGACTTCGCAAATCGCATCGGTCTCGCGAATGTTGGCCAAGAACTTGTTGCCCAGACCCTCGCCCTGGCTTGCACCGGCAACCAGGCCAGCAATGTCAACGAATTCGACTGTTGCCGGCACGATTTTAGCCGGATGGTCGATTTTCGCGAGTTCATCCAAACGATAATCGGGAACGGGAACCATGCCCGTATTGGGCTCAATGGTGGCAAACGGATAGTTCGCGGCGAACCCGGTTTTCTTGGTAAGGGCGGTGAAAAGCGAAGACTTGCCAACGTTGGGCAGGCCAACAATACCGATAGAAAGCGACATGCGCATCCCCTTCATACTTACTTGCGGCGATAAAACTCATCAATGATAGCAAAACGCCGCGCAACCTGCGTCGTTTTCGACAATTCCCCACTCGATATCGGCATATGGCGGCCGAAGCTTGATTTGCAAGTTCATCCGAACACTTCGATTTCGTTATCGAACTCAGTCGGA
>ERZ824473.275-NODE-275-length-99246-cov-9.635723_pt1 | contig 99246 bp, 89 predicted proteins | sample MGYA00519874_ERZ824473 | MGnify/ENA primary metagenome ERZ824473 (study PRJEB31778, sample SAMEA3449151) | human gut metagenome | biome: human gut; feature: human-associated habitat; material: faeces | place: United Kingdom | collected 2010/2012 ...
CGCCGCGGTGTGAGACGACCAACACTTTTTTCGATGCGGGATCGTGCAGTTCGGCGACGATCGCTTCGGCCCGGCCGCCGGTTTGCGACGGGGCGGTCTGTTCTCCGCACGCTGCTCCGGTGAGAGCAGCGGCGAGAATCAGCAGATGAGTGATTTTTCGTTTCATAGGTTATCGTTGGATGAAGACTTCGTTTTCTTATATCAGTTTCCGGCAGGACGATAGAGGATGTTCGCCGGAGTGACGTCGACTGCCGAGGCGTCGTAGGCGCCGAGATAGTCCATGTAGTTGTCGGCGTTGACGCCCGTCATGATGCAATCGCCTCCGTTGTAGGTTCCTACGTCACCTTGTGCGATGCAGTTTCGGAACTTCGCGGCTTTTTTACACTGTCCGAAGAAGGTTCCCTTGTAGTCGTTGTCGGGGCGGTCGGAGATGACACGGCCGTAGCTCTCGCATCCGATGAATTCGTTGTCGTTGTGGTTTACCAGACAGAGAATGCCGCCGGCGGCCCCCTTCGTACGGCTGATTAGATCGCCGCGGTTCACGACGTTGGTGAATTTGATTCCCGGTCCGGTGATGCAGGTGATGTTGCCGAGGCGGGCGTATCCCGATCTGGGAAAGGCGTTGTCGTTGAGTCCGTAGTTGGTACAGTCGGTCAGGTGCGTGTAGCGGTTGGCTGCGGCGACGATGCCGGAAGCACGTCCGACCTTTGTCGTGAGGTCGCCGCGGTTGATACATCCGTTGAAGATTACGGGGTTGGCCGAACTGGCGAGGTTGGTGCTGAACCCGCAGATGCCGCCGACGTGTATGCCCGTCGCTCCGTTGCCGGTATTGCCGCCGTCTTCGGACGTGAGGGCGGCTTCGTTGGTCAGGCGGTCGAGTACGACGCCTTTGCTGGCGAAGGCGAGTCCGACCATGCCCATCGTCATGCGGACGTTGCCTGCCGAGCCGTCGAACGACATCGGGGCGTTGTTGACGATATTGCGCACGGTAGCGTCGTAGACCACGCCGGCCAGAATGCCGCAGTCGGTGCCTTTCGAGGCTTTGACCGCCAGCGAACAGGAGGCGTCGAAGACGAGATTTTCGACGACGGCTCCGGGGCCCAATGCGCCGAAGAATCCCCATGCGCGGTTGGGAGTCGAGTTGTCGCATACCATGTGGAAATTACGGATCGAGTGCCCCTGCCCGTCGAAGAAGCCCGTGAATGGACGTCCCGATTCGATCGTCAATGCGTTGGTGCCCGTCAGCGGACAGACCGCATCGCCGATCGGTGTCCACGTTTCGATGCCGGTCATGTCGATGTCGTTGAGCAGTACGACGAAGCCTCGTTCATCTTGCCAGGGGGCGAGACTTTCGCCCGCATTGACTGCCGCGGCGAATTCGATGAGATCGTCGGCCGTCTCGATACCGCCCGGAGACGCGAAGGCGTAGAGCGCTTTGGCGAGATGTCGGGCCGAGAAGATACCGTTCTTCTCGTTGTAGGTGCGTATTCCCGATTTGTAGATGTTTTTTGTGTAGGTTCTGCCGTCGGTCGTCGTGAGCGTGAGTTTCAGACCGGTCTCGGAGATGAAGCGCCCTACGGGGAACTTGATTGTCTGGGGACGGGTCAGGTCGGCGTTATCGGGGAAATGCAACGTCAGTTTCGATCCCGTTCCGCCGGGGGCCGGCGTGAGGGCGAGGGTCGAAGGGTCGACCGTACCTGTGAAGGTCAGATAGCCGTCGAAGTCCTCCTGCGAGGCGGGTTCCACGGCGAGCGATTGCGCCGGACTATCCAATTCGCCGGCATCGATGCGCAGTTCGATGACCGAGAAGATATTGCGGAACGAGACATGGAGTGCACCCTCCGCAAGATTCTTATCGAGCGGTGTCCCGACCAGCGGTGCGCAGGCCGTGTTGGTCTGCTCCGTGCCTTGCAGGGTGATTGTACGCTGGGGTTCCACCGCAACGGTGCCTTCGACGGTCGTGACGGGATAGTAGGCCGTCAGCGGTTTCGAGGGGTCGTAGGCCGTGATCCCCGTATCGCTGGCGAAGGTGGTCGTGGCACCCGCTTCGGTAGCCGTGTAGACATAGGCCGTACCGTCGTAGACGACCGTAATGCGATCGCCGACTTCCCATGTGCTTTTTCCTTCGATGATGTCGGTTCGCGTTGCCGGAGTGCAGGAGGCTTTGATGACGAGTCCTGATGAGGCGTGGGGCGGAGTCGGTTCGTCGGTTTCGGGATTTCGGGTGCAGCTTCCGAGCAGCAATGCTGCGCCGAATAGGATGATATATGTTTTTTTCATTTTTTCTGCAAAATTATTCTTTGTTCTGGTCCTCCTCGAATTCCGTGTCCTCGATGCCGTTATCGGGTCTTTCCTGCCCGATGTGGGACATGTCGGTGACGGCGTAGGGCGTAGTCAGGGCATAGCGTGCTGCTTGCAGGGCGATCGGGGCATTCGCCTCGGTAACAGGGGTCGAATAGCTGCCGTGGGTGGTATTCGATGTCGTATAGCGGAACGGATTTCCGTCGAGCGTCACACCTCCGAAGGCAGGCGAGATCAGTTTTTCGAATACGGCGCACGATGCGGCATAACGCGAAATGCCGTAGTCCATGTGGTACCCGTCGCGGGTCATGTCCATCGCGTTTTGGAGTTTCGACGTGCGGAGATTTTGCAGGACGGTGCCTGTGGCGATCACATCGTCGAATGCGACTTCGCTCATTACTTTTTGGCCTTGTGCGACGATGGCGGCGTACATGTCCGTCTGCGACGAGGCGAAGTTGTTGACGATCACCGTCTGTTGCGAATAGCTGACGAGTGCGGGATCGGCATAGGCCTGCGACAGAATATAGTAAAACTTGGGCATGGCGCCGGTTTGCGTTGACTTGACGTTGTCGATGAGTCCCTGCAAAGCCTCTTTCTCGGCCGAGGTCCACTTCCATGCGTTGACCTTGCCCGTGTGTTCCTGGATGGTCACGACGTCCCACTGCTCCGAAGCGGCTACTTCTTTGATCGTCTTGTTCATCGATTCGGTCCAGCCGGCCGCTCCCGGATTGCATTCGTAGCAACGGTAGTCGTTCACGGTGGCGAAGCCGTTGTTGTATTCGGGAACCGTACGCCCTCCGTAATACATGTGTGTCATCTTCACCTTGTCGATGCCCATGGCTTTCAGAATGCCGGGCAGATGCTCCACGGCATCTTTCGTAAAACTGTTCCCGATGAAGAGAATGCGCAGTTCCGCGTCGCCGCCCGCGCTTCCTCCGCCCGAGTTTCCGATTTGGTAGGCGATATTCGTAAGGGTCGATTGGTTCGCTCCTTGTTTCCCCAGGTAGTTGGCTTGCTCGGCATCGGCATAGGAGTCGAAAACGGGAGCATTGGCGTTGTAGGTTCCGACCTTGCCGCCGGCCGTACAGTCGGTCCATTGTGCCACGGCGTTGTTATACCCCCAGAATACACCTCGATAGGGGCTGTCGGTCAGGATCGTACCGTAGTTGGCACAGTTCTCGAAGGTCGCGTCGCCTGCCGCCGACGTGATGCCGCCGCAGCGGGAACCGGTCGTCGAGGTGAGATCGCCGTAGTTCGAACATCCGATCATCGACGACCCTGCGCCCATGTTGCAGGCGATGTTACCCAAACGTCCCGCATCGTTTTTCGGACAAGTGTTCAGCTGCTTGCCGTGATTTACGCAGTTGGCCAGTTGGGTATAGCGGTTGGCCGCTGCGACGATGCCCGCGGTGCGTCCTGTCGCGGAGGTGATGTCGCCGTAGTTGATGCAGTCGGAGATGATGACTTTCTGCTGCGAAGCCCCGTCGTTGGTGGTGAATCCCGCAATGCCGGCGATGTGGTAGCCCGTGGCGCCTCCGTTCGTATTGTTGTCTCGGTTTTCGGCCGTGATCGTGCCGTTGTTGTTCACGTTGTCGATTGTGACGTTGGCTGTTTCGGCAAAGGCCGTTCCTATCAGGGCCATCGTGATGCGGACATTGCCCGCCGCACCCTGGAAAAGCATCGGAGCGCTGCTCGTGATGTCACGCACCGTAGCGTCGTAAACCAGTCCGGCCACTACGCCGTTCGATGAACCGGCTGTGGACGCGACGGTGAACGAACAGCCTGTGTCGAACGAGAAATTCTCGATCACGGCGCCGGGTGCCAAAGTTCCGAACAATCCGTATGTAGCCCCCTCCTCGCTGTTCGCAGCGACCATTTTCAGATTGCGGATCCGGTAACCCTGGCCGTTGAAATGTCCTGCGAAGGGGGTTCCGGAGACCGTGAGTTTGTTGTTTGCGATGACGAAGGTCGCCTTGCCGATGGGTGTCCATTCGGCGACCTCGGACATGTCGATGTCGGTCAGCAGGCAGATCTCTCCGTTTTCGTTTTGCCATTCGCCGAGCGGCTTGCCGGAGTTGACCGCAGCCGCGAGAGCCACGAGATCGTCGGCCGTGCGAATGCCTTTGGCCGTCGAGACCTCGCCTCCGTACTTGGTATTGGTCACGCGCTCTTCGTTGCCGGCCTTGATCTTTCCGATATAATCCATGAAGTTCATTTCGTTGATGGCGACCATTTCGTAGTCGCCGCCGTTGTAGGATCCTATTCCGCCGCCTGCGATGTTGTTGTCCATCTTTCCGAGGCTGTTGATATTGGCTACGAGCGTGCCGCGGTAGGTCGTGAGGTCGGAGATTACGTTGCCGTAGTTGGCCGAATTGATGATTTCGCAGTCTGAGGCATTGGACAGACAGAGCAGTCCTCCGGCGTGGGATTGGGAGTTGGTCGTCACGACGTCGCCGTGGTTGGTGCAGCCGTTTATGATCGACTGGGTGCCGAGGATGCAGGTGATGTTGCCCAGACGTCCGCCCTTGGAGCCCGCATAGGTATTCATCATGTCGCCGTAGTTCTCGCATTCGACGATGTGCGTGAAGGTGTTGGCTGCGGCGACGATGCCCGAAGCGCGTCCTGTCGAAACGGTCATGTCTCCGTGATTTATGCAGCGCAGGAACCGATTGGCGAAGGTCGATGTGCGGGAGGTGTTCGAGAATCCGGCGATGCCTCCGACCTGAGTCGAGGTGAATCCGTTGGCGTTGGCGGCACCCGGATCCGCTTTCAGTGCACCGTAGTTTGTCAAATCGGTCAGTTGCGAAACGGTATCCTCGCTCGTGCCGGCGCCGTAGACGAAGCCGACGAGCCCCATGGTCATCAGCTTGTTTGCCGAGTTGTTGCCTTCGCAAATCATCGGTAGATAGCTGGTGCATTTCTCGATCTTCGAGTCGACGCAGGCGCCGGCGATGACGCCGGTCGAGGTCGTTCCGTTGCCCGAAACGGTGAACGACCCCGTGTCGCCGCTTTCGGCACCCAATACGAGGTTCCGTACCGTGGCGCCTTTGAGGATGCCGAACAGTCCGTAGACTTGATTGTCCGAGGTGAGTGCTCCGGTCATCTTGCAGTTCAGCAGCGCGTGGCCCTGACCGTCGAACGTCCCTTCGAAAGCCGCACCCTCGACTTTCGATTCCGAAGCTGTGGCGACGAACGAACCGTTGCCGATGGGAATCCACGAGGCGATCTTCGTCATATCGATGTCGTTCATCAATACGGCGGTCATTCGTTGTGCGCCCGTTCCGGCATTGACGTTTTCGGCGAATTGCACGAGTTCTTCGGCCGTTCGGATCTCGATCCGATCGCTCGTCGCCTTGGTGAAGAATACCGGTCGCAGTACCGTATGCTCCTGCATGTCGTAGGCCATTGCGATCATATATCCATCGTCGAATCCGGTCGGGAAGGTGACGGTGATCCGCTGCTGTTTCCTGTCCAGGACGATTTTGACCCCTTCGGCCTCGGCGATGCCGACCAGTGCTTCCGCGGCATGTTCGCCGTGGAGTTCATATTCGATGGTTGCGGGAACCGTCGGGTCGACGACGGTGGTGTTGATTGCTGTCGAGAGCGTGAGATTCAGTACCTGCTGGATGGGGAGCGTGATGACCTTCCCGTCGCCGAGCGTCAGCGACAGGTTGCCGTTGGCGTCGCGGGCAATATCCTTGAACAGGCAGCTTTCGCCGTCGTTGGCTTCGATCGGATCTCCTTCGGCGTCGTTCAACCGTTCGCCGTTGACGGTCCAGAATCCCTCGGCGTCGACCGATACTTCGGGCGTGTATCCGCTTACGGGCACCTTTTCGCCGGCTTTGTCGAGCAGCGGCGAAGTCTTGCCGTCAGCCGTTACGGTCCAGTAATATAGATTGTTCTGCGGGTCGAGTTCGACACCGAGCAGCGGGACGTTGAGCATCTGGTCGACAGTGGCCAGTACGATGCTCTTCTCCTCGTTCTTGTTGTCCTTGTAGGTGATGATATAATTGCCTTCGGAGTCTTCGGTCATCTCCGTGATGACGTTGCCCGATGTCAGTTCGCTCAGGTCGGTGAGTTGACTGTTGAGCGAGGCGATGCGGTCTTGAAGTTTTGCGATCCGCTCCTTGATGTCGTCGAGACGTCCGCTGAGTTGCGAATCGTCGTAGTCGCTGCATCCGTAGACGAAGGTTGTCGCCGTGAGGAGCAAGAGATATAGAAATCGTTTCATGGATGTCTGAATTAAGCGTTAGTAGTTCTGCGACGGATCGAAATAATCGCCGTTCTTGTAGCACAGGGCGTTGTCGTTCGTGGCCTCGGGAGCGCTGCCCGGATTGTCCTTGTAGGTATCCCATTCGCCGACACGACCTCCCTTGGCGCATTGTGTGACGAGCTTCTTGCCGCTGTAACCGCAGGCCCAACCGGGTCCGTGTTGCGGTTCGCCGGAGGCGTAGGTGATGTTGGCCAGGATCGTTCCCTTGTTCACGCAACCGACGATCGTCGCCTGATTGTGGCCCACGAAACCTCCCGTACGGCATCCCAGTTGCGAGAAGACATTGCCGTTGTTGGTGCAGTATTCGATGCGGAGGTTGTTGTTGGTAACCGTACCGCCGACCAGACCGCCCATGCGCTTATAGTTGTAGTAGTCCTTGCTGCCGCCGTATTGACCGATGGCATCGTCCTGTATCGTTCCGTTGTTGGTCGAGTTGGCGATCACCGTGCCGTTCTCTTCGGTCGTACTGCCGCCCAGCGTGCCGACCAGACCGCCGCCGCGTCCTGTGGGAGCGCTTATTTCGCCGTTGTTAGTGCAGTAGTTGAGCTTGGTTCCCGCACCGAGCGTGAAGGCGCAAATGCCTCCGATGTTCATACCCGTACCCCCGTTGGCTGTGTTGGTGATGCGACCGGTCTTCACATCGCCGTTGTTGATGACGGCGTCGTCTTTCGTTTCGCCGCCGATGGTCGTGGACTTGATGCATCCGGCGATACCGGCGAGCATCATCAGCGTGGCGTCGGGATTGTCGCCCGTGAGGATCACCGAGACATTGTTGGTGACGTTGACGATCGTCGATCCTTCGGCGTAACCCGCCAGTGCACCGGCCGATACGACGTTCTGACTCGTACCCGCGAGGGTAATTTGATCCCCTGCGGCGCCCAGTTTGAGGTTTTTGATCGTAGCGTCCTTTATCGCTCCGAACAGGCCGTGGAGATGGGTCGTCTCGTTCTCGACGTTGAAGGTCCATCGGATTCCCTTGATCGTGAAACCCTGGCCGTCGAACACGCCCGTGAAGGGGTTTGTCAACGTATTGTAGGAGGGCGATCCGGTGGCCTTGCCCTGTCCGATCGGAGTCCATTCGGTAAGTTCCGTCAGATCGATGTCGTTGAGCAGCACCACCTCTCCCGAAGCGTTCTCCCAACGATCCGTGCTTCCGCCGGCGTTGACGGCCTTGGCAAAGGCCACGAGGTCTGCGCCCGTTGCGATGCCCGGTTCGGTCGGGGTGTCGGGAACGACCGGCGATTGGCGGACGCCGAGCGTTACGGTGATGCCGTAGGGGCGATTCGAGAATGTGATCGAGCCTTTGCGGTCAGCGCCGCTGTCGTTTTCATAGTAGTCGGCTACGAACGAGTGGGTCGTCGTGACCGTCTCCGCGCGTGTCTTGGGGGCGGGTTTGAGCCACGACTGACACTCCTCTGCGATCGTTACCTCATAGTCGATGTTGGCCGACACCCTGATGTCGAATTCCGTGAATTCGCCTTCGAGGGCCACCTCCGCTCCCGTTCCGAACTGCGGATCCCACGTCGGAGGGTCGATCTGGGCCGTTCCATAGGTGAAGAATAATGGTTTGAGAACGGTATTGCCGCCGGCCGAGGCGATGACGACGACATTGCCCTCTTCGGCATTTTCGTCCAGCTTCACCGAGATCGTACGGGTGTATTTGTCGATTTTCACCGTTACGTTCCATGCCGTGAAGTAGTCGACATACGCCGTTTCGGCTTCGCTGCCCGCTACGGTGTATTCGATTTCGACCGGTATCGAACGGTCGGGGACGGCCGTTACGGGAGCTGCATCGAACCGGATACTCAGGGCTTCGAACACCGGAATCTCGAAGGTGCTTCCGTCGGCGAGCGTGAAGCGGACCATACCGCTCTCTTCGTCGGTCTCCACCTTCTGGAAGAGGGTGTTGCTGACATCGTTGGCCAGTATGGGATTGCCTTCCTTGTCCGTGAGACGCTGGCCGTCGACGATCCAGAATCCTTCGGCATCGATGTCCATCGCGGGAGGTACGCCGCCCACGGGCATCATCTTGCCCTCCTTGTCGAGCAGCCACTGATAGGTCTTGCCGTTGTCGGCGGTCGTGCGCCAGTAGAGTTTCCCGTCGGTGAATTCGCCGGCACCGACGATCGGAGCGGTTACCACGTCGTCCTGCGTGGCGAGGGTAACGGTCTTCGTTTCGCCGCCGTGGTCGCGGTAGCTGATGACGTAGTTGCCCTCGTCGTCTTGTTTGAGGTAGGAGATGAAGCTGCTGTTGATCAACGCCGAAAGCGAATTCATCTCTTCGTTCAGTCGCTCGACACGCTTTTCGGTCTCCGTGAGTTCCTGCTCGATGGCATCGATGTTTTGCCGCAGCTCTCCGTCGTCGTATTCGTCGCATCCCCAAAGAAGAACGAAACATGCGGCGAGCGATATGATGTTCGAAAACTTTCTCATTTTTCTTGCTGTTTAAGGGATTATTGTTTGATCCGCACGTGGAGGTAGTTCATGCACGAGCGTTCGCCTTTCGCATCGGACGGCTGGTTGACCACCTTGCCGGCGCCGTCGGTGTAGAGCCACATGGCCGTCGAACCGCCGCCGTCGAATCTCGTTACGTTCCAGCAGTCGAATTTTTGGGCGATGCGGACCATTTCATAGAATTTTACGCCCATCGAAATCCAGTCCTGACGGCCGTCGATGACGAAGAAGCAGACTTTCGTTCCGGCCTTGTCGATGCCCACGTAAGTCATCGGGTCATATTTGTCTGTGTCGAAACTCTTGTCTTCGCCGTCGACCATGAACTGATACATCGTGGAGTTCTGTGTCAGAATCGGGGTCGAGATTCCGTTGACCGTCACGTCTGCGCGGATGCGGAGCGTCGAACCCACGGAGAGTTTTCCGGCGAGCGTTTCGGCCGTCGCGCCGGTGAGCTGTACGGCCCATTCGTCGAGGGCCGTCAGATAGGGCGCTTCGGCGAGCTCCGTCGAACGACCGTCCGCGATCTGGGTTACAGTGGCTTCGAACCAGCCGTCGTTGACCGTCACGGGATTGCCCGACTTGTTTTTCGCGACGACGTAGAGCGCCTTTTTGGAGAGCGTATTGGTCAGCGAGGGAGCGTCGGGATGGGGTATTTTCTTGTACCGTGCAGTATAGAGGTTGGCTTCTTGCAACGTGCTGCCCGAACGCAGGATCGTGTCGTTGATCGAGTGGTATTCGTATTCCGTACCGCCGACTTCGATTTTGCCGGAGAAGGTCTTTTTGCCGCAGCTCACCGTACGATCCTTGAAGAAAGTGAAGGCATTCGCATGGTTGGTCAGCGACGTGCGGACGCTCTTGTTGTTGACGAAGTCGGGGCGTCCCTCCTCGATGTGCAGTCCGCGGGGGAATCCGTCATGCGAATTGAAGAAGCCCGAATTGATGCCGGCGATGATGTTTTGTCCTTCGGCACGCTTCCGGTTGCAGTTTTCCGAGAGTGTCTCGCGGATGTTTTTGCCGTTGTTGCTGTTGTTGTTGCCGTTGGGATTGGGTACGAGGTCGTCGGCCATCGAGGTGGATATCTCCACGGCGTCGTTCGTCAGGTCGAGTTCCAGTACGTGCATTTTGCGCGGTAGGTTGGTGAATTCGTAGTAGGTGTATTTCACTCCGGGGTGAAGTGCGACGGTCTGTTTGAGCTCCCAATCGTAGTAGGACGGAAGCGTCCAGTCCACGGTGTTTTCCTCTGTGTCGTAGTTCGAACGTTTGTGACAGACGGCCGAGGTGTGCATGGCTGCGGGAGCCGTCGTCGGGGAGTCTTTGTACGTGTCGTAATCGCCGACGAATCCGTGTCCGATGCAGTCCGAGATGAGAGATGCACTCTTGTTATAGCCGCAGGCCCATCCGGGACCGTGATAGTCCGAACCGGCGACGGTCACGTTGCCGATGATGGCGCCGGTGTTCTTGCAGGTGCGGATCGTGCCGGCGTTGTGCCCCACGAATCCGCCCGTACGGCAGCCGAGGTGCGAGATGACGTTTCCGGAATTGGTACAGTTCTCGATGATGCACTCCGCCGAGGTCGAACCTCCGACCAGACCGCCCATGCGTTTGATGCCGTATTTGTCCTTCTGTCCGGCGTACTGTCCGACTGCGTCGTCTTCGACGAGTCCGGCGTTCGTTGAGTTGGCGATGGTTCCCTTCTCGAAGGTTCCGGCCAGCCCTCCGCCGCGTCCGGAGGGTGCGTTCACGCGTCCGTTGTTGGTGCAGTGACCCATGAAGTTGCCGTCTGTATTTTTGATGTACGCACAGATGCCGGCTACCTGCATGCCTTTGCCTCCGTTTCCGGTGTTGGCGATCGCTCCTGAGGTGATATCGCCGTTATTGGTACACCCTGCTTCGGCGGATTGTCCGCCGAGAGTCGTTCCGGACATCTGTCCGACGATGCCGGCAAGCATCACCGGCGTGTCGGCGGGGTCTTCGCCTTCGAACGAGATCGAGACGTTGTTGGCGACGTTTTCGATGACCGATTCCGTAGCGAACGCCGCTACGCCCGCGATGGCAGTACCGGCTGCGGCAGTCCCTCGGACGATGATCCGATCGCCCGAGCCGCCGACCGTGAGATTCCGGACGGAGGCCTGATTCAGTACGCCGAACAGACCGTGTGCCGTCGATTTCGCGGCATCGGCCGTCCATGCGATGTTGCGGATCGTATGGCCTTTGCCGTTGAACTTGCCGGAGAAGGGGTGTTCGGTCGTTCCGATGGCGGTCCATTCGGTGATTCCGTTCATGTCGACATCGTCCAGCAGAACGACGTCGCCGGTTTCATCGCGATAGCGGTCATAGTTGCGCCCCGTATTTACGGCCCGGGCGAATTCGCGCAGGTCGTCCGCGGTTTTGATACCGTAATATTCGGGTTTGGCGCTCGCCGACGCCAGACGCACCATGCGGATCAGCACGTTCTCTTGCAGGTCGCAGAGCATCAGGGCGAAGCATCCTTCTTCGAAAGGCGCTTCGAAGGTTACGACGACGGTTTCGGCCGAGGTGTCGACTACGGCCGCGAGCTGCTCGCAGCGCACTATTTTCAGGATCGCTTCGTCGGCCTTTTCGCCCGCGATCTCGTAACCGATCGTGAGTGGCTGCGAAACGTCTTCGACGGTGTACTCGTCGTCGAAGGCGGTGTCGCCGATCTTGAAGACGATGTTGAAGGCGTCGAATATCGGTGCGGATACGGTCGATCCGTCGCCCAGCGTGAAGATGGCGTTGCCGTTGTCGTCGCGCGAGATTCCTGTGATGAGCGACGTCTGCTTTCCTTCGGCTTTCACAGGGTTTCCCGACGCATCGGTCAATCGACGGCCGTTGAGGATCCAGTAACCCTCTTTGTCGACGGCCATTTCGGGAGTACGCCCCGCAACGGGGATTTTCGAGCCGTCGGTGTCTTTCAGAAAATCGGTGTTTCCGTCGACGGTAGTCGTCCAGTAGAGTACGCCGTTCTCCTCTTTCGTACCGAGGATCGGTGCCGAGGAGACGTCGTCCTTCGTGGCGACGGTGACGCTGTGTTCGATATTGTCGGCCCCCTTGAACCGGATGACGTCGTTGCCCTCGGCGTCCTGCGTGATCGAGGTTATGGCTCCGCCGTTGACGATGGACGAGAGCAGCCGGATCTGGTCGTTGAGTTGATCGGCCTGTTTTTCGAGTTCCGTGAGTTGGTTGTATATCTCGTCGACCCCTTTCCACAGGGCGGAGTCGTCGAAGTCGTCGCTGCATCCGCCGCCGAAAAGAAGAGCCGATGCCAAAAGTGATGTTATCAGAGTTCGTTTCATTGTCTTTTGATTTTATCGGGTTGCGAAAGCGTCAGTCGAAATCGGTGCTGTCGGTCCATCCGGGATTCTGGGTCAGCAGTCCGCCCGTCAGTACGCGCTGGTCGGCCGGAATGGGCCACAGGTAGTCGCGTTCCTCGTTCCAAGTGTATTTCAGCGTACTCCACGCCACCACGTAACCGCGGTTTTCCGCCATGTCGGAGAGAATGATGTCCGATCCGATGCGCAGTACCGTCAATCCGTCGGCCGGACTGCTGGTCTGCTTGTCGACATAGAGTTCGAGGTCGTTCCTGCCGTCGCCGTCCATGTCGTAGAGTCCCGGTCCGGAGAAATAGATTCCGTAGTAGGGGTTGGTTTCGTTGACCAGTTGCGCACCCTCTTTCCAGCGGAACATGTCCCACATGCGCAGCCCTTCCATCACGAGTTCGATCGTGCGCTCCCGACGAATTTCGAGGATGACTCCCGTGTTTTCGCTTTTGGTGACATTGGGATAGCAGGCCAGGAGGAAGGGATCGGGATTGGCGTTGGCAGCGGCCATGTCGAGCCCCTTCATGCCGGCCCGGTCGCGGATTCTGTCGATCGAAATGAGCAGGTCGTCTTTCGTCAGCGTTCCCAGTTCGGCTTTGGCTTCGGCGTAGTTGAGATAGACCTCCGCCGTACGGAACAACGGCCAGTCGGAGGTGCCTTTCGACGCTCCGCTGTGAGCTGCCGTCGAGACGAACTTGATAGGTTCGTATCCTGTCATCGCCGTCATGTCGTTCGCCGTGACCGACTCCTCGCCTTTGGCGATGTAGCCCGGACAGAGTACGGTCTGTGCCATACGGGGGTCGCGTCCGGCGGTCTCTTCGGTGTAGGACATCGTTTCGTGTCCCTCTTTTTCGGTGAAGCGCGAACCGTCGGCCATGAGGTAATGGTTCATGAAACGGCGCGTGAAACCTGCTGCGGAGTTGCGGATGTTGAACTGTACGTTGTGGGAGAGATTCAGTCCTTCGAAGTTGTAGATGCGGGCCAGAATGACCTCTTCCTGTTTGGCGTCGTCGCTGCAAAAGAGATCCCGATAGGGTTCCGTTCCCTCCTTGTAGAGCGAGTAGCCGCTTTCGGAGATGAAGGTCGATGCGGCGTCGGCGGCCAGTTGCAGATACTTGTCGGCATCGGGCAGATTCCGGTATTTGCGCCACGTGCCTTCGTAGAGGGCGATACGCGATTTGAGAGCCAGGGCCGACCAACGGGTTACGCGGGCGACATCCTTTTCGCGGGGCAGCATTTCGATTGCGTTTTTGAGGTCGTTCATCACGTGATCCATGATGATGCCGCGATCTTCGCGGGGCTTTTTCAGCAACTCCTCCTCTTCGGAGCCGATGACCTGCTCGTACCAGGGTACGTCGCCGTAGCGGAGTACCTTCTCGTAGTAGAAATAGGCGCGGAAGAAGTAGGCCACGCCGTCGTACTTGGTGCGGACGGCTTCGTCGGTGCAGTTATGCGAATTCGCCAGATAGTAGTTGATTTTGCGCAGGGCGGTCCAGGTCCAACCTTTTTCGTTGGAGGCCATGCGGGTTCCCGATATTACGTCGCCCATGCTCTTGTCGACCATATCGTCGGCATTGAGGCCGGCGGCGTTGTCGGGTGATTCGAGCATCGTATAGAACTGGTTGGTCCACAGCCGCAGATCGGTTTCCGTCTTGAAGAAGGTCTGCGGAGTGACCGTATCTTCGGGAATAAGGGTCAGGTCGCAGCTGGAACATGCGGCGCCCAGCAGGATCGTTGCCAATATTTTTTGCAGTGTTTTCATCTGTCGTTTTCTTTATGCGTTAGAAGCTGATGTCGACGCCTATGGAAAGCGTTTTGGGATAGGCGTATCCTGTTCCGGAGTTGGCCTTGTTCGTACCGCTCGATCCGGCCAGCTCGGGATCGATGGTCTTGTTGTGTTTTTTCAGCGGCGACCAATAGCAGAGGTTTTCACCCGAAAAATAGATGCGGGCGCGGCTGATACCGATTTTGCGAGTGAGATTCTCGGGTACGGTATAGCCGATCGTGAGATTTTTCAGACGCAGATAGGCGAGATTTTGAAGATAGCGGTCGTTTTTCTCGCCCAACGCACCGCCGGAGTAGGCATTGTAGCCGCGCGGACGGGGGAAGTAGGCATTGCGATTATCCTCCGACCAGCAGTTCGAATAAAAGTCCTTGTGGATGAACGAAGTGGGCGGAAAGGCATAGGGGCCCCAGAAGTCGAAGGAGGCTTGGTTGGCAGCCGGATACCAGTCGCGACGTCCGATGCCCTGGAAGAAGGCCGATATGTCGAATCCCATCCAGTTGAAACCCAGCCGGAACGAGTAGTTGTAACGGGGCAGCGAGTTGCCGATGATGCGTTTGTCGCCCGGATCGTCCACGGTGCCCGAACCTTCGGAGATGATGTTGTTGCCGTCGAGGTCGGCGAAACGGACATCGCCCGCGCGAAGACGGTTGCCGGCAGGCCCTTTGTTCTGATAGACGCGGTTATTGACCGCCTTGTCGTCGATCAAGGCCTGGTATTCGGCGGCTTCGCGGTCGGTTTTGAACAGACCTTCGACGTGGTATCCCCAGATTTCGCCCAGCGTTTGACCTTCGTAGCGGTCGGAGATCACCCGATCAGGATTGTGGTATTTGGTGATTTTGGTAATGTAGTCACCCACGGAAGCCGATACGTAGTACGAGAAGGGTTTCCCCGCCAGTTGGAATTCGTCTTGCCAACTCAGCGAGATCTCCCAGCCCTTTGTGCGCAGGTCGGCGCAGTTGGCTTTCGGGGTATTGGCGCCGAAGACGCTGGGCAGCGTGAGCGAAGTGGTGAGCATGTCCTTCGTATCGCGGATATAATAGTCTCCGGTGAAATTGAGACGATTGTTCAGAAGGCCTACGTCGAGTCCGACGTCGTAGGTGGTTACGGTTTCCCACGTCAGACCCGACGAGAGCGGATCCGTGACGTTGGCATAAAAGGCTTTTTCCTGTCCGTCGAAGGTATAGTTCATCTGATTGTCGGTGCTGATCTGCTCGATGTAGGCATAGTTGGATACCTGCTGATTGCCCAGACTGCCTACCGAAAGACGCAATTTGAGGTTGTCGACGATGTCCCGTGCCGGGGTGAAGAACGACTCCTCGCTGATGCGCCATGCGGCCGACGCAGAGGGGAAGAATCCCCAGCGATGGTCGGACTCGAAGCGCGACGAACCGTCGCCGCGGGCGCTCGCCTCGAAAATGTAGCGGCCCTTGTAGTCGTAATTCACACGTCCGAAGAATCCCAGCGTACGGTAGGCCGTGATCGATTGCGAGAGGGTGATGGGGCCCGTCGCTACCGTGAAGGAGTCGATGTCGTCGCTCGACAGGTCGGTCTGTTTTGCGTCGAGCGAGGTTGAGCGGTAGTCTTCGTATTGGCCTCCGGCTGTGATTTTCAGATTGTGGCCGCCCCACGAATTCTCGTAAGTTCCGTAGATGTTGACGTTATGTCCTTTGTAGGTTTGGTGTATCTCGCGGTAGGAATTTTCGACCGATCCCGACGTGAACGTCTCCACGACGCCCTGCTGGCGCGAATATTCGAACGTGTTGTTGCGGTATTTGAAGAGATTGTCCCGCTGACGGTAGTCGTAGACCGCTGTGAGGACGAGCTTTTTGAAGAGCGTGACGTCGAACTGGTTCGAGAAGGTGAGGTAGCGTTTCTCGCGCGTGTTTTTCGAACGGTCGGCGGTCATCTGTCCTCCGCGGCCGGCTCCGATCGGGGAGTTCTTGCCCAGTTGGTTGACGTATTGTACGATCGTGCCGTCGGGGTTGTAGGGAAGGAATGCGGCGCAGATGTTCGATTGCAGGGCGTTGATCGTGCCTTCGTAGTCCTGATGGCCGCCGTACTTGTAGTCCGTGGTGTCGAAGCTGGTGTTGTTCGAGTATTTCAGCCACGGAGCTATCCGGGCCGATACTTTGGTGCGGAAGGCATAGTCGTTGAACTTGTCCTTGTTGATGTTGAACATGCCGTACTGTTGGTAGAAACGGCCGCTTGCGTAGTAGGATACTTTGTCCGTACTGCCCGAGAGCGAGAGGTTGTGTTCCTGCTGCGACCGCACGCGGTTGTAGAAATAGCCGTACCAGTCGAAGTTGCCGTAGTAATAGTACTTGCCGTCGTTGCCGACTTCGACCCATGGACGATCGGGGTGCGGCGTACGGTCGTTGCGACGCTCGTAGAGTTTTTGCAGACCGCCGTTCTCTTCGGTGTAGCGGAAAATGTCCATCGTGCCGTCCGACGAGTCGTTCATGAACTGGTTGACGATACGCACGTGGTCGTAACCCGTATCGATAAAGTCGGTCGAAGTGGTATTCTTGGCCCAGCCGAAGCGCCCGTTGTAGGTGACATGGGCCCGTTGGCCTTTCTTGCCCGCTTTGGTCGTGATGAGCACTACGCCGGCCGAAGCCTTGGCGCCGTAGATGGCGCATGACGAAGCGTCTTTGAGCACGGATACGGATTCGATGTCGTTGGGGTTGATCTGACTGAGACTCACCTCCACGCCGTCGGCCAGTACGAGCGGCGAACCGTTATTGAGGGAAATCGAACCGCGGATATTGATCGAATAGGAGGATTCGGGCGATCCGGTTCCGAAGGTGATGTTCACGGAAGGGTCGGCGCCTTGCAGCGCGTTGGCTGCCGAGACGACCGGACGGGCATTGAGGTCTTTGCCGCTGATAGTCGCCACGGCTCCGGACAGGTTGGCTCTGCGCTGTGTACCGTAGCCGACGACTACGACTTCGTCCATCAGGTTGTCAGACTCTTTCAGGACGATGTTGAGCGGAAGATTCCCCCCCCCTTGCTCGATTGTTGCGGTTTGTGTGATGTAACCCAGATAGGAGATGTTGAGTTGGGCGGGAAAGGTCACCTCCGTCAATTCGAAAGTCCCGTCGGCTCCGGTCAGTGTGCCTTTTTGGGATCCTTCGATCGTGACCGTCGCAGCGATAATCGGCTGTCCTTTGGTGTCGGTCACTCGGCCGTATACGGAGTCGTCCGGGGCGGTCGGCGTTTCGGCCATGGGCGCGGATTGCCGCTTGGTGACGATGATGCGGTTTCCGTTGATCGTGCAATTGACTTCCTGCCCCGCGAATACCTGATCGAGAATTTCGCGGATGGTGGCGTTTTGGGCCGAAACGGATATGCGTTTGTTCAGATCTACCTCGTCCGAACTGACGAGAATGGAGTAGTTTTCGGTACGGTTCAGCGAGGTCACGGCCTCCTGAACGGTTACGTTCTTCAATTCGAGATTGATTCTCTTTGTTTGAGCAAAACCCGTGGCAGGGCTGAGCAACAAACAGAGAATAACTACATAGAGGAAATTCGTGGAGCGAAATCCTCGACGATTGCAGTCTTTTCCCATGATTAGGCTGGTTTAAGGTTCAAATTTAAGGCAGGGATGCCGGGGTCGGCGGCATCCGGACGAATAACGGAAAAGGATCAGGAAAAAGCGGAAGGTAGTGATAGTCAGTTTTTCATAGGCGTTCGGTTTGGGTTGTCGGCAGGATTCGGGTTTGTCATTTCAACGAAAGGTAGACGACTCCGTCGCGACGGGAAATCTTCATCTTGCGGTCGGAATTGATCGCCGAGAGAATTTGATCCAGCGTTTCGTTATTGGTGAAATAGGCGAAATAACGTGTCTGAGCGAGCGCCTCGTCGAGAATGACGATGCGGGTGCCGAACAGTCGTTCGAGGTCTAACGCGATGTCATGCATACGCAGATTGAAGAAGTGGATGGCCCTGTTGTCCGCGAACGATTTGAAATGTTCGGGTTGGAACGTCGAGAGGTTGATGTCGTTCGAGACGCGGTCGTAGAGTACGAGATCGCCCGGCTCCATCCGCAATTGCTGTTTGCGGGTATCGGTGTCGATGTCGAACTGGACCGCCCCGTCGACCAGCAACAGCTCGATGCAGTCGGTGTTCGTATAGGACTTGAAGTTGAATTTGGTGCCCAGAACGCGAATGCCGACGTCGCCCGAACGAATGATGAAGGGTTTGTGGGGATCTTTCGCCACATCGGCGAATATCTCGCCATCGACGAAGATGCGACGCTCCTTGCCGGTAAAGGCCGACGGATAGGTAATGCGGCTGCCGGAGTTGAGGTGCAAGTGCGTGCCGTCGGGAAGGGTCAGAGAGGCGATTTCTCCGTAAGGTACCTGTTTCTCGAACCACTCTACTTCCGGCTGACGGGTGGCGTAGAGCAGGCAGACTGCGCACAAGAGCGGAACGATGAGGATTGCGGCGATTCGTTGGCTCCATGCGGCGATACGCGAGCGGCAGGCGGTCGTGTTTCGTGCTTCTGCGGTAATGCCGAGCCGGCTGGCGACCTGTTGGAAGGCGGCTCTGGCTGCCGCTTCGTCGTCGACGTGCAGCTTGTCGAAAAGCTCTTCCAGTTGTGCTTCGGCATCCGGATTGTATCCGTTCTCGGCGAGCCACATTTGCACTTCGAGCTGTTCTTGTGCGGAGAGTTTGTTTTCGAAATATTCGTTTAGTTTGGTCATGACCCTTTTCCCTTGTTATTCGCCGGATGCGTGCCTCTTCCGGACGTCCTGCTATAATAAGAACAACCGAACGCTCCCGATTGCGTAATCGGAATGGCGAAAAAATGAAAAAACGAAGGAAGGAGGGGAGAATCAGCAGATGGAGTTGTGAAGATCTTTCAGAGCCAGTTCGATGTGTTTGTCGACGCTGCGCACCGAGAGACCCAGCCGTTCGGCGATCTCGCGGTTGGAGAGATGTTCGCAGCGGCTCATGCGGAAGATCAATTGCCGTTGGGGTGGCATTTTTGAGATGTTCTGGATGAGCAGCTCGTTCAGTTCGGCATAGTTGTATTGCTCTTCGATCGAATAGCCTCGATCTTCGATATCGCGGTCGTTGAGCTGGGGCAGCAGGGAGAGCATGGTCGTACGCTTGGCCTTGAAAATGTTGAATATTTCATGTTTGGCCAATACGAATAGGTAGTTTTTGAGCGATTGCGTACTGTCGAGCTTTTCGCGGTGAATCCAAAGTTTCATGAAGATATTCTGGGCGATATCCTCGGCCATGTGGTTATCTTTGAGCATACCGTGTATGAAACGCAACAATGTGGGGTAGTAGCGCACGAAGAGTTGCTCGTAGGCTCCCTTGTCGCCCTTTTTGACTGCGGAGATCAGGGAGCTGTCGCTTTGCTGTCTACCAAAGGTGAATTTCATGAAGTCCTGTGTTTTTTCGCTCGGCCTTGATACGACTCGCTATTCAAAGATAGAAAGTTTTTTAGTGATAGAAAAATATTTCCGGAGATAAAATTGCGAAGGTGCTTCTCCGGCACCTCTCGGAGTGCGGGAACAACGGAAAAGCAGCGGCCGCCGACGCTGCTCGTGCAGGTCGACGGCCGTCTGCCGTGAAGAGAGAGTTGACCGGAGTTTATTCGGCCTTGGTGATCTTGATGTTGTCCAGGAACCAGCGATTCGCTGTTTTAGCAGGCCATTGCGTTTGCTTGATGGTGATTTTCGTATTCTTGTCGATCGTGATGCCCGCCAGATCGATCTCAGCCTTGATCCATTCGAGCTTATGACCGCTTTCCCAGCCGTGGGTGGGAATTTCGAATTGCTGTTGGTTGCTGCCGTTCTGCACGATAACGATCAGATTGACCGGATCGATCTTGCCGCTACCTTGTCGCATCGGACACCAGTCGAACGAGAAGGTTGTCTTTTCCCCTTCGGGAACGCCTTCGATATTCGACAAAACGATACCGGCCTGATAAGCGGTTTTGCCGAATTTGAGATAGTTCTTCTGAAGATAGATACATTCGTCTTCGTCCTTGCTTGGATCCCATACGCGCAGGAACTCGTACCCTTTGGCTTCGAGCGCCTGCAAAGTCGATACTCCGTCAACTATCGAGGTCGGAAGCTGCGGACAGTAGGCATCGAGGTCGTCTTTCTCCACCGTTTGACCGGCCTGTTTGCCCTTATTGTCGCCTGCGATAGCCCAGGGTTCGAGCCACTCGAAATCTTCGGTCCAATAGACGGTTTCGACTGCGCCCTTGTCCACGATCGTAGTCACTATGATCCGGTGTACGGGCTCGGCCAGACCGGCGTAGTAACCCGATACGGTGATATTGTGGCCGTTCAGTTTGGCCAGACCCATCTCTTCGGGAATATCCAGGGCACTCACCGAATACTTGGCGTCGTCGGCGACGGAGACGGTGCTGCCGTTGAAGAAGCCGGTCACGGTGACGTAGCTGCGTTCGGCCGAAGTGTAGGTGTCGATCTGTTCGGTGAGGTCCGTCGGGGTGGGGTAGGTCACCGTCGCGCCGGACGACAGGACTTCTACCTTGTCGCCCTCCCTGTTCGGATCGTCGGATTTTTCCGCGCAGGAGATGATCGGAAGTTTGGCGCCGTCGCTCGACTTGGTGCCCCAGACGCAGACTTTGTCGCCCACTGCCACCTTCTCGGTGTCTTCGACGAAAATGGCTCCCGACTGCTGGTCGTCGCTGATGATGAATCCTTTGGTCGTCACGGCCATTACGAGCGCCGAAGGGATCTTCACGGCGGCCTCGTCGTCCAGTGCGATCACGTCGCCGATCTTCTGATATTCGGGAATGTCGCGGAATTTGTTGCCGACCTGCGAGACGAGCACCTCGGCACGGCTGGCGAGCGTCCGTCCCTTGAAAACGAGTTTCGCTTTGCGGGGATTGTCCATTGCGCCGTCGCGCATGTTCTCGGAGACCGAAACCGTGACGTCCATGACGCCGGTTCCTTCGGTGGGGGTGACGGTCACCCAATCGGGGATCTCCGTCACCCAGTCGGCGTCGGCGTAGACCGTGATGATCTTCTCCGACGTGTCCTGTGCCTCGAACGTCAGCGAACTGACACTGGCCAGCACCGCATCCGAGAGTCTCTTGTCGTCATCGTCGTCGCAGCTCCACAGCGTGCCTGCGGATGCCGCCAGCAGCGAGGCTGCACAAAAATATTTCAGGAATTTCATAGTTTTGCGTTTTTAGTGATTATCGTCTTAGAAACCGAGACCGTCGTTCCAGCCGGGGTTCTGCGTGAGGTTCTTGTTGAGCGAACGTTCGCCGCTGGGGATCGGATAGAGATAGTCCCTCCCCTCGTTGAATTTGGTACGCTCGACATCCTTATGGAAGGCCATGTATCCCTTGGTGTCCTCCGAAAGGAAGATATCCGTGCCCAGTTCGTAGACATAGACGCCTTCGTCGGCCGAGGGTTTGGCCGACCCTTTGGCGTAGAGGATCAGGTCGGCCTTGCCGTCGCCCGTAAGGTCGTACTCGCCCGGGCCGGGGAAATACATGCCGGTGATCGCCTGATCGATGCAGGTACCGGCCTTCCAGCGGACGAGATCTTCGAAACGATGTCCCTCTTGCAGCAGCTCGATCGTACGCTCGCGGCGGATTTCGAGAATCACGCCCTTGTTGGCTCCCGTCACGTTGGGATAGCCGTACTCGGCCGAGGAGAGATACCAGTCGGGGTTGCTGTTGGCTTTGGCCATGTCGAGGTCGGGCATGCCCGCGCGGCTCCTGAGCTTATTGATGGAGATCGTGAGGTCGTCCTGCGTGAGCGTGCCCAGTTCGGCCTTGGCTTCGGCATAGATCAACAGCACTTCGCCGAAGCGGTAGACGGGCATATCGCAGTCCGAAGAGTCCACACGGTCGTTGTTGTTGCTGTTGGACGTGGGGTCCTGTACGAACTTGACGGGCTGGTAGCCGGTGACGGTGACGTCGAACATGGGCCCTTCGACTTTGGTCTGTCCGATTCGCGTATAGCCCGGAGTGCGGATGCTCTGCGCCAGACGCGGGTCGCGGCCGTCCGTCTCTTCGATGAACTGCATCTCCTGCCAGCCGGGTTTGTCGGTGAAGGCCGTGCCGTTGTCCATCAGATAGGTATTGATGAACTTGCGGGTGAGGCCCGGCCGTCCCTGCGTCGGCAGCAGCGTATAGGCCGATGCGTTGTGGCGCGCGCCGATCGCGTAGTCGAACTTGATAGCCAGAATGTACTCTTCGGGACTGGCGTCCTTCTGGGCGAAGAGCGTCAGGTAGTCCTTTTCGGGGTGTCCGGTCTGATAGAGCTTGTAGGGGCCCTTTTCGATGATTTCGAGGGCGGCCTTGGCAGCCAGATCGAGGTAGAAGTTCGCATCGTGGCCGTCGAGGTTGAGGTTGTGGTATTTGCGGTAGGTTCCCTCGTAGAGGCAGAACTGCGCTTTGAGCGCCAGTGCCGCCCACTTGTTGACGTGGTACGGGTCGGCAGCCGATTCGGTCAGGCCGCCGCTCGTGATGGCGTATTCGATGTCTTCGAGCATCTTGGTCAGGATCAGCTCGCGCGAGTCGCGGGGCTTGTAGAGCAACTCGTCGGCTGAACCGAGCTGGATGTCGTACCAGGGTACGTCGCCGAAACGCTTTACCTTTTCGAAATAGAAAAAGGCGCGGAAGAAGCGCGTCACGGCGGTGTACTTGGTGACGGCCTCCTTGTCTTCGCACATGTCGGCGTATTCCAACAAGGTATTCATGCGGCGCAGATCCGTCCACGACCATCCTCCGCCCGATTCGGGCACGGTGCGGTGACTGCCGCCGAAGAGAATGGCGGAGAGGGTGTTCTGGACGAGCAGATCGCTCTGTTCGTCGAAGGGTTCCTTGTCCAGCAGGTTGTTGTAGAACGGGTTGGTGAACAGTTCGAGATCGTTGGCGGTCTTGAAGTAGTCGAACTGCGTGACGCGGTCTTTAGGCTCCAGATCGAGTACGTCGCAGGCCGACAATCCTACGGTCAGCGTAAGGGCCAATATGATTAATCGTTTCATTGTATTCGAAATTTAGAATTAGAAAGTGACATCGATGCCGAACATGAAGGTCTTGGGCCACGGATAGTAGACGCGGTTGAACTCGGCATGGCTCGAACGGTTGATAGCTGCTTCCGGGTCGACGTATTTGGTGTTCTTTTTGAGCGGCGACCAGTAGGCGAGATTCTCGCCCGAGAAGTAGACGCGGATCTGGTCGATGCCGGCCTTTTTCGTGAGGCTCACGGGGATGGTGTAGCCCACGGTCAGGTTTTTCAGGCGCAGGTAACGGATGTTTTGCAGATAGTGGTCGTTGACCTTGGCCAGATAACCGCCCGTTGCGGAGTAGGCGCGCGGACGCGGGAAATAGGCGTCGGGATTGTCTTCCGACCATACCTTGCCGTGGAAATCGATCGGCATAAAGGAGAGGTAGGAGGCGGAGTAGCAGCCCCAGAAGTTCATCGTCTGTCCGTTGGGGTACCAATAGTGGTTGCCCGTACCCTGGAAGAAGACCGAAGCGTCGAAGCCCATCCAGCGGATGCTGGCGTTAATGCCGTAGGAGAATGTCGGACGCGAGTTGCCCAGGATCTTGCGGTCGCCCGGATTGTCGACGGTGTCGCCGCCGATGCCCCAAATGCCGTCGCCGTCCAGATCGACGAATTTCAGGTCGCCGGCCAGCCAGCCTCCGGTCAGTCGGCCGCTGCTGTAACTCAGGTCGACCTCCTTGGCGTAGGCTTTGGCCTCCTCGTCGGTCTTGAAGAATCCGTCGGTGACGAAGCCCCAGATTTCGCCGATCTCCATGCCCTCGTAATAGTCCTTGGCGAACGAACGTTCGGGGTTGTCGTATTTGGTGATGACGCTCTTGTAGTCGCTGATGTTGAATCCGATGCTGTACTCGAACGGTTTGCCGGCCAACTGGAACTGGTCGCGCCAGTTGACGGTGAGCTCGTATCCTTTGGTGCGCAGGTCGGCGGAGTTCATGTTAGGCGAATCGGCTCCGTAGACGCCGGGCAGTGCGATACCTTCGGTCAGCATGTCTTTCGTGTCGCGGAGGTAGACGTCAGCCGTCAGGTTGAACCGGTTGCCCAGCATCGATACGTCGAGACCCAGGTCCCACTGCTGTGCGGTCTCCCACGTCAGGTCGGAAGCCACCGGCGCGCCCAGCGAGGAGTATTTGCCCACGCTGCCGTCGCCGAAGGTGAAGCTGGCGAAATCGTGGTTCGTAATCAGTCGCAGGTAAGTGTAGTAAACTTGACTACCGTTATTCGTTATGATCTGGTTGCCCAGCGAACCGAACGAGGCACGCAGTTTGAGGTTGTCGACCACGTTCTTCGCACGGCCGAAGAAGGGCTCTTCCGAGATGCGCCAACCCACCGATGCCGAGGGGAACCAGCCCCAGCGACTGTTCTTTTCGAAACGCGACGTTCCGTCGTAACGGCCGCTCACTTCGACGAGATAGCGGCCCTTATAGTCGTAGTTGATACGGCCGAAGAAGCCCAGCAAGGCGTATTCGTTCTGGCCGCCGCCGTAGGCGTCTTCGGAACCGACCTTGGTGGCGAGATTCAGGTCGTCCAGATCCACGGAGGAGAGTTGCTCGGCCCCGACGGAGATGTTCTTGCTGGCCCATGTCTCGTAGTTCATGCCGAACGTTCCCGAGAGGTGATGCACGCCGCCGAAAGTTTCGTCGTAGTTGGCGAAGACGTTGGTCGAGTAGTAGTTGCGTGTATTGACCTCTTCGTCGAGCCGGTTCAGGCCGGCGCCGGTGTTGTATTCCAGCATGGGGCCGTCGGGATATTCACGATAAGAGAGCGGCGAACTTCTGCTCGTGTTGCGTTCCTGATAGAGGCGGTAGGTGAAGTCGGCCGTAATGCTCAGTGTCTTGAAAGGTGTGATGACCAATCGGGAAGTGTTCGAGAAGTCGCTCCGGCGATCGACGTTGCGGTGCGTGCCCTCGTTGAGCATGATATGGCGGCCGTTGGCGACCTTGTAGTTCTGATAGGGCGAACTGTAAAGCCACGACCCGTCGGGGTTTTGCATCGGATAGCAGGCCAGCGCGTGGACGGAGCCGTAGCGGAGCGTATTGTCGATGCCGCTGTCGCCCTGCGAGTTGTAGTTCGAGCTGAAGAACGACGTATTGTTCGAGAACGTCGCCCACTTGTTGATCCGGAAATCGATCTTCGAACGCAGGTTGTACTTGTTGTAGATGTCGGGGAAAGCCCGTTGCATACCGGCCTGACGGTCGTAGGCGCCCGAAACGAGGTACTTGATGTCTTTCGTTCCGCCGCTCAGCGAGACGCTGTGTTGCTGAACGGGGCGCTTCTCGCGGAAAAGCATGTCCCACCAGTCGTAGTTACCGTAATAGACCCACTGCTTGCGGCCGTTGCGCACATCTTCGACGACCCACGGGCGGTCGGGATGCTCGGTTTTGTCGTTCACGCGCGCCAGCAACTGCTGCATGTCGTGGTCGGTGTAGTTGATGTACTTGGCGCCGCCGTTCTCGACCTGCCAGAAGCGGTTGACTTCGTAAACCGACCAGTAGCCGCGGTTTTCGTAATCGGTCGAGGTCGTAGCTTCCTCCCAGCCGAAGCGGCCGCTGTAACGCACGGTCGCCTTGCCGTCCTTGGCCGACCCCGACTTGGTCGTCACGAGGATGACGCCGAATGCGGCGCGGGCGCCGTAGACGGCGGCGGCCGATGCGTCCTTGATGACCGAAATCGACTCGACGTCGTTGGGGTTGACGCGGTTCAGGTCGCCCACGACTCCGTCGATCAGCACGAGCGGGTCGGCCGAGTTGACCGAGTTCACGCCGCGGATGTTGATCGAGGGCGTGCTGCCGGGTTTACCCGACGACGTGGTGATGTTCAGGCCCGCTACGGAACCCTGCAACATGTTGGTCACCGAATGGGTGACGCGGTTTTCGAGTTCCTTGCTGCTCACCGTCGAGACGGCGCCCGTCAGGTTGACGCGCTTCTGCGTACCGTAACCGATGACGACCGCCTCTTCGAGCTGGATGGCGTCCTCCTGGAGGTAGATCGTGACTTCGCTCTTCGACGAGGGCACCGTCACTTTCTGGGGGATGTAGCCCAGATAGGTGGCGTTCAGGACGACTTCGCCGGCGGGAATGTCGAGCGTGAAGCTGCCGTTTTCGGAGGTCGTAGTACCCCGGGTCGTTCCGTCGACCAGAACGGCTACTCCCACGATCGGCTGTTGCTGGGCATCGAGGACTTTTCCCGATACCGTTCTATTCTGGGCGGCCAGGGCCAGGATACCTCCCGACACGGTCAGAACCAGAGACAGAACCGATAGTCTGAATACTTTCATAAGAAGTAAGGTTTGGTTAGTGAAAGGTTAGTTATGTATCATCTGAGTTTGTAGGCATCCGTCGAGAAGGCTTTCGGGCGCTGCATCTCCTCGGTCCACGTGTGCCCGAATTCGTCCTTGACGGTGATCGTCAGGTCGACGTCGGCGTCGTCGGCCTTCACCTTGAAGAAGTTGGTGGCCGATTCCGTGACGAACGAGGGCGTGGAGGTGATGCCGGAATTGTTGAAGCGCGGCACGGAGAGCGCTGCGATATGGAGCGGATCGTATGCCCATACCGGCGTGTATTCGAGCGTCTTGCCCCGCTCGTCGACGACGCTCAGCTTCCAGTTGCTGTTCCAGTTCCATATCTTGATGAGCACTTCGTTGTCCGAGTTTTCGGGGTAGGCGTTGACGTATTTCTTGTAGGCGAGCTGGATCAGTACGTTCGAGGGAATGTTGGGGACGTCGTCCATCGAGAACGATACGTTGTTGAGGTCGTAGCTGCGGAACTGGTACTCCTCGGGCCAGCCGGTGGATTTGTAGAGCCATGCGAAATCGGTTCCGTCTATATCCCAGATCGCGTAACCGCCCGGGGCGCCGTCGATGCTGACGTGGACGCCGGGAGTCAGGTTGCCCGACCACCACCACGATGCGCAGATCGCGCCGGAGTTGTGTTCGTGGATATCGCGTCCCTTCACCACGTCGTCGTCGGGGGTGATGTTGTAGACCTTGTGCGTGTGTCCCGTCACGAAATGGACTTCGTAGCCGTCCAGCGCCGCGAGCAGCGCCTCGGTGTTGGCCGAGTCGTGGTCGAAGGCGAAGCCCGTGCTCGTGGGCTTGTATATTTGCGCATGCATGGCCACGATCAGAGGCGTCGACTTGTCGACGTACGCCAGATCCTTGGCGAGCCACTTCAATTGTTCGTTGGAGAGCTTCTTGACGTAGTTGCGCGAGTCGGTTCCGTCGTATGCGCTGCAATCGATATTGTCCATGACGACGTAGTGCACCTGACCGATGTTGAACGAGTAGAAGGTCGGGCCGATGCAGTCCACGTACTTGACGGCCGCGTCGTAGTCGGACGTGGTCATGAAGTCGTTGTCGTGGTTGCCCATGGTGTGGTAGATTTGCAGATTCTTGACCTGGCGGTTGATCGTCTCCCGGTATTGGGGCAGCGCATAGTTGTTTTTGTACCAGTAGAGGTCCCACGTCATGTCGCCCAGCGTGAGGGCGTACATCTTCTGGCCGCTGTGCTGGGCCATGTAGGCGTTCAGATCGGTGGTGAACTGGGTGAATTGGGCGGCGTCGTTGGTGCGGTTGGCCAGGTGCATGTCGCCCAGCAGGAAGAGCTTGTAGCGATCCTGTCCGTCGACCTTCGTGAGTTTGAAGTCCTTCTGTTCCACGACGTCGGCTGCTCCTTTCAGCGTTTGGTAGAACTGCGGGAACACGCCCTCCGCCGCTACTTCGTAGCCGCTGGGGACGGAGATGAAGACATAGCCCCACTTCTTGGCCGATTTGAGTTCGTAGATGCCCTTGTCGTCGGTGACGGTCACTTCGGTGCCGTCGGATACCACGACGTTCGCGACGGGACCTTCCTCCGAAGATACCAGACCGAAGACCGTGGTGCCGGCGCTCGGTTCAAAGTCGATCTTGTCGACGATGTTGATGTAGATTTTGCCGATCGATTTCTTGCGTGCGTCCCGTTTGAGGTAGGCTGTGTAGGAACCGGATTCGCACTCGTCGGCTAAGCGGACGGTAAAACTCTCAGAAGATGTTCTGAGGATGGGGCAGAGGTAGGAAATTCCCCCCCCCTCCAAGAGGAACGAATCGGTAGTCAGCGGGGATTTCCCCTCCTTTACCGTGAAGGTCAGTTCTCCGCCTTTGGCGACGTCGACCGTTGCAGGCAGTTCGAACCGCACGTCGAAGTCGTCCGTCGGGGCGTCGTCGGTGTTCGAGTCGCCGCAGGCGATCAGGAACGGGACGATGGCGAAGATCCATACTAAGTACTTGATCGTGTCTTTCATTTTGAAACTTAGTTTTTCGGTTGATGGATGATTACATGGAATATTAGCGGTTAATTATTCTGATAATTAGTATTTTGCTCGATATTATCTGTCTTTTCTGTTTTGGTTTCGTATTGAAACTGTTTTACGAAATTAAAATTATTTGTTTGAAAAAACAAATTTGCGGGATATTTTTAGTATTTATTATTTTTTAATATCTCGTTCGCGGATTCCCGAGCCGTTCGGAAATGCAGAATATGGCAGGGGATGATTGTCGGTTAGCCGATTATGCGGCGACTGTGCGGAGGCCGGCAGGGAAGGGGAGGGGGAACGATATTAAAAGATTTAAGTACGACTCCCTTTTCGGGGCCTGATCCGGTGGAAACGGCGCTCCGGTATGGTTGCCGGTGCTTTTTCATCTCCTGTCGATTCGATCGGATTCGGATTCGAATCGAAAGCCGCAGACGGGGATTCGGCCTGTTTCTGCGATGTCGCCGGCTGTACGGAAGGATTTATCCCGTCGGAAAATTTGAGAAAACGGACGATATTTTTTATATTTGTGGTGAACAAGTACGGATACAACCTGTTCAGTCGTAAATATATAACATTCGGTCTAAAAGAGTGGATTCCCGAATATGACTGTCGAGAAACTGGACGGAACCTCCCCGCGTCTCTATGCGCTCGTCGCACCTTTGGTCATGCGGCGCAGCGTGTTGCGCCAGAACAACAACTATCCGTTCTGGACGTCGCGTTCGCACACGTGGTTCGTCGCCTGGGAGGGGGAGATCGTCTTCGGATTCGTGCCGGTGGAGATTACCGACTGCGGAATCGCCAAAATCAACAACTACTACGTGTCGGGCGACGATCCGCGGCTGATCGCCCGTTTTTTGCAGGAGATCGTGCGCTGCTACCACCGCGACTATACGATCCGTTCCGTTACGCTGACCCGCCATGCGGAGGTGTTCCGGGCCGAAGGGTTCGTGCCTGTGCGGGAGTGGAAGGAGTACGTGGCCATGGAATACGGGAAAAACCGCCGGCCATGAACGTCTACGAGCGGACACAACGGCGGCTGAAAACCGTTTTCGAGGCCTTCGACAACGTCTACGTCTCCTTCTCCGGAGGCAAGGACAGCGGCGTGCTGCTCAATCTCTGCATCGACTACATCCGGCGGTACGGGTTGAAACGCCGCATCGGCGTATTTCACATGGATTACGAGATCCAGTACCGCGACACGCTCTCTTACGTGGACCGGATGCTGGCGTCGAATCCCGACATCCTCGACGTCTATCGGGTCTGCGTCCCGTTCAAGGTGCCCACCTGCGCCTCCATGTTCCAGCGTTACTGGCGCCCGTGGGAGGAGGGCAAGCGGGAGTTGTGGGTTCGCGCGATGCCGGCCGGAAGTTACACGCGCGGCAGTTTCCCTTTTTTCAGCGAGGAGATGTGGGACTACGAGTTCCAGAACCGGTTCGCCGAGTGGCTGCACCGGCGGTGCGGCGCGACGCGTACCTGCTGCCTGATCGGCATTCGCACGCAGGAGAGTTTCAACCGCTGGCGCACGATATACAGCGACCGCAACCACCACCGTTTCGAGGGGCGGCGCTGGATACGCCAATGGGCCGACGCGGGAATATGCAACGCCTATCCGATCTACGACTGGCTGACGACCGACGTGTGGACGGCCAACGGACGGTTCGGGTGGCCCTATAACCGGTTGTACGACCTCTTCCACCGTGCCGGCGTACCGCTGGACACCCAGCGCGTGGCCAGCCCCTTCATTTCGCAGGCGTTGTCGAGCCTGCACCTCTACAAGGCGATCGACCCCGACATGTGGGGGCGTATGATCGGGCGGGTCAACGGCGTCAATTTCGCGGCGTTGTACGGACGGACGTCGGCGCTCGGCTGGCAGTCCGCACGCCTGCCGAAGGGGCTGACGTGGGAGCGTTACATGCACTTCCTGCTCGCCACGCTTCCCGCCGAGACCCGCCGGAACTATCTGGAAAAGCTCTCCGTAAGCATCCGTTTCTGGCGCGAGAAGGGCGGATGCCTCGCCGAGACGACCATCGCCAAACTGCGCAAGGCCGGCGTTCCGATCGAGGTCGGCGGCCGAAGCGGTTACCGCACCGACAAGCGGCAGGTGCGCATGGAGTATCTCGACGATCTGGATATTTCCGAGTTCAGCCAGTTGCCGACCTTCAAGCGTATCTGCATCTGCATCCTCAAAAACGACCACGCCTGCAAATATATGGGATTCTCGCCCAACAAGAGCGAGAGGCTGCGCCGCAAGAAAATCATGGAGAAATATGAAGCGTTGTTACGAATCTGAACCGGACGGGGAGTACCGGAGTCCGGTCTACGGCGTCCGGGCCGTTCCGGTGGAGAAGGTCGTGGCGAACAGCTACAACCCCAACGTCGTCGCGCCGCCCGAAATGCGGCTGCTGGAACTGTCGATCTGGGAGGACGGCTATACGATGCCGTGCGTCTGCTACTACGATGCGGCGAACGACCGCTACGAACTCGTGGACGGCTACCATCGTTACCTGGTGCTCAAAACCTCGAAGCGCATCTACGAGCGCGAACGGGGACTGCTGCCCGTGGCCGTGATCGACAAGGATCTGTCCGACCGCATGGCGTCGACCATTCGCCACAATCGGGCGCGCGGCACGCACAACATCGAGCTGATGAGCGAGATCGTCGCCGAACTGACGCGGGCGCAGATGTCCGACCAGTGGATCATGCGCCATATCGGGATGGACCGCGACGAACTGCTGCGGCTCAAACAGATCACGGGGCTGGCCGCACTCTTCGCCGACAGAGAGTTCAGCCTCGGCGATGCCGACGAAGAGGCGGTCGGGGAGACGGCCGAAGCGCTCCTCCAACCGTGACCCGTGCGTCTCAGTGCGTGACCGAGATCTTCACGACGGGCTGTTCGCGCACCTCGTCCAGCGGGTGGGACTGGTATTTCACCCGTCCGAAATCGATCTCCGCGAGGTCGATGCAGCGGATCGAATTGTCGTAGGCCGTCTTGTAGTAGACCCTGCGGTGGGTCAGGTCGATGGCGGAAGTCCACTGCGTGGCGCTCGGGATGTCGGGCGCGTCGCCCTGCGGGTGGTCGATGCCGATGGGGATGTCGAAGCAGTTGAGCAGGTGGAAGCATTGCAGCACCGTTCCGAAGGCTGTGGCGCGCTGCGGCGCCGTGGCGCGGTAGAAGGCGGCGCGCACGAAACGCGAAGGCGGCGTCGCATCGCCCGGAATGCCCAGAAATCCCGAATTGCTGCCGGTGGGGCGCAGCGTGATGCCGCTCAGTTGTCGGACGGGAGCATCGCCGGGATAGAGGTTCACGTAGTTGTCGAGGTTCGTGAGCTGCCACTCGAAGCCCGGAGCGTTGGTGAGTACGCCGACCTCGTTCTCGTAGAAATGCGGCACGCCGTCGACGATTTCCAGCACGACCTGCCGTCCCGAAGCCTCTCCGATGCGCCAGTGCACGACCGAACTTTTTTCCAGCGCGACGATGCGCACCGATGCCACGGCGGCCTTCACTTCGTCGATCGTGGCGAATTGCGTCAGCATCCATGCCGCTACCTGCAAATCGGCCAGCGTGCGGTCGTTGCGGTCGGGGTCGTAGGATTCGTAGCCTCCGTATTGCGGGAAGAAGAAGAGACCGGCCGAGAGTCCCGCCTCGTTGATTCCCTCGGCGATGAACTCCTGCTGCTCCACGGCCAGCCCGACCGTGCCGTATCGGGCGGTGAAGGCCAGTCCGTTCGCACCGGTCGGGGTGAACGACCGGAGCTGCTGGCCGCGCGGGATGACGACGTATTGGCTTCGGAGAACGCCGCGCGACCATTCGATCGTGCGCGACTGCACGTAACTGCCGTCGGCGGCCGAGAGTGCGATGCCGGTGCAGGCGCTCGTCCGGTGAAGGCCGCAGCAGAGGGCGGCGATCGTCGATAACAGAATCGCTTTTTTCATAATTTTACAGGGGTTTAGGTTGTTTCGTTCAAATTCCATGCAAACCGTGCGGGTTACAGTGCGGAAGCGGGGCCGTATTTCCTCCGCCGGCGATCCCGTTCCGAAGAGGCGGGGCGCCTCCGGCGGTTCAAGGGTTCCGCCGTCCGGCAGCGGGGTCGGGAACGGACATCGGGTGCGCGGCGAACCACGCGATGAAGTCCTGCCATTGTACGGCGTGTTCGTCCCGCCACTGCCGGAACTCGTCGGGAAATCCCTGTGAAAGCACCCAGTAGTTGTAGGGTCTCATCATGCCCGCCTCTTTGACCTGCCGCTGGTAATCCATCAGCGGCCGTGCCGCGTCGTCGTCGAAAAGCATCCGGTCGTATTTCTCGAAGTAACGGTCGACGAACCGTTCGCGCATGTCGCTCAGCACGTCCAGCGTCAGGCTGTCGGGAATGCCGTCTGCCGTCAGTGCCGCCCGTGCGGCGACTTCGAAGACGGCCGTCCCGAACGGAATCCGCAGGCGCAGTCCCTCCCGTGCGACGCGGCCGTTGCGGCTGAAAGTCATGCGTACGGCCGTGTCGCCTTCGATGCGGATGTTGTCGCGGTAGGTCCGCGCGAGCGTTTCGCTCATGGCGGAGGTGCGTCCGGAGCCCCGTTCGAGGTTCATGAACAGTTCGCCCCAGACGAGTGTCCAGACCGGTTCGGTCGAGATCGCGTAGAGCAGGGCCAGGCTGCGGTAGTTCGACGGGTGGGCGGGATCGACCGTGGCGCCGCGGCGGTAGCAGGCGAGGGCGCGGTCGTACTGTCGTTCGGCGTAGGCGATATTGCCCAGTTCGAGGTAGAGCCGTCCGGCGTCGGGGTTCTCACGCAGCCCCTTTTCATAGGTCTTGACGGCACGTTTGCGGTCGCCTGCCATGTCGTAGGCGTTGCCGAGCAGCTGGTAGAGCGGCGGGTAGTCCTTGCGCTTGATGCGGCGCAGCACTTCGACGGCCTCTTCATAGCGCTCCTGCATGTAGAGCAGGTAGCCCGTTTCGTAATTGGCCAGGAAGTTTTTCGGATCGGCGGCCAGCACGGATTCCAGCAGCCGTGCGGCTTCGTCGTAGTCGCCGTCGTCCATCCGTTCGACGGCGCGGGCGATACGTTCGTCGCGGGGCGTCTGCGCCGAGGCGGTCCCGATACAGAACAGCGACAGGAGTGCGAGTAGGTGCGTTTTCATTACGCGGAGGGTTTGTCGTCTCAAATATATCGTTTTTTTGCGAATATTCGCCCCGTCCGGCTGCGGAATCGGATCACAGCGGCCGGACGGGGCGGTGCGCAGTGCGGCATTCCGGTGTCCCCTGCTATTTGGTTAATTTGTTGTTGTGTAATATTTTACTTCGTTTCGAGTGCGGAACGGGCCGGTCGGATCCGATTCAGCCTTTTTATATTAGGATTGGGCCTTTCGTCTTCCGGTGCCCCGATACGGGGGCGGAAAAGTTTCACGGTTCGGATTTTTTCGTTATCTTTGCTCTCGATGCATAAATGGCTCACCATATTGCTTGCTTGTATCGCCGTCCTGTCGGGCGGCGGGGAGGTTACGGCCTCCGCATCGTCCGCTGTGAAGCGGTCGGTGGCGGTCGCTTCACAGCCGGCGTCGCAGGAGCGTGAATTCAGGGTCGGCAGGCAGAGGCTCGTCGACTCGATTGCGGAGTACGCTTCCAATCCGGCGCATTCCGACTGCGGGCCTGAGACGTTCGGCCGTTTGCTGCGGTGTCCCGTAACCGCTCCTTCCGGAATCCATTTCATGCGTTGCGGCGGTCTGTCCGAGGTTTCGTCGGACGATGTCCGGTGCCGTATCTTTTCTCATTTCAACACGCGGATACCTTGTGCCGTACTGCATCCGGTGGACTATTACGTCTTCCGTATGCGTCGGCTGCTTATTTGACCTTTCCCGTTCGTTATCGGTCGACGGATTGGGATGCGCTCCCTGAAACGCAGGGAGTTTTCGAATTGTCGGGAAGTGCGGAGCGATCCGGCGGATTCCTCCGAGGGGTGTTGCCGCAGAAGTCGTCCCTCTTTCCCGAAAGGTTCATTTTCATGCACCTTTTCCCGCCTTGGCATAATCCGTACAAGCGTGATTCTGCGCTCGGCTTATCGAAAAGGTTAAATAAGTAGTATCGTTATGAATAAGAATCAAATGGCGGAGCTGCTTTATGCGCTGCCGGACGGGGTCGTCGTCAAAGGACGCAAATCGAAAGTCGTACCCCTTTGTCTGACGCTTGCGGGCGTCGTATTGTTGGTCGTAAACGGTCTGTTGCCCGCAACGGCGGGGTATGAAGACCTGAAATCAGCGCTGGTGCTTTTCGGCGGCGTAATCTTTGCAACGGGCGTACTGCTGTTGCTCGTCCGGCTCTTCGGCGACAGCGGAGTGCCGCTCTACGGCGAGAATCGCGTGCCGCTGGTCTGGTCGGAACGCTATTATCCCAAATCGGCCGCCTCCGCCGTGGCCGACTGCCTGACGCGTCACGACTGGGCGCGTCTGCGCAGCATCGCTCAGAGCCAGGTCCCTGCCATCCGGCTCGTGGCCTACCATACGCCCGACGAGGGGTTCGTGGCCTGCCAGGCGTTCGAATACGTCGAGTTGGAGGAGCGGCCCCTCACGGAGTTGCACATCGTGCGTTCCGGCCACGAGGCGTAGCGGAGTACGTCGTTATGCGGCGGAACCGGACGGTGTGCGGCATCGTCCGGTTCCCCGCGATTTCGGGAGCCGGCCGGATTGTTGATAATAAAATGGAAGAAATATGTTGTTAACCACTGAGAATATCATTTTGATCGGGGCGTTGCTGCTGCTGGTTTCCGTCTTTGCCGGAAAAGTGGCCTACCGTTTCGGCGCTCCGGCCCTGTTGCTGTTTCTCGGCGTCGGCATGTTGTTCGGGTTGAGGCTCATCTCCTTCAATTCGGCTCCCGTGGCTCAGTTCGTGGGCATGGTGGCGTTGTGTATCATTCTTTTTTCGGGCGGTATGGACACCCGTTACCGCGCCATTCGCCCCGTGATCGGGCCCGGCGTGGTGCTGGCCACCGTCGGTGTGGCGCTGACGGCGCTGATTGTGGCGGGGTTCGTCTACGTGGTGGCGCCGTGGTGCAATGCCGGGATGTCGTTCCTGCTGGCGCTGCTCTTTGCCGCCACCATGTCGTCGACCGACTCGGCGTCGGTCTTCTCGATCCTGCGCAGCCGCAGGCAGGGGTTGAGCGAGAATCTGAAACCGTTGCTGGAGCTCGAAAGCGGCAGTAACGACCCGATGGCCTATATTCTGACCATTTTGCTGGTCGGGCTGCTGACGCCGGGCGAAAGCATGGGCTTCGGTACGAGCCTGCTGCTCTTCGTGGTGGGGATGACGCTCGGCGTCGTGGCAGGGTATGCGTTCGGCCGTCTGGCCGTCTGGACGATCAACCGGATCAATATCGAAAACCAGTCGCTCTACGCCGTACTGCTGCTGGCGTTCGTCTTCCTGACCTTCTCGGTGACCGACCTGATCCGCGGCAACGGCTATCTGGCCGTCTATGTCGCGGGACTGGTTGTGGGGAACTATCCGATCGTCCACAAGAAGACGCTCGGAACGTTTTTCGACGGCTTCACGTGGCTGTTTCAGGTGATCCTTTTCGTCACGCTGGGACTGCTGGTCAATATCGACGAACTGTTGCAGCCCGAGGTGCTGCTGCTGGGCGGCCTGACGGGTCTGTTCATGATCCTCGTCGCACGTCCCGCCGCGGTCTTCCTCTCGCTGCTGCCGTTCCGCAAGTTCACCACCCGCGCCCGCCTCTACGTTTCGTGGGTGGGGCTGCGCGGCGCCGTGCCGATCATCTTCGCCACCTATCCCGTCGTGGCCGGCGTGGAGGATTCGAGCTTGCTGTTCAATATCGTCTTTTTCGTGACGCTGTTGTCGCTGGTCGTGCAGGGTACGACGGTCAGTCTGATGGCCGAATGGCTGGGGTTGGCCTATCCCGAACGGGAACGCATTTTCAACGACGAAGTGATGAACCGTATGCTCGACGATTCGACGACCGAGCTGACCGTCACCGAAGCGATGCTGGAGCCGGGACACCACCTGCGCGACATCGTGCTGCCTGCGGCGACGCTGGTGGTGATGGTGGCGCGCGACGGGACGTTTTTCGTCCCCAAGGGCAATTCGGTGCTCCGCGTGGGCGACAAGCTGCTGGTGGTGACCGAGAACAAGTCGGAGGTGAAGTCGGTCGTCCAGCCGCAGGAGTGAAGCGGCGGGCGACGGGCCGCCGAACAGAAAATCCGCCCCTTCCGCATTTTTGCGGAAGCATAATTTTCATAACAAACGGGTGTAACAGTATCAGAGCGTGATTTGATATTCAGCAGGTTAGAAAAGAAACGAAAAAACGAACGGGTGAATTTCCCCGAATTTCGCAAATCTTTTTCCGGAGGAAACCGAATTTCGGATACTCAAAGATACGAATAAAACCGAAGATTTCAAAGTCGAGGTAAAAAGTTCGGGATAATTCGGCGAGAAGCGCCCAGAAAAGCGACAGAAGCGGCTCAAAAACGGCCGCTTTTTTTCGTGCGCAATATCTATGCAACTCATTGAAAAGATGCAGGAAAAGCGCAGGAAGCGGAGCAATTCAACGGGATCGAAACGAGTTCGACCGAGGCCGGGACAAAAGCGTGACAAAACGGGCGCAGATCACATCGAAACGCTGGAAAAACGGCTTGGAAACGGCATAAAAACGGAGGTCGTACAGCCTCCGTTTTTCAATGCTCGGAAAGGTGCATTTTTGCAATGGTGTCACCAATGGTGTCACAAAATATTTTTAATGGTGTCACAAAATCGTGTAAAAAAGGTACATGAAAACAGGGGGTAAATGTATAAAATACCCTTGTTTTTGCGGGTTTTGGTACGCTTTGGGGGGGGGTAAATGCAGGAAAATCGGAATATTATTGGCATTTTGTACGCATTACTATTTAAGTATCAGCTATTTACGCGCAACGAATCGAATGATAACCTGCTGTAACTCAAAAAAATAACCCGTTCGTCTTACTCGAACGGGTTATTTTCTACTATTGAGTTACTAATTGTTTTTCTCAAATTGCGACAAGCGCTCCTCTAAATGCCCAATCAAATTCGCTTGTTCTATTAATTGATTTTGTGATGATTTTATGAATTCTAAAATATTGGCATCGATTTCATTAGATATTTTGCTATTCTGGCGATATTTTTCGCCAACACCAAGAATGAGCCATTCTAATGATATTTCAGGAAATGCAACAATAAATTTCGTCAAAACATCTTCGGTAATACCTGTATTCGCCTCTAAAGTGCCACGTGACACTCCTATTTTTATGTAGAATTCTCTTCTACTAAGTGGTAAATCATCAGCCACTTGCAAAATTCTTTGTTTTATTGGCGATTTTTTTGCCGATTTTTCTTGCATATTGGCGAAATCTTTTGTTATATTTGCATCATGTTAACAGATGTTAACCGGACAAATATACGAAAAAGTTGCAAAAATGTCGAAGGTGTTAGTAGAGTCAGGGGAGAAAACGAAATTAGCGAAGTTGTTCGGCGTCTCACGCTTGACGGTTCTCCGTGCACTGAACGGTAAAACACAATCCGACCTTGCCAAGCAGATCCGCGCAACAGCGGTTCTTCGCGGCGGCGTAGAAAAAACCAATAAATAAGGATGCAATATGGAAATCAAAAAGCTTCGTAAAGATTACGGTCTTCGTCACGAGCCTATCCGCACGGGTAGCCGGGCCGCAGCCATCAACCTCGTCGCCCATGGAGTGAAACCGCATCGTGTGATGCTGGGTTTCGACGGGATGTTCTGGGTCGTGTGTCCGGCCGATGCCACCAAGCTGGCAGAGATGGGATGTGAATATACCTATTAAAAAAGGATAGCAATGAAAGATCAAAGTAAAATCGAGGCGATAATCGCCGACCAGAAACGCATTCTCGTGCGGAACCGGCAAAGTCTGTTCCAGTACGCACGTCAGGCCGTCGAAAAAGATAATCCCTCCGCCGAGTCGATGATGGCCGATCTTCTGGCGGACAATGTACGAGCCCGTAACCGCATCGAGATGCTTCGGGATCTTCAAGGTAAATAATCAATAACAGGTGAGCTATGGAAAACGATTTTCTGATTTGCGCGAGCGATGTGCGTCTCGGCGCATGGACTCGAATCAAGTATGCCGTCTGGCGGTTTCAATACCGTACTCGACGCGCCATCTCCCGCCGGCTGCATCTTGCGGGCCGACGGATCCGCAAGCGGATGACCCCCGGCGTAGTCTGTCGGACGTACATTCTGAGATAACACAGTCGGGAGACTGCGGACGGCGGGCAGCAGCGTGGGCGCACGCATCATTTCTCATCGGTTTAGTTCTTTTCGGAGTTTAGGTTTGTTGTTACGGGGGTTCGAATCCCCCGCCCGCCGCAAAACCGTGTGAAGGTTTTTGTGTTTTTGTTTAGTGTGACAGCAGGAAGAGACTGCGGTTCGCGAGGGGTGCTCCCTGCGAGCGACGGAGCCGGCAGGGCGACGGTTTTTTAAAGAGTTTTCCGTCGGAGGTTCGAGTCCTCCACCGGCACGAAGTTTCAACGCAATTTAACGAACGATAAAACGACCCGAACATGAAAATCGAGAAACTGACGCTTCCGGCCGCATCCGACCGCAGGGCGTATGACATTGCCGACATGATCGACATCCGCTACCATCCGAGCGTGGCGCACGTCCGAATTCTGGATGATCTTCACGCGGAGGTCTCTACGGCCGACGACTGGATGGAGATCGTGAGAATGGACATCGAAACGTTTTGTCCGGACGCAACCTTCGAAAAAGTCGACAGATGGCAGGAAAATTGAGAACAATCGAACAGCAAACCGAAACATTATGAACTCCCAAAAAATGAACCCGATCGATCGCGCGATCCTCGCAATCGACCACACCATCCGCAAACACATCGACGTCGAAATCTGCGACGCCTATGCTTCGACTATCCGAGACATATATGACGATTGCGTCCGCATGAAGGGCCGTGCGGTATTACCGGACGGCACTACTTTCGATTCGAGCAGGCTGCCGCATCAGGTGTCGCTGCCATACATCTGCAAGGTGTTGCGGGATAGTTCCCGCACACGGGGAATCAGTGAAACAACTGCCGAACCTCTGGGTCGTCGGGATGTGCGGCGGCGTAAGCGCGCACAGCTCCGAGGAGCGATTCCTGATACGGTTCGTTGTACGGGATCATCTTCGCAATCCGATGCGCGATACCGTATGTCGACTGCGTTTCACCAACTTCTTGCAGGCGTCCCCTTACGAATGATACAGAACACGCCAAATCAATTTCTGCTCGTAATCGATCGGCGCGATCTCTGTCGGGAGAAAGCGATAGATTTCGACATAGCGTGGCCAACTCTGAGTGATAGATTTTCAGATAGTGATGAAGATTGGCCCACTTTTGCTGAATAGACTTCGCCTGGCCATTGAACATACCACGTGTGAAGAGTTCGAGCGTTTCGACACGCGTCTTCAAAAGCAGGAAATCGAATTCGGAAACCATAATCGCAGATTTTTGTAGTTGAACGGACAAAGATAGCGATTTTTTGCGGGCACGGCCCGTACCTGTGCAGCTCAACGGCAGAGCCGCCGCCGAGGCGAGATCGGGGTTCGACTCCCCGCACAGGACACGACATATCATGGAAATTTATAAAGGCATACTGTGCATCAGCGGTACGGAGCTGACAGCACCCTCTGAAAATTCGGGGGGGGGGAAACTGCTTAGTATCAGCCACCTACAAAATTTAGTTTCTGAAAAGAAAGTCAATCGGTTGCGCCGAGCATCGAAGGGCTGCTCCGCACTGTATGAATACGCGAGTCTTCCGCTGCGCATCCGCCGCGCCTGGGAGGAGCTGCACGGCGATCCGACGAAGCAGCCGATCAAGACGAAAGTCATCGATTTCATTCACTACGACGATAAGGCGCGTTCGTTCTACTCCGAGATGGTTCTGCCTTCCGGCGACACGCTGACGGCCTCCGACGTACAGAAGTACACGCTCAACGCTTCGGTGTTGGACGGCGTGCGGGAGTACATCTCGTCGAAGCTGGCCGCACGGAGTTTCTCAGGCCGGAAGACCACGAAGAAGGAGTTGTGGTCGGCCATCAGCGCATCGATCGACGACGGCGAGTTCCGCAAGGCGTGGGAGCATACGCTTCCGACGTTCCCGGCGAAGCTGCGTGCCAAGTACGAGAAGTTCATCGCCGACGGCTACGCTTCGCTCGTGCATCTCGGCTTCGGCAACAACAACTCGCGCAAGGTGACGCAGCAGATCGAGCGGCTGCTGTGGGCACTCTACACGATGCCGAACAAACCCTTCGGGCTGGAAACGCACGACTACTACAAGATGTTCATGTGCGGCGCCATCGCCGTCTACGACAAGCAGAGCGGGGAGCTGTTCGACCGCGACGCCTTCATCCGTCAGGGTGCGCCGATGGAACTGTCGGCAGCCACCGTCCACAACTATCTCAACCAGGCCCGCGCCCGCGCTGCCGTCGACAAGCGCCGCAACGACTCGCTCTGGTACTCCGACCATCACATGCCCTACGTTCACCGCAAGCGGCCGCAGTTCTCGCTGTCGCGCCTGTCGGCCGACGACCGCGACCTGCCGCGCAAGGATCGCAGCGGCGTCGCCCCCTTGGCCTATTACATCTACGACATCGCCTCGACGGCCGTCGTGGGTGTGGCCTATTCCAGAAAGAAAGACAAGGCGCTGTTTCTCGAATGTTTCCGCGACATGTTCCGCACCCTTGTCAGGAAAGGTCTCCCCATGCCTGCGGAGATCGAGTTGGAACATCACCTCGCGTCGGATTTCCGCGACGAGATGTCGACGATGTTCCCCTTCGTCCGTTGGTGCCGGCCGGGCAACGCCCGCGAGAAGTACGCCGAGCCGATGAACCGCTCGAAGAAGATGACCGTCGAACACCGCAACCACCCCAACGTGGGGCGCTGGTGGGCACGCGGCGAATGGTACACGCAGCGTTCGGCGAAGGTCGACAATCAATACGTGGAGAAGCTCTACGATTATTCGCAGCTCGTACAGGAGGATCGTATGGACATCCTCGAATACAACATGGCGCCGCACCCCAATCAGAAAAAGTATCGGGGCATGACGCGCTGGCAGGTGCTGCTCGAACAGTTCAACCCGAACCTCGAAAACGTGAACCGCGCCCTTGTGACCTACTGCATCGGCGACAAGATCCGCACGAGCGTGCGCGCCAACCAGTTCGTCATGGCCGCCTGCCGGGAGTTCGTGCTTCCGTCGCCCGAGGTACTCGGACGGTTGGAACCCGGCAATTATAAAGTGGACGCCTACTGCCTGCCCGAAGAGGACGGCACGGTCAACGAAGTATTCCTGTACCAGGGCAGCCGCTTCCTGTGCCGTTGCGAGCCGTTGGAGGCATATCAGACGGCGACGGTCGAACAGACGGATCGCGATCTGGAAATCCGCGAGCAGCAGTTCCGCTACATCGAGGCGTTCAAGTCGCAGGTCAAGAACGATCTGGCGGATGTGCCGCATGTGGGCATCCTCAAACACGACGACCTTCGGGCCGTCGACGAGGTGCAGGATGTCGAGGAGGTGGCCATTCCGACCGCGGCGGACGACCTGGCACCGTTCGACGTCGACACGGAGATCGATTTCGACGCTGTACGCCGTCAGGCCAAGAAGAATCTATCCAAAACCCAACAGAAATATGGAACAGCATCTTAGAGACCGTGTGCTTGCGGCCTTACGCGAGCAGCGGCAGAACTTCGGCGGCAGCGCCGCGCAGTTCGCCGTATCGTTGGACATCAATCCCGCACAATTGTCGCGTCTGATGAAGGGCGACACGGAGGGCGTCGTGAGCGCCCAGAAATGGGAACATCTGGCGCATGTGCTGGGCGTGGAGCGCGACAACACATGGCGCGCGGCCCGCACGCAGGTCTACGAGTACGTCACGCAGCAGCTCGAAGAGTGCCAGCGCAGCAGCATGTGCGCGATTCTGGTCGACCGCGCGGGCGTGGGCAAGACTTTCGCCGCGACGATCTACAAACGTTCGCACCGCAACGTAGTTTATGTCGACTGTTCGCAGGCCAAGACACGGCGCAAGCTTCTGCGCACGATCGCCCGGCAGCTGGGCATCGATACGGCCAAGACCTACGACATGCTCTACGACGCCGTGGTCTACGCGCTCAACACGGCCTTCGAACGGCCGCTGGTGATCCTCGACGAGATGGGCGATCTCAAACGCGAATCGATTCTGGAAGTGAAGGCGTTGTGGAACGCCACGCAGTACCGCTGCGCGTGGTACGCCATGGGTGCCGACGGGTTGAAGAAACGCATCGACACGGCCATCAGCAACGAGGTCGTAGGCTTCGTGGAGCTGTTCAGCCGCTTCGGCGGACAGTACAACCACGCTACGCCGGAGGACGACGCCTCGGCGATGCAGTATCTTTCGAAAGACTGCGCGGCGATCGTCAAGCTCAACGCCGACACTTCGGTCAACGCCGCACAGCTCATCCGTCGCTGCAAGGCGAACCCCCGTATGATCTACAACGAACTGCAATTTGCGCAATGAGAAAGCGAAAATACATAAGCGTCAAGGAGCTTACCTCTCGAACGTTCCGCACATTCAACCTCAGCCGGCAGTGGACGGATCATCTGGGCGAGGTCGAGGTCGGCGCGACGATTCTCATCTGGGGAGAATCACGGCAAGGCAAAACCTCCTATGCCGTACAAATGGCCAAGGCATTTGCAATGGGTGACGCACGCACGCTTTACATGCCGTTGGAGGAAGGGCCGAGTCTGTCGTTCCTGCGAGCACTGAAAAACGCCCATGCCGAAGATGCACGGCGTCTGATGATCGCACCGACCGAAATGCGCTTCGAGGATCTCGATGCCGTGATGGCCGAACGCACGGCACCCGATGTCGTGGTGATCGATTCGATCCAGTATTCGGGAATCAACTACGACGACTATCGTTCCTTCCGAAACGCGCACCCCAAGAAAACGCTGATCTTCACCAGCCACGCCGACGGGCGCGATCCACGAGGCACGACAGCGTCGTCGATCAAGTACGACGCCGGCGTCAAGGTTTTCGTCAAGGACTACGTCGCCAATGCCGGCAGCCGCTACGGCGGCGGAAAACCCTTCGAGATCTGGCCGGAGAAGGTCGCGGAAATGGAACTCGAATAATCTTTCAATCACATTTAAAACTTACGGATATGGCACGACAAAAGAAACAGATCATCGCGGGTGTCACCCGCGAACGGATGGAAGATGCGTTCGGCGAGTACGCTGTGGCCGACGCACGCATTGCGAAGATTCAAGCGGACATGGATGTCCAGTTCACGAAGATCCGCGAGAAATACGCCGACGAGCTGGCCGAATTACAGCAGACCAAAACCGATTCGTTCGAGGTGATGCAGGTCTTCGCAACGGAGCATCGTGAGGAGCTCTTCTCCAAACGTCGCAGCATGGAGACGACGCACGGCATCATCGGATTCCGCACGGGAAATCCCAAACTGAAAAATCGCAAGGGCTTCACTTGGGCATCCGTACTCGAACTGGCGAAAACATTCATGCCCGCTTATGTGCGAACGGAGTTTGCACTGGCGAAGGACTTGATTCTGGCCGACCGCGACGAAGAGGGTATGGCGGAACAATTGACCAGGTGCGGCGTCTACGTGGATCAGGATGAGACCTTCTATGTCGAACCCAAGAAGGAGCAGGAGACGGCATAATCATGGATCGGTCGGCAATATACAGGGAGATCTACGGCTATCTTGCGCGGCTGGGTGCCACGGATCGTAAGGAGGACATTCTGGAACCGTTCGGGAAATCGCGTCTGCGCGATCTGACGGATGCCCAACTCCTTCGCGTGCGGAACGACCTTTGGCTCGAAGCCGACAGGGCGATCAAGGCCAGCCGCAGCGAAGTGCTCTGCCTGCTCAGAGATCTCGGACTCTACCAGAAACCCTATTCGGAGACGTCGCGCGAGTTCTTCGCTCGCGTCGACGCCTTCGTCTCGCAGCCGCGCATCGCAGGGAAACCGTTCCGGTTCCTGACGATTGCCGAGCTGCGCGAGCTTTACGTCAAACTTCGGGCCTTGCAGCGCAAGGGGGTGAAGGTCGCCGAACGGCCTCGTATATTATCCAACTTAAAACCATCGTAACTATGCCGAAGCCGAATTTAGTCTACTTGGAACGCGTTGCCGAGGTGCAGCGTATCACCAAAGAAGAACAGACCAGAACGGGAGCGCCGCTGTCCAAGATATTCCACAGGACGATCGAACCGCGCTTCCGCATATCGATTCACACATTCAGAAAATACATCGCCGAACCGAGGATTCTCGGACGGATCGAGGCGTTGAAAAAAGAGAAAAGCCATGAGTAAAATCTTCATACCCGACAAAGATCGCCGTCTCTTTACGCTCGAAGATGCTATTGCTGCCGCAAATCAATACATGAATCCGGATAAACAAATTTACCACAATGGAATCAACGAAACAGATTAAAATCGAAATCCGCAACCGTAGGACGGGCTCGGTCGTATTTGAATACACGAAAGAGGAAAACACAATCGCCGAAACGGTTTTGGAAGCTATTAGGCGCGGTGCCGACCTGTGCGGTGCCTACCTGTGCGGTGCCAACCTGCGCGGTGCCTACCTGTGCGATGCCAACCTGCGCGGTGCCGACCTGCGCGATGCCGACCTGCGCGGTGCCGACCTGCGCGGTGCCGACCTGTGCGGTGCCGACCTGCGCGGTGCCGACCTGCGCGGTGCCGACCTGCGCGATGCCGACCTGCGCGATGCCGACCTGCGCGATGCCGACCTGCGCGATGCCAAAGGATGTTATCTATCATGCCCGACCGAGGGTAGTTTCATCGGTTGGAAAAAAGCCTCTGGGCATATCGTAAAGTTACGGATTCCGGAAGATGCACGACGCAGTTCGGCAACGGGACACAAATGCCGATGTGACAGAGCATACGTCATGGAGATTCAGAATATGGACGGCACCAAGGCAACTGAGGATACCGTTCATTCCGACCGTGACCAAAACTTCGTCTACACCGTCGGTGCCACAGTCGAAGTTCCGGATTTCGACGATAACAGGTGGAGCGAATGCGCACCGGGTATTCATTTCTTCATCGATCGCAGGGAAGCGGTGGAGTACTAAACGAGATAAAACCATGAAAGTCATCGTATCCTTTTCAGGCGGTAAAGACAGCCTTGCGGCGTTGCTTTGGACGCGGGAGCATATCACCAATAATTTCACGACGGTGTTCTGTGATACGGGTTGGGAACACCCGCTGACCTACGAGTATATCCACCGCATCGCCGACAAGCTGCATCTTGACTTGGTAACATTGAAGTCGAAGAAGTACGACGGGATGGTCGATCTCGCGCGGCAGAAAAAGCGTTGGCCCTCTTCCTATGCACGGTTTTGTACAGAGGAACTTAAAACGAAGCCGATGATCGACTATGTACTCGACGAGGTAAAAGACAATATGCTGATAATTCAAGGCATTCGAGCAGCGGAATCATCGGCGCGGGCCAAAATGCAAGCCCAATGCACGTATTTCAAGTACTATTTCGAGCCTTACGGTTATGACAAAAACGGCCGACCGAAACGACATTCCTATCGAGGCAAGGAGGTACGAGCATTTCGGGCGCAGTTCGCTGATGATCTGTTGCGGCCCGTGTTCGACTGGTCGGCACAGCAGGTGATAGATTATATCCTTGCCGCAGGGTTGGAGCCGAACCCGCTCTACCGGATGGGATACAAGCGTGTCGGTTGCTGGCCGTGTGTGATGGCGAATCATCGGGACATTCTCAGTCTTGCTCGGCAATCCCCTGAGCGGATCGACTACATTGCAAAAATCGAAAATGAATTGCGATCCACGTTTTTCAGATCGAGTACGATCCCGACCCATGCAATCATCAGCGGTAACAAATACCCAGACATCCGCGATGTCGTGCGGTATGTCGAGTGGCAGAACGCGACGGGCAGTTTGTTCGACGACGACACGGCTACGAGCTGCATGAGTTATTACGGATTATGCGAATGACCATGACCCACGCCTCCCTATTCAGCGGCATCGGCGGCTTCGACCTGGCGGCGGCGTGGGCGGGCTGGACGAACGTCTTCAACTGCGAGATCGACCCGTTCTGTCGGCGCGTATTGAAGTATCATTTTCCCGAATCGGAACAATATGAAGACATACGAACAACAGACTTTACCGTTTGGCGCGACCGCGTCGACGTGCTCACCGGCGGTTTCCCGTGCCAGCCGTTCAGCCTCGCGGGCAAACGCAAGGGTACGGCCGACGACCGCTACCTCTGGCCCGCAATGCTCGGAGCTGTTCGGACTGTTCGACCGCGCTGGGTCGTGGGCGAGAACGTTCTCGGAATCGTTAATTGGTCGCAGGGAATGGTTTTCGAGCAGGTGTGCGCTGATTTGGAGGCGGCAGGATACGAGGTGCAAGCGTACCTTATACCAGCTGCGGGCGTCGGTGCTCCCCACCTGCGATACAGAACATGGTTTGTTGCCCACCGTGGTGACGCAAGGGCTGAAAGTTCATGGCAAGAGCGGTTCGGAGCCATTGCCGCCGGCTCTACTGCCGACACCGGTCGCGTCGGATTGCGGGAGCGGGCGTGTGAACAAGAGCCTGTCGAAGGGTGCGACTGCCCGGCCGACGCTCGCGCTTGCAGCGCGGATGGGGCTGTTGTCGACGCCGACGGCCTGCGATGCGAAAAACAATTCGTTTCCTCTCAGTCAAGCCAAGCGGAAGAGCGGAGTCGTCCACGACGTCATGATTTCGCATCCGTCCCGAACTGGGAAGGGTTCCCGACTGAATCCCCGATATGTGGCCCAGATGATGGGCTTTCCGCCGGACTGGACGGAATTACCTTTCCGGCATGGCGCCGCGAGTCGATCAAAGCCTACGGCAACGCCATAGTCCCGCAGGTGGCGCTGCGGATTTTCGAAACGATAAATGAATACATCCAATTAAAAAGACAACGTTATGAACACGAACATCTATTTCAAAGGCGACGCGGAACGTGGAGCCAAAATCATCGAAATTCTTAAATACGAAGGTGGAAGAGATGAGAATCATCTGAAAGGAACCGATCCGGAATGCCTATATTTCATCGGGCAAGATGGTGTGATCGACTGGTGCGAAGAGCACAGCCCCTTAGGTCGTGAGGTAATGGCTCATCGTCTCAGGGCTGAACTGATGGATCGCCCTGGATTCAACATGAAAATTCTGTGGCACAAACTCGGATTCATCAAAAATCATGAAGAGCCGGACATCCGAATCATCGCAGTGAAACGGCCGACATTATGGTCGGTAAAGATCGGTTTTTACATTATCGACGATCTCGATGCGGAACCGGCACCTATGCCGAAAACCGAATTCGCCGTTGGCGAAGAGTTTCAGTGCGGACTGGTGCGGTTGAAAGTTGAAGAAGGAAAAGGCTGCGAAAACTGCTACTTCCGCGCATCCGAAAATTGTTCCTTCTTGGAAAATATAATAGGAGAATGCGCACAGAGTCATCGAGAAGACAAAACATCCATCATTTTCAAAAAAGTAGAATAACAGATTATGAAAACCAAACTTTTGCGTAAACTGCGGCGACAAGCGGAGAAGAAGATCTACGTGTGTCGGCGGGCGGATGGCATCTATTTGCTACATGATGGATATTTTATTTGGTGGTGCGGCTCGAAGTCGGATACCATCGATTCCTGCAAAAGATTTCGTCGCAGTGAAATTCTGAAAAAGATCGATCGCCTGCGACCACCAAAACGAATTTTTTAACTGCTCTTATGATTGCAATAACTCATAAATACCAGAACTTCATAATAAACGACAACGGAGAGATTTCAATATCTCTCCGTTGTCGTTTATATGGAATTCAACCTAATTCTGCTAAATCTTTACGTGCTTGCTGCAATTTCAACCATGCTTCGGAAACGATTTGCTGTCGCTGTTCCTCGGTTATCGGATCAGAGGGAGCAGACTCCCGAAATGTTGCGATGGTTTGCGTTGCCGTCGAAATCTCAGCATACAGTTTCTGACGGCGCAGATTATTCCGGACAAACTGGCGATGCTTTATCTCATCTGTTCTTTCCGATGCAAAGAGTGCAATTACTCCACATATCGGAGATAAGAACAATGAAAGCAGCGCCACGGATGTACTCCCGCATTCCCGTTCTTGACCAGCTACGCCGATAACGATGGACGCAGCAACCCACACGATAATAGTTACGATCTGCGAAACACTATCCCATGCGGCTTGTGCATACATTAAATCCAGTACCGCAGGATCCGAATAAAGTAAATTGACGAACATAATATTTGAGTTTTGATTTACACAAATATAGCAATTTCGAAAAACAAATCTGCTGTTTTGTCGATATTTTGCGAGCATCTCGCTATTTTATCGATACGTCTCCGATCTCGACGCTGACGGATACGCGTCGGGTTTGCGGTTCGGCCGATGTGTCGATAACCGTCACGGCATACTGTTCGAGGTTGACGATGGTGCTGTCGTGGTCGTGATCCGTGACGGATCGCATTCGGGTGAATGTCCCGGCATAATCGAGCCTCAGATCGCGCAGCACGATGCGCAGGGCGCCGAGCAGTTCGAAATCCTCTACGGCAGGATCGGCGGTTCGTCCCACGGCGGACGTCCGTCCGCGTACCTTCGTCGCGACGTAGATGTTTACGAGCACCGTTCCGCGCTGTACGTGCCGTCCTACCTGCTGCCACTGTATATCCGAGAATTCGATCAACGCGCAGGGATAGCGCAGCACCTTCTCCTCTTCGAGGTGTGCGAACTGGTTGTTGTAACGGTCGACGTATGCGACGAGTTTCGAATCCAACAGTGCATGTGCGATGTCCGTGTAGAGTTTTGCGCGAACGTCTTGGGATTGTCTTTCATTCATGATTCAATGCTATTTAATCGATGTTTCAAATGTCGAATATCTCTTCCACGGCGCGCTCTACGATGCGATCGAGCTTTTGGTCGAGCATCTGGCTGTCGCCCATGAACTGCCGCTGCGGCAGCTGCATGTGGCGTGTGTGGCTGCGCACGGTGTGGCTTCCGGTCTCTACGCGCTTCGTGCGTGTCCGCTCCTTTCCGGAGCTCGTGGTGTACTTTTCTTGTACACGTCCGTAGGTGCGGCGCGTGTGGGCGCGCACGGTGACGGTCTCGTCGACGCCGAAGTTATGCGCGGCGGCATAGGGTGCTTCGGCGGCGATGGTGATGCGGCGGAATGTCGCACGACGGATGCGGATCGATTTACGGAGTCTGCCCGTTTTGACGAGGATCGCACGACGACGGCGGCCGTCCGACTTTTTGCGTGGTTTCCATTTCTTGATACCGTGTCCTGTATCCCAGCCTTGTTTCGTAAATGAGTCGACGAAAAAGTTACGGGCCGCATCGGCCATGGCCTGCGGGAGTCGAATGCGCACGCGGTCGAGTCGATGCCGAAGGTCGCGCCAGGAGTAGGCGTATCCGTTGACAATGATTTTCTTTGCCATTACAATAGTGTCGTTTGGATGAATTTTTCAGTGCGACGAGCCGCTGTTCGTGCATGTTTCGGATCGATCTCATACCCCACGAATCGGCGTCCCAGTTTGGCAGCCATTGCACACTCCGTTCCGCTTCCGGCAAAGGGTACCACCACGAGTGCACCGGGACGTGTCGTGACCTGAATCAGATAACTGGTGATCGCCTCGCCTTTGACTGTGTCGTGCCCGTAGCGTTTCGATGCGCCGGAATCTTGCGGAAACTGCAATACGTCGGTCGACCGTTCGGGAAGATTGAACGGCCTCCGCAGCTCCTCGTAGTCCTTGCGCAGCTCCTCGTAGTCCTTGCGCAGCTCCTCGTAGTCCTTGCGCAGCTCCTCGTAGTCTCGGCACAGATACTCGCTGTTGGGCCGATCGCCGTTGAAGAGGTTGCGAAGACGTTCATAATTCTCTCGGGTCGGCAATTCCCATTGTGAGCCGCGCGTGAACCAATGTCCGGCCATGCAGGTATGCAGGGCATCGTTGACACGCTTCGGTGTGAAGCCTGCCCGTTCCATTTCCGAGATCATGTAATCTACCAGAGGCTTCATGCACCGTGTCCGGCACATCCCCTGTTCGTATTCGAATACACGCAGAATTTTCCGAGCCTCACCTTCCCGAATCTCAGGCCTCGACTCATAAAGTATGAATCGTTCTGCATTCGGAATGAATTTACGCGATATTTCTGCGTTTTGCACTTTACTCCAACCGTTCGATTTATTCCATGTACAGCTATTTAAAAACTGAAACATAGTGTCAAGGATCACCTGCGTATATGCGATTCGATTATCGGAGCCCCACCATATCAGTGTACCGTTGTCTTTCAATAAGCGCCGGCACTCTTCACCCCAGCGGCGGACATCGTTCAGGTAATCGTCGAACGTCGGCCATACGAAATCGAAATCGCCTTTGTACTGGAAATAGGGCGGGTCGGCGATAATCAAGTCGGCGCAATGATCGGGCAACCGATTTTTCATAAAATCGCAGTTGTGTACGACATTTTCGGTGATTTCCGTCATAATTTTTTGGAATTAAGAATTTGTTGGCATATATTTGCATTGCATCTTTATGGCAGTCGTTGGACTGCAAGTCCTGCCTGCGGACAGGGCCACCCAAGCGAGCCTCTTCGGAGGCTCGTGTTTTTTAGAATCTTTCGACCTCTCCATCGGGAAATATGACGATGAGCTCATCGAGTCGGTTGTCGCGCTTGGCGGCCGTGGCGCGTTCACGTATGCGGTAGTTTTGATTTTTGCCGCCCGTTGTCAACCGCACTACCACTCGGCGCGCCTGCTGCGCCGCCTTGTTGATGTTGCGCACCATGTTGTTGGGGGTCGTCTGCTTGATCTCGAAGACGTGTCCGTCGAAAATCGCGTCGGCATTTTTGAGCGGATCGGGCGGCAACTCGCCGGCAGGATAGAAGCGTCGTTTCACCGCTACATCGTCCTTGTGAATATCCGGCAGCAGGGTCGCCTTGCGGACGATTCCTTTCCCGAGCAGTATGTCCGTCGCGGCGACGTTCTGCGCCTGCTCGTGGTCTCGATGCAGGCAGCTTACTTCTACGACATGCCCTCCGGGGGTCTTCGCATCGAAATAGGTGTTCTCGACCGGAATGTATTCGAGAGCCCTTGCGAACGTTTTACTGCTTATGCCATTGAAATAGGGGTGATTCTTGGGGAACAGCAGTCCGGCCTTCGCCAGATTGGTCTTGAACATATCCGGCAGGTCGTCGGGCATCCGTATGAGCTTCTGCGGTGTCGCGGCTCCCGATACGACCCGTACCAGACATCGGCAGTTCCACCCGTTCGGCGGGTAGATCGTATTCCATATCGGGTCGCTCATGGGGCGTTGCAGGCCGTTGAGTGCAGCATGCGAGGCGCGCACGCGGTCGTCGCCGACAGTCACGTAGCGTAACATGGGATCCCCGCCGCGCGCTTCGAGCGACGCCCACTCGGAAGCCGTCTCAGCCGCGCCGATGGCTGTGTCGTATTCGGTACGGAGGTAGTCGACATTGTAGCGGCTGTCGATCTTGCGTGCCTCGGTTTGGAACTCCGAGAAGCTGCGCACGCACCCCTCGTCGTCGATAAGCGTATCGGTGAGGGTTCGCAGCTGGTGGTGGTTCTTGGCTACGGAGAACTGGTAAACATTGCGACGGAGGTTCTCGACCATTCCGAAGTCTGGCGTGCCGTACTCGGGTGTTATGGCGCGACGTCCGTATCCGTCGAGGAGCGCTTTGCGCAGCTCGTCGTCAGTGAAGGTCATCGACGTTTCGTCGAAGTCGATCTCCTCACCCTCGAAGATGCGGCGCAATGTTTCGGCAGCGACATGCCCTTCGTCTACCTCTGCCCGTACATCCGATCCAGTTCGGCTATGGCCGGGCTTTTTTTTTTGAGTTCAGCCGTTGCGAACAACCCCGCAGCCTGCTGTTTCACGCCCGTAATTTCGATGTTGTATTTCTCCTTGAAATAGGCAGGGTCGACCTCGTAGTTGGCCAGTATCATCTGCTCGATCTGCAACTGTTGTTCGGGTGTGTAGCTCACGGCTTCGTCCCACACGAACACGTCGTCGTCGGTGAAGGGCAGCCCCATTTCCTGCAACTTGGGCAACAGCTGCCAGTTGACCATCGAGGCGATCATCACCATGCGGGAGTGTACGACACGGTTGAAGATGTCGAGGTGCGTTTCGGACTGCGAGAGCGACGACCCGTCGTCGATGGTCATCGTCTGGTTGAGAATGGCCTTCGAGATGTTGGTTTGCGCCCGTGCGATACGCTGGTCGAAGACCTGAAAGGCATCTCCGCGCTGCGTTTCGAGAAACTTGATCTCGGTACCTTCGGGGAAAAGGCCGAATGCCGCGGCGCCCATCTGCCGCAGCGCCGACATGATCGTGGCCTTGTCGCTGTCGTCCGTGGAGGTCGTCGTCGCCCACCGCACGGGAATACCGAACAGTTCGCCGAACGAGTCCCAGAATCCCGACATGTTTTTGATGGATATGGCTTCGGGCGCCACTTTGAGCAGGAATCCCAGCGGTTCGTCGGCATTTATGTCGATGAGGAACCGGTTCAGACGGGGGTTGTTGCGGTAGTCGATACCCATCGACAGGTCGTCGTTGATGTCTTTCAACACCAGCCCGTACTCCGGCACGACGTGCTCGCGCGGAATAAGGTGTACACTGTCGATCGTCCGGCGTCCGCGCATCTCGACGACATTTCCCAGCTCCACGAGTGAATTCCCCCACGCCTCGGCATCGAGGGCGTGGTGCATCAGGTCGCGGAACCACGGGCAGGAGATGATCGAGGTCTTCTCCGGCAGCTCCTTCGCCGTTTTCTCCGAACGAATGTAGAAGCGTCGCTGCATGACGGCCGTCTCGATCTGCCGCATACAACCTTCGACCTGCGTGTTGAGTACGACGTCGGCGTAGACGTTGTAGAGATCCGCCCGACGGGGATTCTCGACGTCGGCGGCCGCCTCATGCGCCCGCCGCCAGCGTCCGATGTCTTGGCGGTAGAATGCACGTGACTGCTCGTCGATCTCGATCAGCGCGCGGCTATGTTTGCGGATCTCGTGCGCCACGGCCTCCACACGCGTCTGCGGCTTCGGCCTCCGGAAAATATTGAGCAAATCCATATCAATATTCATTTTGCAGTTTCTCTTCGCTTTCGAAGCGTATGCTCGAATAGTATTCGGGGTTCTTTTCGGGATCCGTTCCATCCTCCTCGGGGTCTGTCAGCGACGGTATTCCCGCGCCGACTTTCCCCGCTGCGACCTGTTCGAGCCAGCGTATTGCAGCCTGGTAGCGGACGTATCGGATGTCGTCGTCCGTCAGACGTCCCGGCAGCGACGAGAAGAGCAGGTAGAGCGTGATGTCGCAGGCGATCATCACCAGGTAGGGATTGCGAGCTTCGCCCGCTTTGTTGAATTCGGATCCGATGCGATACCGTTGGTAGAGGTAGTTGCGCATCGTCGAACAGGCAGTGCGTGTGAGTGCCTCCATCGACGTGAAGCCTTCGGCCAGTGCGGCGTCGAAGTCGTCCTTGGCGATGATGTTCAGTATGTCTTCTTCGGTGATATACATCTTGCTATGCTGTTTTATACAATGCCTTTCTCTTCAAGTCGTCGGTCGTGACGCCTGCACGCAGCAGACGTTTGCGACGCAGGTATTTGACGTCGAGCGTCGTCCAGACCTTCAACCTGCCGCCGACGTTGAACACGTAGCAGCATTTTCCCGTTCGTGCGTGCAGCGCCTCGGCCTCGGCGATGGCGCGCATCAGGCGCCAGCGCGCCCACTTGTTGCGGATAAGTTCGAAAAGTGTCATGTCAGTATCTTGAATTTGAATCGCCACGGCTCATCTGTCCGATCATCGGGGAGAATGCGAATGCACGGTCGAATGCCGCCAGATCGGAGATCGCCCGCTCGTCGGCATCGGGGGAGTCGTCATGCGTGCGGTATCCGGGTTCTATACCCAGCAGTTGACGTGTCCCTTCGATGAAGTCGGCGTTGTTCCGCTCACGCTCGTTGTAGCGTATGCGCCCGTTTTCGTAGTAGGGGTAGACCGACAGCAGGCGATCTATCTTCTTGGTCTTGGGCGACGGCACGACCGAGATATTGAGCTGACGCCCTGCGCGGGCATTGCTCTCGTCGATAGCGCGTCGCAGCGGCTCGTTCCAGAATTGCGATTCGACGCGCCAATGCACGACGACGCCTTGCGGCAGCCGGCTGTCGTAATCCTGAATCCAGTCGAGCGTGCTGTTCATCGTGCGCTGCCGCACGTAGGATGCTATCAGGTACATGCAATGATCGTACAGCCCCCAGATGCGCACGGCGTTGAAATCGTTTTTACCCGAATAGGCCGGATCCCACCGCCCTGTGATGTGCCGGAATTTCGACAGCGGCGGCAACGGCGCCCATACCCTGTCGATCATCTCCTGCGTGAAGACCTTCCCTTCGACCCACGGCCGGTTGTTGTATTCTGCTTCGAAGGCGATCGTACCCAAATCGTGTTCTATCTGTACGAAATGGTCGTCTGGATATTTACTTTCCCAGCGCGGCTTCCGTTCCGGCCCGACGGTCGCATCGACACGGTGTACTATCCATTTGGGATTCCGACGTTCGAGTTCTCCCTGAATCGTCCTGGGTGCGAAGTTGTTGTTCGGTACCAGCAGGCGCCGCACGGGGCCGTCCATCGTCGGGATCAGAGCCGTGAGAATCCAGTTCGCCATCTCTTCCTGCCGCTTCGGATTCTTGACCGTGTCCTTGTCTTCGAGGTCGTCGCAGATGCAGAGGGTAGGCCGTCGCGCACCTTTTCGCAGACCGCGCACCTCTTGGCCCATGCCGAGTGCCGCGCCGATGAATCGCTCGCGGCAGACGAAGTAGTTGTCCGACCATTGGGATGTTCTCTGTGCGCCGAAATCGGCGATCAGACGCTCGTTGCCCGCGAATTCATCGGCTATGTCCCCCAACAGTTTCTTGGCTTTGTCTTCGGTGTTGCCTACCAGTACGAGGTAAATGTCCTCGCCGTTGATCCAGAGCCATAACGGGATCAACACGTCGCAGACGATCGACTTGGCCATGCCGCGTCCCCAGCGCACGAGCACCTTGATCGTAAGGTTGCGTTTTACCTTATTTGCCAGATCGACGTGGAAGTCGGGGGTCTCGGCTGTGGCCAGATGCGGGAAATAGGCCGTGACGAAATACCGGAAGGATGCGCAGGCTTTCCGGATGCGCTCCTGCCGTTCCGCTGCGGCCTGTTCGTTGACCGAACCTTGTGCCCGCGCGATGCGGCACCAGCCGTCCCAACGCTGCAATGCCTTGGCTATGTTACCGCTGCCCGCCATCCTTTGTCAAAGAGGTGATGTATTTGTCCTGTATAATGTTCACCGCCTTGGTGAAATTCTCCCAGAAATCCGTCCGTGAAGACATCGTCTCGCGGATCGCTTCGGCATGTTCGGCGTGCTGCGTCATCCACTGTCCGAAGGCCATGAAACAATCGATGTAATCGACCAGTCCGACCTCTTTGTCCAAGGTCTTGATCGATTTGGTTATGCGTAGCAACTCCGTAGTATCGATACTCGACGAGTCTTCGCTGAGCAGATCGTCGATACGTTGAAGAAGTTTCGCGACCATTTCGTGTCGGGATATGCGCACGCCGGCGCGCTTCTCCTTCCAGCCGTAGCGCTTGACCCACTCGGAGACGGTCGACTCCGAGCGTCCGACCCTCGCTGCGATCTCTTTTTGCGAGCATCGCCGCATGAATAAATATTCGGCAAGATCGATCGTGCTGTCCATCTATTAAACTTTTGAACAAATATAGATGTATAGCAGTATTTAATCCATTATTTGAATATATAATATCAATTGTTGAATATTATATATACAATAATTTGATATGACGGTTGGGGATCATTTAATTTGTTGAAAAATTTTTCGATGATCGAAGTTCAGAACAATCACGTCTACGCCTACGGTACCATCGGTGATTCGTATAGCGGTGAAGATTTTGCCGCGGCGCTGCGGCGTGCCGAACGGTACGGGAGTCCCGTCGTTCATCTTCACACGTTGGGCGGCTCCGTCATGGATGGTCTGCTGATGGTCAACGCCGTCAAGTCGAGCACGTGGCCCGTGACGGTCGTCGTCGAAGGCGTCGCGGCTTCGATGGGGGCCATCTTCATGCTTTCCGCGGCAAAAGTCAAGGTCGCCTCGAACGCCCTGATTATGCTGCACAGTTCGTCGTCGTGGGGCGGCGGAAACGCGAAGGAGTTGGAATCGCAGGCCGAACTGCTCAAAAAAACCGACGCTGCGTTACGTTCGTCGTTCACCACACGCGGCATCGAACCGGCAACGGTCGACAGCTGGTTTGACGGTGAGGATCATTGGTTCACGGCCGACGAGGCCCTTGCCGCGGGACTTGTCGATGAGGTCGTCGCTCCGGTCGTCACGGCGCAGCTCTCGAAGCCGTTGCAGCCGGAGGAGTTGCAACGTATCACCGCATCCCTGGAATGTATATTTTCAAACAATAAGATTATGCTGAACATTTCCGAACTCCTCGGCCTGGCACCGACAGCCTCCGAGGAGGAAATCAAGACGGCGGTTTCCGCACTGAAAGCCGAGGCCGCGAAAGCGCAGGAGTACTGCCGCAAAAGCATCGAGTCGCAGATCTCGGCCGCACTGGATGCCGGTAAGATCACGGCCGAGCAGAAGGATTCCCTGCAAGCCTTCGGCGAGAAGATGGGCGCTGACGCCTTGCACTCGCTGCTGGACGGTATGCAGGTGCGCCAAACGCTGCGGGATCAAATTGTGCACGGCAACAAAGGCAGCGCGAAGAAGTTCGACGACTACACGCGCGACGAGTTGCTGCGGATGAAGCAGGAGGATCCGACGCGCTTCAAGGAGTTGCTGGACGCCAAGTACCGCGAATAACCACGAAAAAAATACCATTTAAAGCCTATGAAATTCATCAAGTTCATCGTATGTCTTGTCGTGGCCTTCGCCATCGGCACGGCATCGTTCGGTGCCGGCGCCGGCGTAGCCTTCGCCGCGCTGTCGCTCATTCCTACGGGCGCTCCTGCGGGATCGTTGCGTTCCGGTCTCATCCCGGAGGTGTGGACGAAGGAGTTCGTCAAACGCTTCAACCACATCGACCAGGGAACGTTCCTCGACGGCATTCCCGACTATTCGCAATTCGTGCGGCAAGGAAATACCATTCATCTGATCGACTTCGGATGCGACCCTGACGTATTGGTCAATAATACCGACTATCCTATCGCCGTTCAGGATATGGAAAATGCCGACATCGCTCTTATATTGGATAAGTTGCAGACCAAGGCGACACCTATTTCCGACGACACGCTCATCGACGTGAAGGCCGAGTTTATTCCCGCCGTTATCGAGGCGCACCGCGTCAAGATTTCGGAATATCGCCTCGACAAATCGATTTACAATTTCGCGCCGTCGAAAAATATCGACGGGAAGACTCCGGTATTCGCCACGACAGGCGAGGCCGATGAAACGGGTAAACGCAAGCGGTTCAGCAAAGCCGATGTCATCGCCTTGAAAAAGAAATTCGACGAAATGGAGGTGCCGACTCAGGGGCGTCGTCTGGTGCTGTGTTCCGATCATGTCGCGGATCTTCTGATGGTCGATCAGGCGTTCCAGCAGCAGTACTACAACTACTCCTCCGGTGTCATCTCGAAAATGTTCGGCTTCGACATCTACGAGTACGTGAAGATGCCTCTGTATACGTCGGCCGGCAATAAGAAGGGCTTCGGCGTGGCCGCGTCCACGGGCGACACGATGGCTTCCGTAGCTTTTTACGTTCAAAGCATGGCCAAAGCTACGGGAGAACGCCGGCAATATCGTTCGGACGCATCGACGGATCCGCTCTACCAGCGCAACCTGTACAACGTCCGAGAGTATTTCTTCGCAGCGCCCAAGCGATCGAACGCCATGGCGGCGATCTATTCCGGTGCAGTATCTCAATAGTAGCGGCGTATGTTAAGCGATGTTTCTATCGTCAGACAGCAGGGTCTCGGCAAAACGGCCGTCCGCCAGGACGGCATTGCCGGACTCGTTGCCGACGGCGTAGCGTTGCCCGACAAGGTTGCGCTCGAAACGCCGTTCGTCGTCACGTCGCTGTCGGAAGCCGAATCGCTCGGTATCACGGAACAATACGACAAGACGAACAAGGTTCTGTTGTGGCATCATATCTCGGATTTTTACGCCGAGGCACCGCGCGGCACGTCGTTGTACGTCGTTTTGGTTGCCAAGCAGACGGAGATGGTCGATTCGCTCGACGTGTCGGACGGTGCGGCCAGGAAGCTGCTGAGCTACGCCAAAGGTGCCGTGAAACTGCTCGCCGTGACCTCCATGAGCGACGACTGGGATTCGTCGGGCGACAAGGTCACGGCCGCGCAGGCGCTCTACGATTGGGCTGCCGCACGCAACAAAGCCGTGCAGATCCTGCTCGAAGGCCGTGCGTTCTCTCACGATGCGTATATAAAGTTGCGAGAGCTCACGGCAAACCGCGTATCCGTGGTCATCGGCCACGACGCCGCAGTGGCCGCCGAAGACACGGCCTACGCCAACTATGCGGCCGTGGCCCGTTTCATGGGACGACTCGCGGCCATTCCCGTGTCGCGCGATGCCGGACGGGTACGCACGGGCGCTGTGAATATCGCTACGGCGGGACTCTCCGACGGCAAGAAGGCGACCGATCCCGACTACTACGATGACGACCAGCTCTCGGCAATAGACTCCGCAGGATACATCTTCCTGCGGTCGTTCGACGGCTTGGCCGGCTGGTTCTGGAACGCAGACTATACGGCAGCGCCGTCTACGGACGACTGCGACACGATCCGCATGGGCCGCACATTAGACAAAGCGGCCGATCTGGCGCGTCTGAAAGCTTTGGAATGGCTGCGCGACGACGTGGAGATCGACGCCTCGACGGGAGAGATCGCACCCGAGGTCGTGCGTTCCATCCAGGCCGACATCGAGACGGCCGTGCTTATGCAGATGAGCGAGGAGATCTCCGGCGTGGCATGTACGATCGACCCTGCGCAATCGCTGTGGAATGTCGACACTCCGCTGGTAATGGATCTGGCGATCGTCGCGCGCGGCGTGATCGCACACATGAAAATCAATGTTTACTATACCAATTCTCTGAGCGATGATTAACGGAACGGAATACGCCTTCGAGGACGTGAAGATCTCCTTTCTCGGTCGCAGCCTGCGCGGCTTCGTGAGTTTCAGTTATGGCGCGAACAAAGCCTATACGAATATCCACGGCCGGGGCAATGTACCCATCAAGCGAGGACGCGGAAAAAAAGATGCGGAGCCCGCGCGTCTGACGATCCTGCAATCGGAGTTCGAGGCCATACAAGCCGCGATGCCCGCAGGTACCGACGTCACGGATCTGGCGCCTTTCAACTGCGTCGTGGCCTACGCTCCGCTGGGCGGGCAGATGGTCACCGACATCGTACCCTACGCTCAGGTGACGCGGTATGCCAAGGGTATGACCACCGACGACGGTAACATGACCATCGACTTGGAAATGATTACCGACATTCCCCTGTTGAACCAATAAAACACGATTACAATGGATTTTAAAAAGGTTCCTTTCGAACAAAACGATAAAATCGAATTGACCGACGCCGAGATTGCGGCGGCTAAGCGCACCTACGGTGACATCTATCTCATCGAGGTGGACGGCAAGAAAATCTACATGCACCGTCCCACGCGGCAGATCTTCGACCTGGCGCAGACCTCGGCCATGAAACGGCCTTCGCTCTTCGAAGAGACGATCATGACCAACTGCTGGCTGGCGGGCAATAAGGAGATCCTCGACGACGTGGAACTCTTCTACGGCGCCGCACGCAAGGTCAACGAGATCACCAAGGTTGCGGAGGCGGAGTTAAAAAAGTTATAGCCTCGCGGGGCCGTGTGGCGAGCAACCCCGTGAGGATGGTCAATGCCATGCTCCGATATTATTTCCACCTCGACCCCGACACGCTCACCGACGAGCAGTGGCAGGCCCGCTGGGAGGAGTTGCAGTGGATACGAGAAATTGAAGCGAAAACAATCCGATGAACGTTCGAGAGGTCATATTCGATATTATCGGGAGGGACAGACTCTCCCCGACGTTGGATAAAATCGGCGTGCGGGGAGAGTCTGCACGTAAGGTGATGTCGTCACTCAATCGCCAGACGTTGACCTTCAACGACAATATCAAAACGGCGGCGGCCGAGATTCCCGGCCTTTCGCGCGGGTTGACCATGTTGCGCAACCCTGCGGTTATCGCCGGAACAGCTATCGCCGGCACGACGGTGGCGCTCAAACGTGCCACGGATCAGGCGGCGCGCTTCAACCACGAGTTCCGCAATCTTGCGAACCTGAATCTGGGCAAGACCCGCTCCGAACTTCGGCAACTCAAAGAACTGGTCATGTCGACCTCCTATGCCGGCGGTTTCGACCTCTCGAAAACGAACTCGGCATTTTTCGACGTACAGTCCGTTACGGGGTTGTCGGGGGCTGCGGCTGCACCTATGGTGCGGAAGGGTATGGAGTTCGCGCGACTGCTGGGCGCCGACCCTAACGCATGGGTGCAGGGGTTGGCGCTCGCGCAGGCCAACTTCGGATTCTCGAACCGCGCGATCGACGATTTCCAATCCAAAGCCTACGCGACGCTCAAAGCCGGTAACATCACCTTCGACCAGATCGCGCAGCTTATCCCCCGCTTCGCGGGTACTGCGGCATCTTCGGGGCAGGGTTACGAAGAGGCGCTGAAAATGTTTACGCTCTTCACCATGCGTTCGTCGTCGCGCGATCAGGCCGCGACGATGACGCAGGCGTTGTTCCGCGACCTGACGAATGCCGGAGTCATCAAGGGGTTCACGGCCGCCGGCGTGAAGATGTTCGACAAGAACGGCAATATACGGCCGGTGTCGACGTTGCTCGAAGAGCTGAGCGACCGTTTTGCAAAGGCTTATGCTAAATCGGGCGATGCGGGCGTGGTCAAGCTTCGCAACCAGTTCGCGGGGTCGGAGGGGATCAACGCCCTGCTGAACACTGCCGCCGACCGCACCGCGACATTCAAGGATCAGCTGCGCAACTTCGCCGATTCGGAACTCGAACTGGCGCGTGTACGCGAGATTGCCAAAGACGACGCCGTGCTGCTTTCGGAGGAACTGCGCAATAGACTGAACGTATCGGTCACACAACTCGGTGAATCCCTCCTTCCCCTACGACTGGGCTTGACCCGCCTTGCATTAGCAGTTGTGGACACCTCAAACGTTTTGCTCTCTCCCGACAAAGGCGGATACAGAACGGGGTATAACAATACCTATCAGATGTTATCCGACTATTACGGGGATTTTGCAGACATGGATGAGAGTGCAAAGCAGAATCTCCGAGCGCACATCGCGCAGTTACGATCCCACCATGAAGGACGCAGAGATAGCTTTATGGGACGCAATGGCGATAAGTGGTGGACGAACATGATTCCGGGGTCTTTCCTGTTCCGGCCGACTTGGGCCGCGAAAGGAGCGATGGCCGAAGGATCGTTATCGGCTCTGGATGCTATCGAACGTGAGGTTCTGGGTGGGACAGACACTGCGACGCCTTTACTGGGCGGCGGCAAGACAGGCGGCACGGCGACGGACGCCGCGGCAATGCAGGCGGCACTCGCCGCCGCGGGTGGCGGGCGGCAGCAGAAAGTCGTTAACGTCACTATCGGCTCGCTGGTGGGCAGCCAATCGTTCAACACCTCGGTGCGCGAATCGCGCGACGACATCACCTCGGTAGTCGAGGAGGCATTGTTGCGCGCGATCAACGGCGCCGAACAACTCGCAATACAGTAATGAAACTGCCCACATCCCTCAAAGACCTGATCTTCGACACGTCGGGCGTAATCTCAGCCGTCGACTTGTACACGTACCTCACGTCACACGTGCGGCGCGTGAACTACGATCGTGAAACATTGCGTCCCGATTCCTATCCCGAAGTGCCGGTCGAAACGCTGGATTCTGCGCCACGCGTGTGGGACGGCAGTCTCACGGGTACGGCGACACGCAGTTCCACGTTGGGCTACGCCGCAGCGCAGCGCGGTGATCTCTTCATCTCGCCGCTGACTGTCGACGGATGGACGTTTCCCGTGGATCCGCTTATCGGCGTGTCCGTCTCGAAGACCGTCGTGCAGACGCAACTCGGCGACGGACGCATACCCGTTATCGAAGAGGTCGCACACAATGGCTTCGACGTGTCGATCAGAGGGGTGCTCATCAACGAGGACAACGACGACTACCCCTACGATCAGGTCGCGCAGCTCAACAACCTCATCAACAAGCGTGGCGGGCTGGTCGTGCAGAACAACATCCTGAATCGCTGCTACGGTATCGAGCGCATCGTCATCCGCAACGCTTCGCTGCCGGGCGAAGAAGGTATGCAGTCCATGCAGGCGTTCACCATCTCGGCCGTGTCGGATCGAGACGTGCAACTTGAAATACGGGAGGGCTGGTCATGAGCTTCATTCCGATAAAAGAGGCCACGATCGGCCGTTACATCTTCCGCACGTTGTCGAGCGTGACGATACGACGTTCACGCAAGGAGATCGCGGCGACGGCCGAAATTACCCTGCCGGCAGAGTATGACGGCAAGTACCTGTGCAACGAGATCAAAGGCGGCGACGAAGTCGTCATCGCACTGGGATATGATGACCGGAAAACCGAGGAATTCCGCGGCTATGTCGTCGATGTCGCACAACGGCGGCCCGTAGTCATCCAGTGCGAGGACGAGACCTATCGCCTCAAACGCATGTCGCCCAAGGCGCGCAGCTGGTCGAGCGTCAAATTAAAGGAGATTATCGCCTACGTGCTGCCGGATGCGAAGACGCACGACCTCCCCGACGTGACGCTCTCGCCGTTCCAGATCAAACCCGGCGGCAGCGTCTTCGACGTGCTGGAAAAGCTGGTCAAGACCTACGGTTTGCAGGCGTTCTTCAAGGATAAGACGCTGCACGTCACGGTGCCCTACTACGATATGAACGACGGTACGGTTCGTTACGATCTCGAACACAACGTCATCCGCCCCGATCTGACATTCCGCCGCGAGGGTGACGTGCGTATCCATGTACGGGCCGTGTCGATCCTGCGCAACAACAAGAAGCTGACGGCCGACGTGGGCGATTCGGACGCTTCGGCGATCACCACGCTGCACTTCTACAACGTCACGACCATCGCAGAGTTGAAAAGGCTGGCCGAAGACCGGCTCAAAACAATGAAGTACGGAGGATTCTCCGGCACGCTTCTCACTTTCGGTGTACCATACGCCGAGCCGGGCATGGCGGCCGAGATCCGCGACCGGCGTTTCAGCGGGAACCGCTTCGGCCGTTACATGATCGATGCCGTGACGACGACCTCCGGAACGGGCGGCTTCCGCCGCGAGGTGGAAATAGGCCGAGCATTGAAAAAACAGAACGCACAATGAGCCGACAGGACGAAATACGAAACGGTATCCGGCGCCTGGCCGGAGGTGCGGTGCCGATGCTGCTGCGCATGGGCACCATCACGGCTGTCGACGAGACGGCACAGACCTGCACGGTACACATCGACGACGGCTACGACCTCGACGACGTGCGCCTCACACCCGTCGAAGATGCGGAGTTGCTCGTCGTTCCCGCCGTCGGAGCATGGGCCGTCGTGGCATCGATCGAGAACAACGAGTACCTGAATATCGTCGTCAGCGTATCCGCAGTGCAGAAGATCGTCGTAAAGGCCGATATGCTGACGATCAACGGCGGGACACTCGGCGGCATAGTCAATGTCGAGACGCTCATCAGCGAGCTGAAAGCCATTAAAGACGATTTAAACATGCTGAAATCGAAGTTTCAATCCTGGAAGGTCGTGCCCAACGACGGCGGCGGAGCACTCAAAACCGCCATAGCGGGATGGAGCGCCGTGAAACTTCGGCCCACAGACCGCGACGCATTGGTCGACGACAAGATAACACACTGATATGAAAGACTTCGGAATCATCTGTGCACCCGATCTCGTCGCTCACATCCAGCGCGACGAGCAGGGTCTCATAACGTGCGGCATGGCCATGGGCGACATTCTCGCGCAGAACGAATCGCTGTTGGTCGTCGCGGCACCCGGCGAGTTCAAGGCCACGCCGACAGTGGGGGCCGGTGCGATGCGGTTCTTGCGCGACGACGATACCGACGCTTTTATCGCCGCCGTCTGCTCGCAGCTGCGCGGCGACGGTATGGCCGTCGTGGCAGTAGAATATAAAAACGACGAACTGAAAATCGATGCGTCGTATGAAAGTTAGGACGGAAATCAAACAGACCTTCTTCGATCTGGCCGTAAGCTATGCCGGCAGCGCGGAGGCTGCCTACGACATCGCCTATGCCGCCGGATGTAGCGTGACCGATACGCCGCCCGCAGAGGTGGAGATCCCCGACGTGCAGAATGCCGCCGTGGCGGCGTATTTCGTACAGCAGCAGGTAACTCCCGCAACGAAGGCCGACGATACGGAAATAAACGGGCTATTATGAGAACATTGAATGAAATAACGGATACGATCAAAGAGTCGTTCGTCAACGATGAGACGATAGCACAGATGTACGGACTCGATGCCTCGAAGACCTTCGACGAACAGTTCTCGCGCGTGAGCTTCGAAGCCGTGCTTATTTATATTGTGGCGATGGCCAGTTACCTCTGCGAGCGACTTTTCCTCACGACGTCCGACGAGGTGACGGCGGCTATCGACAGCCGTTACATCGCCTCGGAACCTTGGTTCCAACAACGTGCGATCGAATATCAGGATGGCTATTCGCTCATCTACAACCCTGCGACCTATACCTTCGAGTATGCCGAGCAGGACGAGGCGGCGCGTATCGTGGAGTTTGCCGCTGCACGCTCCTATCTCGACACGAACGACATACGCCGCATCCGTATCCTCGTCTCCAAGAAGGAGAAGACGCCGCTGAGCGCCGAGGAACTGTCGCGGTTCAGTACCTACATGCAGCGTATTGCACCAGCGGGTACACGGATGACTTTCGTGAGCAAGCAGAGCGATCGGCTGCGCATCACCGCACAGGTAAACTATGATCCGTTGTTGCTGAACTCCTCCGGAGAACGAATCACCGATGGCGTGAAGCCCGTAGACATCGCCGTGCAGGAGTATATCGACGGCATTCTCTACGGCGGTGTATTCAATAAGACGAAGCTCGTCGACGCCATACAAGCCGCAGAAGGTGTCGTGGATGTCGTGCTGCAAAGCGTTTCGACATCGAGCGACGGCGGTTCATATACCGTGCTGGACGGCACCTCCTACGCTTCGACCAGCGGCAGCTTCATCATCGACAACCTCAATATCTCATATCTCTCGCAAGATGCAGATTGACTGGAAGAGACATATCGTTTACAACCTTCCGCTGGTAATGCGGCAGCCGCGCATCGTTCACCTGTTGCGCAGCTTGCTGGCGTCGCTCGCAGATCTGCACGACCGTGCACAGACGTGGCGCGTGGAGTCATTGCGGCGTGCACGCTACGACTCGTCGTCGATCATGATCGAACGGATGATCTTCGATGAGATGGGGTTGGAAGTCGTTATCGATAATTTCGATACGGGAAGTTACGACTTTCGCGTGCGGATTCTCTCCGAACAGACGACCTATGACGAAGCGCGGCTGCGGGCGCTCATCGACAAGTACAAAGCCGCCGACAAACGCTATCTGATCGGAAACGGAAACGTATCCTATACGGTCATCTATCAGGATTACACCTGCGAGAAGACCGACGAACGCTTCTCGGTGGAATATACGGCCTACGTCTGCGAAAAGCATGATTACAAAGAGACCGTCACCATAAGACTCTACGGACGGAATAACGGTGACGGAAGCATAGAACTCTATGCCAGCACGGGCGGTACCCCCGTAGCTTCGACGATTCATATCACGGCGGCAAGTGCCCTCTCGTTTACGATCAACGAAGGAGAATCTACATCCCGCTTGACGATCATTTATGAAGAACCCGGCGGCGGTATCATCTCCATATCGCCTACGGAAGACAATACATACAAATATAAATTTGAACCGGATATAATATGGCTTACGTCAACACGGGATACCAGCGTTCGCTGACGCTGGTAGTAAAAAAATACGTCAACGGCAGCGAATCGTCGCGCACGGTCTACAACGGGAAACTGGCTTTCTCCATCGGCCAGAAGTCCTACGGTGCGATCTCGGACACGACATTGGCGCAGATGGATCAGAGCGCTTATGAGGATCGGTTGAATGACTTCATCGAGTATGTCGAACAGCAAGTGCCCGGGCTCGTCGTCGCAGATGTGACCGAGGAGGGATCCGAAGCTCGGCGATACAATACGACGAGTTGTCCGTTCGGAAAATAACGATTATGAAAGAGAGAGCTTATATCTACGCCGGTGAGACCGTAGTCCTGCGGTTCGAGGCGCGCAAAGAGGGGCAGATTCTCGATCTGTCGGGGTATGATGTGGAAATAGACATCGCAACGACGGCAATGGGAACGCACCTCGTAAAACAGTCCGCAAAAGGAGAGATCGACATCTCGCAAGTGGCACGCGGAATGCTCCTGTGTACCCTCTCAGCCGAAGATACGGCATTGCTGACACCCGGTACGGCGACGATCGGTGTGCGGCTGTTGCATGATATGTTCGTGCGCATGGGCTTCGACGCTTCGATCGAGGTCTTGCGCCAGGGGGCGACACCTGGCGCCGTGCTGAGCCGCACGGCGCAGCCCGTCATTACATTGCATACACCATGTATCTGGGTCTATATGGATTTTGCAGCTACGCGCGGCGATGATGGCATCACGCCCCACATCGGCGAGAACGGCAACTGGTTCATCGGCGACGAAGATACGGGAGAACGTGCACTCGGTGTGACGTATGACGATCTTACACCGGAGCAGATCGAAGAGTTGCAACGTCCGGCCACGGAGGCTGCAACCGAAGCGAATAAGGCCGCACAGGCGGCCAAAAATGCGACGGAGTCCGCAACGACAGCGACCGAAGGTGCCGTAGCGGCGGCGGCAATGGCGAACACCGCGACGGGGGCAGCCACGACAGCAACTACGGCGGCGAACAGAGCCGCCGCAGAAGCGACGGCCGCAGCGGGCAATGCTACGACGGCAGCAACAGAAGCCGATGATGCGGCGACGGCAGCGAATGCCGCAGCCGCAAGTGCAACCGGTGCCGCAACGGCGGCAAATGATGCAGCGGGGGCTGCGAATGCCGCAGCCGAGGACGCTACGCACGCCGCCGAATCGGTAGGAACCGCCGCCGAGGATGCCGCCTCAGCCGCGAAAGCGGCGAACGCAGCGACGGAAGCTGCCACGACGGCAACTACGGCGGCGAACAATGCCGCCGCAGAAGCGACGGCCGCAGCGGGCAATGCTACGACGGCGGCAACAGAAGCAACTAATGCCGCGAATGCCGCAAATATCGCCGCAGAAGGTATTGACGGAAAGATCGCCGGCAAAGCCGACCTCGACCCCGCGACAGGATATATTAAATCGTCGCAGATAGCACCTCTCGAAGGGCGTCAGACGGGAGTAAATACCTCGGATGGGAACTTCCGCTCCACAGCCTCCGCGCTGCTGTTCCCCGGCGCCCGAACGATAGCAGCTAATTTCAAAACGGGCCACGACGTATCGGGTACACAGACGGTCGTTGCCACTTCGGGCGATATTTACGGGATGATTCTGGAATTTGTCAACGGTAACCTTGTATTCCGTTGCAGGGGTGCCGCACCGAGAGTCGTGACGGGAATCGAGCCCGATACCTATTACTCCGTCGCGGGAACCTACGACGGAAACGAGATCGTCGTCTATCTGAACGGCGGGCGTGTAACATCCGCCTCGAACTTCTCGGACGATCTGAATCTGCAATATCTGGCTATCGGGTCTTCCTTTAAAGGCATCGTCATAGGGTGCCGTCTTTTCAACTACGCCCTCACGGCCTCGGAGGTCGTCGATCTATGGAACGGCGGCGAGCCCGAACGGTATATGCTGCCTCTGTTGGGTGAGATGCGCACCGGACTGGTCGCCGAATACATCGCCGCAGGTCTGTTGGCAGACAAGTGGCGTGACACGTCGGGCGCGGGCCTCGATCTGCCGTATGTTCCGACCGCAACGGGCGGCACGGCCGTGCTCGTCTACGACCAGCCCTCCGGAGACTCCGACGCATTCGCCGTCCTCGCCGCGTCGGATTGCAGCCTCGAAGCCCGCGTCACGGCCCTCGAACGGACGCTCACGGCTGTGCTGTCGGGCGACGCCGTGATCCCCGCATTGCAGGTCAGGGAGCTGGGCGTGTGGGGTTCGAACAACCTGATCCTGACAGGCAGCGGCGCCCCGACGAAAGCACCCGACCGTGCAGGCCAGCTCTACATCGACACCGCCTCGGGCGCCGTCTACAAATCCACGGGCAACGCGGCCGTGTCGGATTGGAAAAACCTCTAAAACCTCGATACCATGTCACAAGTAAATAAATATGCGGATCGTGCGGCGTATGCCTCCGACACGAATCGTTTGTCGACCCTTTCGGCCGTCTCGCTCATCGCCAGCGGCAACGAACTCATCTACGACGGTGTGAACGTCGTCGTGGGCAAGGATGCGGCCGCCGCGGGCGACTGCGCGGTCTACGACAAGACGGCCGGTGCGATCCGGTTCGTCAAGGGTGAGACCCTCTCGGCCGCACAGCTCCCCGAAAGCCTCACCCCGCTGGCCGTCGTCTATGCACGGCAAGGCGACAAGGTGCTGATCGTCTCGCTCGACAATTCGACTATATTCCTCTGGGCTGCTTCTTACGAGGTCGCCCTGTCGGGCTTCGATCTCCCGGCCGGCGGGACGATCGTATTGAAATTCGCCGACACATACGAAAAGACGATCACCTATACCGCCGGCGCCACGCTTTCCGACCTCGCAGCAGCTGTCAATACGGCATTGAGAACGGGCGAGGTGAATCTGTCCGTTACCGATCGCGGCGGCTGGTCGGCTGCGGCGGACGAGGCGACAGGGCGCGTCGTTCTCACGTCGAACGGCTATGCGAAATCATGGACGACGGTCGAAGCGGTGAGCGGGGCGACACTCACGACACGGACTGACGACACGAACTATCAAGTAGCCCTTACGGGACTGCTGCTCGACGAGGGTCAGACGGTCGAATACGTTCGACGCAAGAACGGCGTGAGTGGTACGCGGGCGGGAATGAATTCCGAAATGTTCCTGCAATATTACTCAGCAAACGGTACCGTCCCGACTTCGAACGTGCCGCTCGGTTCGGCGACGATCGTCAATCAGGCATCGTTCGAGACATCGGAGTTCTGCGCCGAACTGCGCGCAACATATCCGGATTATGCGTCGTATCTCTTCGGCGAGCACATGGCTCAGTATCCGAGCGCTTACGGGGCGATGCTGCGTGACGGCAGGACGAACACAGCGAAGATCGGCCGCCTGCGTTTCACCGATATTTACGGTCAGAGCAAACCCTGTTATCCGGCCGCAGCGGCCGCACTCGAATACGGCGTCGCAGTCGAAGGTGCGACGACAGGACTCGAAGCGGGCGGCTGGTGGCTGCCGTCGGTCGAAGAACTCTACCTGCTCCTGCACGACCGCGTACTGACGGCCGACGATGTGGAACGCGACCCCGTGAACCGCACGCTGGTGCGTCTCGGAAAGGCGACTTTATTGGCAAACGCCACTTCTTACTGGACGAGCTGCGAAGGTGATCTCGGCGCTGCATTCATCAGCTATCGTTCCGAAGGCGTTTTGTTTTCCTACGTCAAATGTATAACGCAGCATGTGCGGCCCGTTTCCGCCTTGTAAAACGAAAACTATTATGAACATGGAAGAACTGCAAAAGAGAATCGACGCTTTGCAATCGCGGCAGCTGGCGCTGCGTGCGATCATGGCCTCTTCGGACGAACGGGCCGCAAAATGTAGTAAGACGGGCGCATCGTTCCGCGAAACATACCCCGACGATTTCGCGCGATACCAGGAGGCGAACGCCGAGTACAACCGAAACGAAATGACCCTCGCAGAGCTCGAAGTGGAACGCAAAGAAGAGATGAGAATTCAATCGAAAATCGGATGATGGACTGGACGACCGTTATCGTTTCGCTTCTGTCGGGTCTTCTATCCGGCGGCGGTTTGGCAGGATTGGTCTTTTTCAAGGAGAACAAACGCAACAAGCAGCTACAAAATGAAACAATGGCCTCGTCGCAGTGGAAAGATCTCTACGAGAAATCCGAAGCGAAGGTAGAAGCGCAGGGAAAGAAAATCGATTCCCTATATAAAGACAAGGAGCGGCAGCGCGATCAAATCGACAGTCTCAAAACGCAGAATGCCGTGCTGGTCGTATACAAATGCGAAATGCTGGGGTGTGCATTGCGAAAACCACCGTTCGGATCGGGGAATACGGGACTAATCGGAACAAAAAATAAGGAGGAAGAAAACAATGAGTAGAGGACTGAGAAACAACAATCCGGGCAATATCCGGCAATCGAACACCCGCTATCTGGGCGAGGTCCGACCTTCGCAGGATGCGGCGTTCAAACAATTCGAGACGGCGGCATGGGGCTATCGAGCCATGTTCGTGCTGCTGGATTCATATCGCCGCAAAGGTTACCGAACCTTTCGGGATATGATCTTACGCTATGCTCCGCCCGTCGAGAATGATACGCGGGCGTATATGGACTTTGTGTGCTCGCACACGGGAATAGAGTCCGACACTCCGGTCGATACGCACCATGCTGCTACGATGATACCTATCGTCGCGGCAATGAGTCGTATGGAGAACGGCACCGAAGCGAACATGTCCGACGTGACGGAGGGGTGGAGCTTATTCATGAAACATCAGCCATGAACGCCGGACGGATCATCGTCGCCTGCGGCTTGTGCTTGCTTTTGGGATTCGTTGCCGGACGAGCGTCGGTCGAACCGACGACGACCGTTCGAACCGTCCGGCAAAAGGTATACATCGAGCGGACTACTCCGGTCTCGGTGTCCGAACCGATAGGCCGGCATCTTCAACTCGCACGCCTGGTGTTCGTGCGCGACACCACCTCTGTCGAACCGGTCGCCGAGCAGGTTCCACAGGCCGACAGCGCGTTCGTGGAACTGCCCGTCAGGGACTATACCTTCTCCGACGACAGCACGTATACCATTGTCGCGCGCGGCGCCTATGTCGAGAGCCTGCCGCGGATCGAGTTCCGGCCCCAGACGGTGACGTATGAAGTGGAACGAAAGCGCAAAATAGAGCACGGGTTCCAGATCGGCGTAGGTGCAGCCCTAACACCTCATGGAATCGGCCCTGCGGTATATGCCGGTTATGGGGTAACAATCAAATTCTAACGTGCGGGAGGGTATGAAAAAGCCCTCTCCATAATCTTCGGTCAGACTATTCAGGTGCGGCACACCTTGGGAGGGCTTATGCTTTCGCAGGTGCGTCGCACCTGTGGTTTAATATCGAACGTATGAGTAAGTCTGACATTTTCCAATGCACAATTCGTGCCGTAGCGACGGTTACATGCGTCGCTGAATCGACGATTCTGTCCCGCAGCCGACGGGAGGAGGTATCCGATGCACGGCATATTCTCATTCATTTGCTTCGAGAGAGGGGGTTCAACCCCCGCGAGATCGCCGAGCGGCTGGCCATGGCCCGTCAGTCGGTCAACGAGGCGCTCGACGGATTCGAGCATCGCAGCCGACGTCCCATGATTGCAGACAACCTGCGGGAGATCCGCAGGTTATTGTCTGAATCGCAGCCTGTGGGGGAATAGATTATGAAGGATTCCGAGTGTTCGAACAGGGATTCGGCCCACCTGAAACGGGCCGGCAATTTAAATCGACACATTTTTATGGAATCACAGAAAATCTATCTGGCCGGCAACGGCGGTACGGATGTATCGGCGCTGCTGGCTTCGGCTCTGCAAAATCGCGGGGTCGACCCGAACATCCTCGCCGTGATGGGCAACCGCAACGGAGGCGTCGGCGGCTGGGGTGGCAACGACTTCTTCGCTATTCTGCTGCTCTTCATCCTCATGGGTGCGTGGGGCAACAACGGCTGGGGCGGCGGCTTCGGTGGCGGCAACAACGGCGGTCTTCCGCTCAACATGCTCTCCAACGATTCGAGTCGCGAGCTGATTATGTCCGCGATCCAGCGTAACGGCGTAGACATCTCGCAGCTCGCGTCCACACTCAACTGCTCGATCGGTCAGGTGACGGCCGGAATCAATGCCATGGCAACGCAGATCAGCACGCTGGCAGGACAGCAGGGCATGAGCGCACAACAGATCATCAACTCCATCCAGGCCGGGAACTGTCAGCTTACGGCACAGCTCGCACAGTGCTGCTGCGACGTCCGCACTGCCATCGAGCGCCAGGGGTATGAAAGTCAGCTGGCCACGCTCAACCAGACCAACACGCTGACCAACGCGGCCAATACGCAGTTCAACGTCCTCGGTTCGAAGATCGACGCGCAGACGCAGATCATCAATGACAAGTTCTGCCAGCTGGAAATGCGCGAGATGCAGAACAAGCTGGATGCGGAACGCGCCAAGAGTGCGGCGCTGGCCGGTCAGCTGTCGCAGGAACATCAGACGGCGACGATCATGCAGGCACAGGCGCAGGCGGTGGCTCCCGTCAATGCGGCAATTGGTGATTTGAGCAGCCGTCTGGCGAAGATCGAATGCGGTTTGCCACCTACAACCGTAGTTCCCAATCCGCAGGTGTACGCTATGCCTGCATGTGTGGCCGCCCAATTCGGATTGGGCTTCGGCGCCGGTTACGGTTTCGGAGGAAACGGTTTCTGGGGTTAGCGGAAAGGAGGTATACTATGGCAGTATTCCCATTCCAATACGTTAATCGTCGCGGTATTCCGGCCATTACGACAACGGGCGTGAACGTGACGACGGAAAATGTCGTTTTCACGTTCCCTAATCATGCCTTCGCAAACTCGTGGTACCGCGGGTTGGTACTCATCGAGCTGGCGCAGGCCATTCCGACCGGAACGACTGGAACGCTGCCTGTACTCTTCGAGACGAACGGGCAGACGAAGCCGCTGACGGCCCCAGGCGGTGCCGCTGTAACCGCAGCGCAGATCTCCGGGACGGGCGTCTATGAGGTCTACTACGACAAGCAGACGGATGTGCTGCAAGTCGTGACGGGTGTGTAACCGATAAAATAAAAATTAAAAGATGTTTAAAGACTTGAAAAACGGCTTCCAGGTGTGCCTGCTCGACAAGAGCCAAAAGACGCCTGTATACAAGATCGGGAATGTGGTTAGCGTATCTGCACCACGATTGGATTCCAGGCCGATGCCGCCCGGACAGATTCCTTCGCCGATGATGTATTCCGAACGTGTAATCGACCTTACGGTCGAATGCGACGGTCAAACGAATACCTACGTCGTACAGGAGAATGCGAACGTGGCATCGATTGCCTCGCTGACGCTGGCATGTTCGGTGGAACCTATACTCAACGAGGTGCGCGCAATTCACAAAACGAGTACCGACATCATTGCAAGTGTGGATCGCCATAAGGAGGTCGTGGCCAAGTGTGAGGACATCCTGAAGGAGCTGAATCCGGCATACGCCGATTCCAAAGCCCAAAACCAACGCATCGACAAGATCGAGGCGGCAATCTCCGGCGTGGCGGATTCCGTGCGCCAGATTCAGCAATTCCTTCAGTCATCAACGATAAAAACAAGAAAAGAGTAAATTATGAGCTGGAAAGAATTGGAGCAAGGTCGGGCCTTCATGAATGAGGAGTACGATCAGGACGATCTGGAACGCGCATATCGCCGAGGCTGTGAGCACGGCGAAGAGAAAGGCTATCGTAAGGCCATGCGCGAGATGCAGGGAGGGATGGACGGATACGGCGAACGTGGCGGATACGGTGGCTACGGTGAGCGTGGGCAATCCTTCATGCGCGGATACGGTGAGCGCGACGGCGAGTACGGAAGCGACGGCTACGGCGAACGCCGTGGAGTCAAGTATACAGGGCGCTACTCGCGTTACCGGTAGGTGAATCGAAGAGGGGGCCGAAAAGCCCCCTCTCGTTTTAAAACATACAACCATGGACAGACTGGATATTTACGACGTATTTCCGATAGGGTTTCGGGAATACCTCAATAGCTACGGGTGGAATTTCTCCAAAAAGCTCTGCGAATTCGCAGTAGCGGGCATGAAAAAAATGGACTCTAATGGAAAAGAAGTGCCCATAACACCCTACTCGAATGAAGAGGTGCAGCAACTGTTGAAGCAATACGGCATTGAACTCAAAAATAATGTCGCATACAACGCTTGCTATGTCGCAAACATGTTCAAGGCCGATTTCCTCGGAAAGTCGCTCCCGAACGAACAGTACCTCTGTATGCACATCAAATGTTATCTCGACGACGTAGACGGTAGCCCCACTCGGGCGATGGATGAATTCTATGCCAAAACAATCGCATTGGGTATACCGATCATCTGGGAAGACATGTTATGATAATTAGGGACTTGAAAATTGGTAAGTATAACTGGTCGTTACGCATCTATTTTGCCGTAACGGGATACTATACTGACCATATTATCAAGTCCCTTATCGATATTCAATGCCCTGACGAATTGGTCGTGCGAATACGGAAGAACCTACAAAAAGCGGATATGGATACCGGATTCACATATTCGAATAAAAGGCAACGGAAAAGCGTTATCGTGATCGGAATGCACTCTTCGCACGCGCAATTCCTGAATAGTTGCGAACACGAACTCAGACACTTCGTCGATGACATTGCAATGGCGTGCAGGTTACAGATGGCCGGTGAAGAGGTCGCATATCTGACCGGTGATATAAACTCCGAACTATGGGACGACATCCATAGATTCACGTGTTGTAAATGCGATAAATGCAACTCACAAAATTAATTTTCCCCAAAACGCACCTTTTCGTTTTTTTGAACGCGCACCGATTTGTTTTGTGGATTATGGAAGGGGCGGATTCCCGTATGGACTTGTCCGCCTGTTCGGCGGCGGTCGGAGCGGCATGGGCCTCGGCGGGTTGCAGGCTGCCACACGGGGCGGCGGCTTTCCTGCCGGGCGGCGCGATGCGTGCAGTCGGGAGGGTCGCGGGGGGCTTTCGGCGGACGACTATGCGTGGCGTGCCGATAGTTCCCGTTCGAGGTCGGCGATCGAACACCCCGTGGCTTCGAGCAGGACGAGCAGGTGGTAGACCAGATCGGAGGCTTCGTAGATCATCGCCTCGCGGTTGCCGGCGACGGCCTCGATGACCGTCTCGACGGCCTCCTCGCCGACCTTTTGGGCGATCTTGTTCACGCCGCGCGTGAAGAGCCGCGCCGTGTAGGAGCCTTCGGGCATCGCGGCGTGGCGCTGGCGGACGACGGCTTGCAGGCGGCGGATGAACCCCTCGGTTTCGGGGACGGCCTCGCCGAAGCAGTTCTGCGTTCCCGTGTGGCAGGTGGGGCCGTGGGGAACGGCGCGGATCAGCAGCGTGTCGCGGTCGCAGTCGGCCGCCACCGAGACGATGTCGAGCCGGTTGCCGCTGGTTTCGCCCTTCGTCCAGAGGCACTGCCGCGTGCGGCTGTAAAAGGTGACGCGTCCCTCGGCGAGGCTCTTTTCGTAGGCTTCGCGGTTCATGTAGCCGAGCATCAGCACTTGCAGGGTGCGGTCGTCCTGCACGATGGCGGGGATCAGCCCGTCGGCCTGCTTGCCGACGGCGAGTTCCTCAAAGGGAATGGCTTCGATTTTCATGGTGTTTCTCGTTTATGCTTCTCCGCATGGTCGTCTGTCGTCCTGTTTCGATGTCGGCGGTCCGCCGCATGGGGCGGCGCATCGGGTGCCGAAGAGGGATGTCTTGCGGATGGGCGGTTTCTTTTTTCGGGTTGTTATAATCTTACGGGAATATTGCGTGCACGGAGTTCGCGTTTGAGCACGGGGATCGGAATCTCGCCGTAGTGGAAGATGCTGGCTGCCAGCGCCGCATCGGCGCGTCCGAGCGTCAGCGCGTCGGCGATGTGCTGCACCGATCCCGCGCCGCCCGAGGCGATGACGGGGACGGGCAGGAGCGACAACTGCGCGAAGGTGTCGCAGGGATAGCCGTTGCGCGTGCCGTCGTGGTCCATCGAGGTGAAGAGGATTTCGCCCGCGCCGCGCCGGCAGGCCTCCTCGGCCCATGCGAAGAGCTCGCGGTCGGTGAGGCGGCGCCCGCCGTGGGTGGTGACGCGCCAGCGGCCGTCGATTCTTCGGGCGTCGATGGCCACCGTGACGAACTGCGAGCCGTACTTCGCCGCTACGGCGTCGATGAGCGAGGGATCGGCCACGGCGGCGCTGTTGACGGTGATCTTGTCGGCGCCGGCGTCCAGGAGCCGTCCGGCGTCGTCGACCGAGGCGATGCCCCCGCCGACGGTGAAGGGGATGTCGATGCGTGCGGCGATGCGCGACACCAGTCCGGTGAAGGTGCGGCGACCTTCGGCCGTGGCGCTGATGTCGAGGTAGACCAGCTCGTCGGCACCTTCGGCGGCGTAGCGGGCGCCCAGCTCCACCGGATCGCCCACACTGCGCAGGTCGGTGAAATTGACGCCCTTGACCGTCCGGCCGTCGCGGATGTCCAGGCAGGGGATTATTCGTTTGGCAAGCATCGTCCGAGATCTTCGAGGGTGATACGTCCTTCGTAGAGCGCCTTGCCGACGATGACGCTGCGCAGCCCCGCGCGGTCGAGAGCCGTGAGGTCGCCGAGCGTTGCGATACCGCCGCTGACGGTGATCTCCACGTCGGGAAATTCCGCTTGGAGGGCGGCGTAGAACGATGTCGCGGGGCCGCAGAGCATTCCGTCGCGGGCGATGTCGGTGCAGATGACCTGCTGCAATCCCTGCTTCCGGAAGCGGCCGATCAGTTCGGCCGCTCCCAGCGGCGTCTCCTCCGACCAGCCTGCGATGGCGATCCGTCCGTCGCGCAGGTCGGCGCCGAGAATCAGGCGCTCGCCGCCGAACTCCGCCAGCCACGCGGCCAGGCAGTCGGGTTCGCGCACGGCGACGCTGCCGCAGACGGCGCGTCTGGCTCCTGCCGAGAAGACGTCGCAGAGCGCCGTGCGGCTTTTGATGCCGCCGCCGTACTGGATTTCGAGCCGCGTGCGTGCGGCGATGCGTTCGAGCACTTTCAGGTTGGCCGGACGCTGCGCCCGGGCGCCGTCCAGATCGACCATGTGCAGCCGTCGCAGCCCCGCCGCTTCGAAGCGCAGGGCCGTGTCGAGCGGGTCGCGGCCGTAGGTCGTGCGGCGGTCATAGTCGCCCTGTGCGAGTCGCACGCAGGCGCCGTCGATCAGATCCATCGCGGGAATGATTTCGATATTCATCTCATTTCAGTGTTAGGAAGTTGCGTAGAATCCGGCTGCCCGCCGCCCCGCTCTTTTCGGGGTGGAACTGCGTGCCGAAGAAGTTGTCGCGTGCGAGTGCCGCGCTGAACCGCATGCCGTAGTCGGTCGCGGCGATCGCGGCGTCGCAGAGCCGCGGCGCGTAGGAGTGGACATAGTAGACGTAGGTCTGCGCGTCGATTCCCTCGAAGAGCGGCCCGCGCAGCATATCGACGGTGTCCCAGCCCATGTGGGGGACTTTGAGCGGCCCGTCGGCCGTACGGTCGGGAAGCCGCACCACGTCGGTGGGGAAGATGCCCAGACAGGCGGCATCGCCCTCCTCGCTCGACCGGCAGAGCAGCTGCATCCCGATGCAGATGCCCAGCACGGGGCAGGTCAGCGCGGGAACGAGCGTGTCGAGCCTCTTTTCCCGAAGTCTGGCCATTGCCGACGACGCTTCGCCCACGCCCGGCAGGATCACCCGCTCGGCTCGGAGCAGCGTCGCCGGATCGGCGGTGACGGTGAATTCGGCGCCTGCGCGGCGCAGGGCTTCGGCCACGGAGCGCAGGTTGCCCGTGTCGTAATCGATGATCGCTGTCATAGGACTCCTTTGCTGCTGGGAATATCGTAGGCGAAGGGGATGCGGGCCACGGCCATGCGCAGCGCCCGTGCGAAGGCCTTGAAGATCGCTTCGGCCTTGTGGTGCTCGTTGTCTCCGCGGGCGGCGACGTGGAGGTTGCAGCGCGCGGCGCAGGCGAACGAATGAAAGAAGTGACGCAGCATCTCGGTGGGCAGTTCACCGATGCGTTCGCGGCGGAATTCGGCCTCCCATTCGAAGCCGATGCGGCCCCCGAAGTCGATGAGCGCCATGGCGCGGCAGTCGTCCATGGGCAGGACGAAGCCATAGCGGGCGATTCCCGCCTTGCTGCCCAGCGCACGGTCGACCGCTTCGCCGAGCACGATGCCGACATCCTCGACGGTGTGGTGCTCGTCGACCCACAGGTCGCCTGTCGCCTCGACCGAGAGCGCGACGCCGCCGTGGTGGGCGATCTGGGCGAGCATGTGGTCGAAGAATCCGATTCCCGTGGCGATGCGCCCTGCGCCGGAGCGTCCGTCGAGGTCGAGCGTGAGCGTGATTTGCGTCTCGGCCGTGCGGCGCGTGAGGGTGACGCTGCGTTCGCCGCGGCGGATGAACTCGGCGATCCGCTCCCACGACGGGGCGACCAGTGCGCAGGCCGCTTCGGCGCCGGCTTCGCGCAGCGCACGGCGGCCCGCCTCCTCGTCGGGGGCGAGCAGGATGCCCCGCGCTCCGAGATTGCGTGCCAGCAGCATGTCGGTCGGCCGGTCGCCGACGACGTAACTGGCCGCGAGGTCGTAGCTTCCGTCGAGATAGCGGCCGAACATCCCCGTGCGGGGTTTGCGCGTGGGGGCGTCGTCGGCTTCGAAGGTGCGGTCGATGAGCTGGTCGTCGAAGCGGACGCCTTCGCCTTCGAGCGTCGCGAGCATCCGTTCGTGGGCGGGCCGGAAGGTCGCTTCGGGGAACGACGGCGTGCCCAGCCCGTCCTGGTTGGTGGCCAGTACCAGTTCGAAATCCAGTCCCGACAGCGCGCGCAACCCCGAGATGGCGCCCGGTACGAAGCGGAGTTTTTCGAGGCTGTCGACCTGCCGGTCGACGGGCGGTTCGACGATCAGCGTGCCGTCGCGGTCGATGAAGAGTGCTTTTTTCATGGGCGGAAGGTTTTGACGGTTCGGAGCAGGCGGTCGTTCTCGGCGGGCGTTCCCACGGTCAGGCGCAGACACCCTTCGCATCCCGCTGCGCGCGAGCGGTTGCGGACGATGATGCCCGCTTCGATCAATGCGTCGTAGAGAGCGTCGGGCGCCGGTGTGCGCACCAGCAGGAAGTTGGTCTGCGAGGGGTAGACCCGCTCTATGCAGGGGCAGGAGGCCAGCTCGCTGGCCAGTCGCCGGCGCTCGCTGCGGATCTCGGCGATCTGCGGAGCGAGGTCGCGGCCGAGCATCTCCTCGGCGACCCGCTGCGTGGGGCCGGGAATGTTGTAGGGATATTTGACGCGCGAAAAAAGCGCTGCGACCTCTCGTGCCGCGAAGGCCAGCCCGATGCGCAGTCCCGCCATGCCCCACGCCTTGGAGAGCGTTTGCAGCACGATCAGGTTCGGGAATTCGTCGAGCCGCGGCAGGAATCCGGCCCCGTCGGCGAAATCGACGTAGGCTTCGTCGAGGACGACCATGCCGTCGAAGCGGCGCAGCAGCCGTTCGATCTCCGTCGCCGGAAAGGCGTTGCCCGTGGGGTTGTTGGGCGAGCAGAGCCACAGCAGTTTGCTCCGTTCGTCCGCCGCCGCGAGCAGCCGTTCGACCGGCAGCGAGAAGTCGTTGCCGAGCGGCACTTCGCGCAGTTCGACGTCGTTGACGGCCGCCGCGACGCGGTACATGCCGTAGGTCGGTGCGATCGAAACCGCGTTGTCGATGCCCGGCCGGCAGAAGATGCGGTAGGCCAGATCGATCGCCTCGTCGCTGCCGCTGCCGATGAAGATACGGTCGGCGGCGATGCCCTTGCGTGCGGCGAGCAGTTCCCGCAACCGCTGCTGGCGCGGATCGGGATAGCGGTTGACGCCGTTGTCGTAGGGACTTTCGTTGGCGTCGAGCCACACGTCGATGCGTTGGCCGCCGTACTCGTCGCGTGCGGTGGAGTAGGGGGCGAGCGTGCGGATGTTGGGGCGGACGAGTTCTGCGAGCGGTCTCATCGCACACCTCCTTCCAGCCGGATGCGGACGGCTTCGGCATGCGCGTCCAGTCCCTCGGCCCGGGCCATGGCGACGACCGTCGGGGCGAGTGCGCGAAGCCCTTCGCGCGTGAGTTCCTGATAGGTGATGCGGCGCAGGAAGCTGTCGATGTTCACGCCGCTGTACGCGCGGGCGCACCCGCCCGTGGGGAGCGTGTGGTTCGTCCCCGAGGCGTAGTCGCCGGCGCTTTCGGGGGCATAGTCGCCCACGAAGACGCTGCCGGCCGTCGTGATGCGGCGGGCGGCGGGCCACGGGTCGCGCAGCGAGACGATCAGGTGTTCGGGGGCGTAGGCTTCGGCGAAGTCGAGCATGTCGTCCTGCGAATCGAATACGACGATCCGGCTTTGCGCGAGCGATTCGCGGAGGATCGCATTGCGGGGACTCGCGGCCGTCTGCCGGCGGAGGGCGTCGTTCACGCGGCGTGCGAACGCGACGGTGCGGCAGACGAGCACTGCCTGACTGTCGCCGCCGTGTTCGGCCTGCGAGAGCAGGTCGGCGGCCGCGAAGTCGGGCGAGGCCCCTTCGTCGGCGAGCACCAGCACCTCCGACGGTCCGGCCGGAAGGTCGATGGCCGTGCCTTCGGCGCCGACGAGTTGCTTGGCGCGGGTGACGTAGCGGTTGCCCGGCCCGAAGATCTTGTCGACGCGCGGCACGCTTTCGGTGCCGTAGGCCATGGCGGCGACGGCCTGCGCCCCTCCGAGCGCGAAGACGCGCCGCACGCCGCACAGCGCGGCGGCGTAGCGGATTTCGGGGGCGATGCTGCCGTCGCGGCCGGCAGGGGTGCAGAGGACGATTTCGGCGCAGCCGGCGATCGCGGCCGGCACGGCGAGCATGAGCACCGTCGAAAAGAGAGGCGCCGAGCCGCCCGGGACGTAGAGCCCCACGCGGTGGATCGCCACGGCGCGCTGCGAGCAGCGGACGCCCGGCATGACCTCGACCGCAACGGGGCGGGGCAGTTGTGCGCGGTGGAAGGCTTCGATGTTGGCCTTGGCTGTCGCCAGCGCCGTTTTCAGTTCGGGCGAGATGCTGCGGGCGGCTTCGTCGAGCTGTGCCTGCGGCAGTTCGAAGCGTTCGGGCGCGAAGCCCTCGATGCGGCGGGCGATGCGGCGCAGCGCCTCGTCGCCGCCGGTGCGCACCTCGTTCAGAATGGCTGCCACGCGGCGGTCGATCTCGGCGTCGTCGCGGGTGACGCGGGCCGTCAGCGCAGGCCACGCGTCGCGCGGGGGATTGTCGTAAACTCTGATCGGTTCCATATCGTTCGCTGTTTTCTATCGGATCATGTTTTCGAGCGCCAGCACCAGAATGCCTTCGGCGCCGATGGCTTTGAGCCGTTCGATGCGCTCCCAGAGCTGCGCCTTGCCGATCACGGCGTGCAGCGAGCACCACCCCTCTTGCGCCAGCGGCAGGATCGTCGGGCTGCGCATTCCGGGGAGCAGGGCGGTGGCTTCGGCGACCTTTTCGACGGGAAGGTTCATCAGCACGTATTTCATGTCGCGGCTTTCGCGGATCGATCGGAAGCGGAAGACGAGCTGCTCGGTCTGGCTGCGTTTGTCGGCGTCGAGCGACGGGCAGGCGATGAGCGCCGCTTCGGAGCGGAGAACGGTTTCCACTTCGCGCAGGCCGTTCGAAACGAGCGTCCCGCCCGACGAAACGATGTCGAAGATCGCGTCCGACAGCCCTACGGCCGGTGCGATCTCCACCGATCCCTCGATGGTGTGGATCTCGGCTTCGATGCCCTGCCGCGCGAAATATCCGCGCAGGATGTTGGGATAGGAGGTTGCGACGCGCCGTCCGCGGAAGTAGTCGGGGCCCGTGTAGTCGGCCGCGTTGGGGACGGCCAGCGAGAGGCGGCAGGCGCCGAATCCGAGCGGCATCGCCTGTTCGACGTCGTATCCCTTTTCGGCCACCTCGTTCTGGCCGACGATACCCAGGTCGGCGACGCCCATCGAGACGGCCTGCGGGATGTCGTCGTCGCGCAGGAAGAGCACTTCGAGCGGAAATCCTTCGGCGCGGGCGATGAGCCTGCGTTTGCCCTCCGCAACGGCGATTCCCGCTTCGAGGAGCAGGCCGAGGCTCTGTTCGTTGAGCCGGCCTTTGGCTTGAATGGCTATTCTTAACATAAGTCGTTTGGTTTGAATTTTCGTTTCAACCGCCCGACCCCGGCGTGCAGACATGAAAAAAGCCCGCCCGCAAGGGGTGAGCTTTTTTGTATTTGCCGGAATATCAACGCATATACACGATCGATTCGCCCCTTCGGTGAAAGTGGTGATGATGATGGATATGGTTGAAATTCGTCATTTTTCGATAATCGTCTGCCGCAAATATAGGATTTAATTTCCGGAAAACAAAATTTCGGGTCGTTTTTTTGTCTGCCGTCGCTGGGCGGGGCTACGGCCGCGTCTGCCCGTCGCCGGCGATCAGGTATTTGTAGGAGGTCAGTTCGCGCAGCGCCATCGGCCCGCGCGCGTGGAGTTTCTGCGTACTGATTCCGATCTCGGCGCCCATGCCGAACTGCGCGCCGTCGGTGAAGGCCGTCGAGACGTTGGCGTAGACGCAGGCGGCGTCGACTTCGCGCTGGAACGTGCGGATCGCCTCCGCGTCTTCGGCTATGATCGTCTCGCTGTGCTGCGAGGAGTAGCGGGCGATGTGGGCGAGCGCCTCGTCGAGCGAGACGACCGTGCGGATCGAAAGGCGCAGGGAGAGAAACTCCGTCCCGAAGCTCGCTGTGTCGGCCGCACGCAGCAGCGCTGCGGGATAGTTCCCGTGCAACGCCGTCCGTGCCGCTTCGTCGGCTTGCAGTTCGACCCCTTTTTCGGCCAGCGGACGGCAGAGGCGCGGCAGGTCGGTCAGGCGGTCGCGGTGGACGACGAGCGTGTCGAGCGCGTTGCAGACGCTTACGCGGCGCGTCTTGGCGTTCAGGACGATCGCCGCGCCCTTTTCCGTGTCGCCCGACCGGTCGAAATAGGCGTGGCAGACGCCGGCGCCCGTTTCGATCACCGGTACGCGGGCGTGGTCGCGCACGAAGTCGATCAATCCCCGCCCGCCGCGCGGAATGACCAGATCGACCAGTCCCGTGGCACCGAGCAACGCGGCCGTCGCTTCGTGCGTGGGAGGCAGCAGGGCGAGGGTGTTCTCGTCGAAGCCGTGCGCCGCGAGCGTGCGGCGGATCAGCGCGGCGATCGCCGCATTGGAGTCGCGGGCGTCGCTGCCCCCTTTGAGGATGCAGGCGTTGCCCGACTTGACGCAGAGCGCGAAGACGTCGAACCCCACGTTGGGACGTGCTTCGTAGATGACGCCGACGACGCCGAACGGTACCGAGACTTTGCGGATCTCCATGCCGTTGGGGCGCACCGTGCGGTCGAGGATGCGTCCCAGCGGCGACGGAAGCGCCGCCACGTTGCGCAGGTCGGCGGCGATGCCCAGCAGCCGCCCGCGGTCGAGCAGCAGCCGGTCGTAGGCCGGATCGGCGGGGTTCATCCGGCTGCGGTCGCGGGCATTGGCCGCCAGCAGCTCCTCCGTGCCGGCCTCCACCGCGTCGGCCAGCGCCAGCAGCAGGCGGTCGATCCGTTCCGAGGCGGTGCGGTTGAGCGCGCGGGCGGCCTCGCGGGCGCGTCGAAAAGTGTGTTGCGTCTCCATGGGTCAGTCCAGATAGAGGTAATCGTAGTGTATGAGTGCCCGTGCGCCGCGGCGGCCGATATTGCGGCGTGCCGTCGTGCTGTCGCAGGAGACCTTGCCGGCGCCGACCGGCCGGCCGTCGGGGGCGACGATGCGCACGATGTCGTCCTTCTCGAAGACACCCTCCACGCGGCTCACGCCGACGGGCAGCAGGCTCACGGCGCGCGGGCCGCCGAGCGCATCGAGAGCTTCGCGGGTCACGTGCACCTCCCCTTTGGCGAATCCTTCCGAGTGGGCGATCCACTTCTTGACGCCCGAGATGGGGTGGGGCGAGGGGAGGAAGCGCGTGCAGAGGGTGCGGCTCCCCTCGGCCAGCAGGTCGGGCAGGATGCCGTCGCGGCGGCCGTCGGCGATGATCGTCTCGATTCCCTCGGCGGCCACCTTGCGGGCGATGCGGCTCTTGGTGAGCATTCCGCCCCGTCCGAACGACGACTTCGCGTCGCGGATGCAGTCCGGCAGGTCGCGCTGCCCGGGTGCGATTTCGCGGATCACTTCGACGCCCGGCGCTCCCGGCATACCGTTGCAGATGCCGTCCACGTTGGTCAGCAGGACGAGCGCCTCGGCGCCGATCATCGTCGAGAGCAGCCCCGAAAGTTCGTCGTTGTCGGTGAACATCAATTCGGTGACCGCCACCGTGTCGTTCTCGTTGACGATCGGGACGACGCCGTTTTCGAGCATCACGCGGATGCTGTTGCGCTGGTTGAGGTAGTGGCGGCGGGTCTCGAAATCCTGCTTGGTGGTGAGCACCTGCCCGCAGACGATTCCCCGTGCGTCGAAGAGTTCGTAGTAGCGGCGGATCAGCTTCACCTGCCCGACGGCCGAGTAGAGCTGGCGGGCCGACACGGCGTCGAGCCGGTGGCCGGCCGCGATCACCCCGCGCCCTGCGGCGACAGCGCCCGACGACACGACGATGACCTCGACGCCGGCACGGTGCAGGGCTGCGATCTGGTCGGCCAGCGCCGCCATGCGGTCGGTATCGAGCGTGCCGTCGGCGCGGGTCAGCACGTTGCTGCCCACCTTTACGACGATGCGCCGGAAGCGGCAGCGTGCCGCGTTTGGTGCGATGTCCGGATTCTCCATGATGTTTATCGGCTGAGCAGATACTCCTTGAACGCTTCGAACTCGGCGCCGAGCGCGACCGTGCGTTTCTCCCCCTTGACGAACTCCTGCAAGCGCTGCGGAATCTCGACCGGCCGGCCGGTGATGCTTTCCACCGTATCGAGGAACTTGGCCGGATGGGCCGTTTCGAGGAAGATGCCCGTTTCGCCGTCGCGCAGTCCGTCGCGCAGCGCACGGTAGCCGCAGGCGCCGTGCGGGTCGAGCAGGTAGCCCGTGCGGGCGAACGTGTCGGCCACCGTGGCGCGGATCTGGTCGTCGTCGCAGCGGAACGCCGCGACGTCGGCGCGCAGCGCGTCGAGCGAACGGCCGTAGAGGTCGAGGATGCGGGCGAAGTTGTTCGGGTCGCCCACGTCCATCGCGTTGGCCAGCGTCGGAACCGACGGCCGGGGGCGGTAGCTGCCCGTGCGGAGGTATTCGTAAAAGGTGTCGTTGGCGTTGTTGGCGGCGATGAAGCGGTCGACCGGCAGCCCCATGCGTCGGGCGAACAACCCTGCGGTGAGGTTGCCGAAGTTGCCGCTCGGTACGCTCACCACGATCGGCGAGGTTACGCCCTGTGCGCGCAATTGCGCATAGGCGTGGAAGAAATAGAAGGTCTGGGGCAGGAACCGCGCCACGTTGATCGAGTTGGCCGATGTGAGCCGCATCCGTCGTTTGAGCTCCGTATCCGCAAAGGCGCTCTTGACCAGCCGTTGGCAGTCGTCGAACGTGCCTTCGATCTCCAACGCCGTGACGTTGCGTCCCAGCGTCGTGAACTGCTTCTCCTGAATGTCGCTTACGCGCCCTTTGGGGTAGAGTACCACTACGTCGATGCCCTCGACGCCGAGAAACCCGTTGGCCACGGCGCCTCCCGTGTCGCCCGACGTGGCGACGAGCACCGTGACGGGGTGTTCGTCGTCGCGGCCTTCGATGAAGTGGGAGAGGATGCGTGCCATGAAGCGCGCGCCTACGTCCTTGAAGGCCATCGTCGGGCCGTGGAAGAGTTCGAGCGCCCAGATGCCGTCGTCGACCCGGACAACCGGAATGTCGAAGCAGAACGTGTCGCGGACGATGCGCCGCAGCGTTTCGGGTTCGATCTCCTCGCCGAAAAAGGCGTCGGCCACGCGGCAGGCGATCCGGTGGAGGTCCAGACGGGCGATCCCGTCGAAGAATGCGTCGGGCAGCCGCTCGATCCGTTCGGGCATGTAGAGCCCGTTGTCGGGCGCCATGCTGGCGACGACCGCCTCGCGGAGCGAGACTTCGGGCGTGCGGCGGTTTGTGCTGTAATATTTCATCGTGTGGAAACTTGTATTTTTCGTCCGTTATTCGGTACCGTGGATGAAGAGGTCGATGAAGGCATCGCCCCGCAGGTGGCCGTAGCGGCCCCGTCGGGCACTCTGTTCGTCGTAGGCCCCCACCATGTCGGGATGGCAGCCGCTCCGCCAGATCGTGAAGGGGACCGGCGCGGCGGTGTGGGTGCGCAGCAGGCAGGGCGTCGGGTGGTCGGGAAGGATGGCCAGCGAGACGGGACACTCCCATGCGGAGACCGCTTCGAAGATCGGCCGCACCACCCGTGCGTCGAGCGCTTCGATCGTCCGTACTTTCAGTTCGGCGTCTCCTTCGTGGCCCGCCTCGTCGCTCGCTTCGATATGCAGGAAGACGAAATCCTCGTCGCGCAGCGCCCGCAGCGCGGCCTCGGCCTTGCCTTCGTAGTTGGTGTCGTAGAGCCCCGTCGCTCCTTCGACTTCGACGGGCGTCAGTCCGGCGCAGACGCCGATTCCGCGGATCAGGTCGACGGCCGAGATGACCGAGCCGTTGCGGATCGGGGCGTAGCGCTCCTGCAAGGTCTGCATACGGGGGCGGTAGCCCGGCGACCACGGCCAGATGCTCGTGGCCGGCTGTTTTCCGGCAGCCCGGCGCGCCCGATTGACGGGATGATCCGCCAACAACTCCTGCGAACGGAAGATCAGTTCGCGGAGCTGTCGCGCCGTAGGTTCGGCGGCAGCGTCGGCGGCCGACGGCAGCACTTCGGCGAAGGGGCGGTCGGGTACGTCGTGCGGCCCGACGGTGTGGAGCCGCTTGTCGCCGCCGCGGATCGTGAGCAGGTGGCGGTACGAGACGCCCGTGTGGAACCGCACGTCGTCGCTGCCCAGCCGCCGTTGGAGGAAGTCGATCAGTTCGGCCGCTTCGGCCGTGGAGATATGGCCGGCCGAATGGTTGCGGATGCGCTCCTGCTCGACCGTAATGAGGTTGCAGCGCATGACCATTTCGCCGCGCCCGATTTCGACGCCCATGCCGGCCGCTTCGAGCGAACCGCGTCCTTCGAAGACGGAGGGAACGTCGTACCCCAGCAGCGAGAGGTGTGCGATTTCGCTGCCCGGAGCGAACCCTTCGGGCACGGTGTCGAGGATGCCCGAGGCGCCGAGCGCTGCGATGCGGTCGATCGTCGGCTTGCGGGCGGCTTGCAGCGGCGTGCGGCCGCCGAGCCGTGGAATCGGTTCGTCGGCCATTCCGTCGCCGAGGATGATGAGGTACTTCATGGTCTATCGGATATTGGCGATGCGGATGATGTCGGCGAAGACGCCTGCGGCCGTCACCTCCGCGCCGGCGCCGTACCCCTTGATCTGGATCGGGTATTTGCGGTAGCGTTCGGTGGTGATGAGGATGACGTTGTTGCTGCCCGAAAGGTGGTAGAACGGGCTTTCGTTGTCGACCTCTTCGAGCCCGACCGAGGTGCGTCCGTCCTCCATGCGGGCGATGAAACGCAGCCGTTTCCCTTCGGTTTCGAGCCGTCGCCGCCATGTTTCGAAGCGGGCGTCCGTTTCGGGCAGGCGATGCCAGAACTCGTCGATGCTCCCCTCGAAGCAGCTTTCGGGCAGGAAGGTGCGCCGCTCCACGTCGCGCTGTTCGACGGCATAGCCCGCTTCGCGCGTGAGGATCACCAGCTTGCGGATGACGTCCGTGCCGCTCAGGTCGACGCGCGGATCGGGTTCGGCATAGCCTGCCTCCTGAGCCATGCGTACGGCGCGGCTGAACGGAATTTCGGCGCTCATGCGGTCGAAGATGTAGTTGAGCGTCCCCGAAACCACCGCCTCGATGCGCAGGATGCGGTCGCCGCTGTTTATCAGGTCGGAGATCGTGTTGATGATCGGCAGACCGGCGCCGACGTTGGTCTCGAAGAGGAATTTCGCGTTGCGTTTGCGCGAGACGGTTTTGAGCTCGCGGTAGAGGGCGTAGTCGGACGACGCGGCGATCTTGTTGGAGGCCACCACCGAGACGTTGTGGTCGAGCAGCGAACGGTAGAGCGCCGCCACCTCCGCGCTGGCCGTGCAGTCGACGAAGACCGAGTTGTAGATGTTCAGGGCGAGAATCTCGTCGCGCAGGCTCTCCGGCGTCGAGGGCGTTCCCTCCTCTTCGAGCCGCCGGAGGCAGTCGTTCAGGGCGATGCCTTCGGCGTCGATGAGCCGTTTGCGGGAGTTGGCGATTCCCACGACGCGGATTTGGAGTCCGTTGTCGGCCATGAGCGTGCGCCGTTGCAGGCGGATCTGTTCCAGCAGGTCGCGCCCCACCTGTCCGACGCCGGCCACGAAGATGTTGAGTACCTGATACTCCGACAGGAAGAACGAGTCGTGGATCACGTTGATCGCCTTCGGAAGGCTTTCGAGCGTCACGACCACCGAGATGTTGGTCTCCGAGGCGCCCTGCGTGCAGGCGATGACGTTGATGCCGTTGCGTCCCAGGGTCCCGAACAGCTTGCCCGCGATGCCGGGCGTATGTTTCATGTCGTCGCCCACCACGGCGATCGTCGCCAGGTCGTGTTCGGCGGTGATGCTGCCCACCTCGCCGATCTCGATTTCGGGGGCGAACTCCCTGGTGAGCATCGCGATGGCCAGATCGGCGTCCTCGTTGCGCAGTCCGATCGACGTGGTGTTCTCCGAGGCGGCCTGCGACACGAAGAAGACGCTGATGCCGGCCCTGGCCAGTGTGCGGAAGATGCGGTGGTTGACGCCGATCACGCCTACCATGCCCAGCCCTTGAATGGTCACCAGACAGGTGTTGTTGATCGAGGAGATCCCCTTGATCGCCTTGTCGCGCCCCTGCACCCGCTCGCGGGAGATGAACGTGCCCGGCGCTTCGGGGTTGAAGGTGTTCTTGATCAGGATGGGGATGTCGCGGTGGTAGACCGGGAAGATCGTGGGCGGATAGACCACCTTCGCGCCGAAGTTGCACAGCTCCATCGCCTCTTCGAAGCTCAGCCGGTCGATGACATAGGCATCGCTGATGACGCGCGGGTCGGCCGTCATGAAACCGTCGACGTCGGTCCAGATTTCGAGCGTCTCGGCGTTCAGCGCGGCGGCGATGAGTGCGGCGGTGTAGTCCGATCCGCCGCGCCCCAGATTGGTCACGTCGCCCGTGGCGCAGTCCGAGGCGATGAAGCCCGGCACTACCGACACGCGGGGGCGGTCGGCCAGACGTTCCCTGATGAGCTTTTCGGTCAGATCCGGTTCGGCGATGTGCTTTCCGAAGTCGGTCTTCGTGCGGATGAACTCCCTCGCGTCGTAGAGCCGCGAGCCTTCGAGCACGGCGGCCACGATTCCCGACGAGAGGCGTTCGCCGTAGCTGACGATCGCGTCGCCCGTGCGGGGAGAGAGGTCGCGGATCAGGTAGACGCCGCGCAGGATATTGGCCAGTTCGTCGAGCAGTTCGTCCGTCCGCCGGCGGATCGCGCCGCGCAGCCCGGACGCCACCGTTTCGTCGATCGTCGTGCGGTGGCGGGCCATGATTTCGGCCAGCGAGTCGGTGTAGTCGGGCTTTCCGGCCGCGGCTGCGGCCGCCGTGGCCAGCAGACGGTCGGTGATGCCGCCCAGCGCCGAAACGACCACGACGATCTGGCCGTTGTTGGCGGCGACGATCCTGCGCACCTGTCGCAGACCTTGTGCAGAACCTACCGACGATCCGCCGAATTTCAATACTTTCATCTGTTTCGTTGTTTTACTGCCGGAGCAGTCGTAAATACTCGGAGTTTTCCGTCCGTCCCGTCGTCATTCGTCCCGGGCGGTGCGGTGGACACCCTGCACGGCGCGTCCCGACGGATCGTCGAGGTTGCGGAACGATTCGTCCCACGCCAGCGCCTCGGCCGTGCTGCACGCCACCGACGGCACCGACGGCACGCACTGCGCGGCCGTCTGCGAGGGGAAACACTCCTCGAAGATCGTGCGGTAGTAGTACTCCTCCTTGTTGCGTGGCGGGTTGACCGGAAAGCGGTCGGCCGCCTGCGCCATTTCGCGGTCGGAGACCGCGGCCTCCGTGAATGCTTTGAGCGAGTCGATCCAGCCGTAGCCCACGCCGTCGGAGAACTGCTCCTTCTGCCGCCAGACGATCTCCGGCGGCAGGAGGTCTTCGAACGCCTTGCGCAGAATCCACTTTTCGATGCGTCCGTTGCGGGGACGTTTGGCTTCGGGGGCGATGCGCATGGCCGTGTCCAGGAACTCCGTGTCGAGGAACGGCACGCGGCCTTCGATCCCCCACGCCGCGAGCGACTTGTTGGCGCGCAGGCAGTCGTACTGATGCAGGCGGCCGATCTTGCGCACCGTCTCTTCGTGGAAGGCGCGGGCGTCGGGGGCCTTGTGGAAATAGAGGTAGCCGCCGAAAATCTCGTCGGCACCCTCGCCCGACAGCACCATCTTGACGCCCATCGACTTGATGACACGCGCCAGCAGGTACATCGGCGTCGAGGCGCGCACGGTCGTCACGTCGTAGGTTTCGATGTGGTAGATCACGTCGCGCAGGGCGTCGAGCCCCTCCTGGACGGTGTAGTGGATTTCGTGGTGCACCGTACCGATGTGGTCGGCGACCTTGCGTGCGGCACGGAGGTCGGGAGCGCCTTTCAGGCCGACGGCGAACGAGTGGAGGCAGGGCCACCACGCACCGTCGCGTCCTTCGGTCTCGATGCGGCGGTCGGCGAAGCGTTTGGCTACGGCCGAGATGATCGACGAATCGAGTCCGCCCGACAGCAGCACGCCGTAGGGAACGTCGGACATCAACTGCCGTCGGACGGCCGCTTCGAGCGCCGAGCGCAGCGCGGCAGGGTCGGCGTCGCCCTGCTCGACGGCTTCGTAGTCGAACCAGTCGCGCGTGTACCAGCGCGTCGTCTTCCCCTCGCGGCTCCACCGGTAGTGCCCCGGCTCGAAGGGGCGGATGACGTTGCACACCCCTTCGAGCGCCTTCAACTCCGATGCGACGTAGCACCGTTCGTCGGCATCCCAGCCGATGTAGAGCGGAATGACGCCGACGGGGTCGCGGGCGATGAGGTACTCGTCGCGCTCGATGTCGTAGAGCGCGAAGGCGAAGATGCCGTTGAGCCGGTCGAGCAGCCCCGCGCCGTATTTGCGGTAGAGCGGGAGGATCACCTCGCAGTCCGAACCGGTGCGGAAGTCGTACTCGCCGGCCAGCTCGCGCCGCAGTTCGCGGTGGTTGTAGATCTCGCCGTTGACGGCCAGCACCAGCCTGCCGTCGGGGCTGTAAAGGGGTTGCCCGCCCGACTGCGGGTCGACGATCGAGAGGCGTTCGTGAGAGAGCACGGCGCGCGGGCCGCAGTAGATGCCCGACCAATCGGGCCCCCGATGCCGGATTTTTCCCGACATCCGCAGCACCTGCGCACGCAGGTTCTCACCGTTTCGTCCGATTTCGAACACTCCGACAAAGCCGCACATAACAGTAGGTTTTAGTTGTTTTCGGGGCGCAGCTTGCGCACGACGGCGCCGGCCTGCCACATTTCGCTTTCACGCAGTTCGCGCAACTCCTCTTCGAGCTTCTGGCGGTAGTCGGGCTTGCTGTTCAGGTCGATCGACCGCTGTGCCTCGCGACCGGTGGCCACCTCTTCGTAGAGCTGTTCGAAGACGGGTTTCGCAGCGTCTCGGAAGCGTTTCCACCAGTCGAGCGCGCCGCGCTGCGCCGTGGTCGAGCAGTTGGCGTACATCCAGTCCATGCCGTTTTCGGCCACGAGCGGCATGAGCGACTGCGTGAGCTCCTCGACCGTCTCGTTGAAGGCCTCCGAGGGGGTGTGGCCGTGTGCGCGCAGCGTCTCGTACTGGGCGGCGAAGATGCCCTGGATGGCGCCCATGAGCGTGCCGCGTTCGCCCGTCAGGTCGGAGTAGACCTCGCGTTTGAAGTCGGTCTCGAAGAGATAACCCGAACCGACGCCGATGCCGAGGGCCACCACGCGCTCGAAGGCGCGTCCCGTCGCATCCTGGAAGACGGCGAAACTCGAATTGAGACCGCGTCCTTCGAGGAACATCCGCCGCAGCGAGGTGCCCGATCCCTTGGGGGCGATCAGGATCACGTCCACGTCGGCCGGCGGGACGATGCCCGTGCGCTCCTTGTAGGTGATGCCGAACCCGTGCGAGAAGTAGAGTGCCTTGCCGGCCGTGAGGTGTTTGCGGAGCGCGGGCCACACGGCGATCTGGCCTGCATCGGAGAGCAGGTACTGGATGATCGTGCCGCGCTCGGCCGCCTCCTCGATGCCGAAGAGCGTCTGCCCCGGTACCCAGCCGTCGGCGACGGCCCGTTCCCAGCTGCGGGTGCCCTCGCGCTGGCCTACGATGACGTTGAAGCCGTTGTCGCGCAGGTTGAGCGACTGTCCGGGGCCCTGTACGCCGTAGCCGATGACGGCGATCGTCTCGTTTTCGAGGACTTTGCGTGCCTTCTCCAATGGAAACTCTTCGCGGGTGACGACGGTTTCGTTTACACCGCCGAAATTGATCTGTGCCATAGTCGTAACTGTTTTTTATGAAAGTTTTCTGTCGTTTCGTGCGAGTTCTTCGAGATATTCGTTGAGCAGTTCGCGCCGCGATTTGACGATCGCCACCGTGCCGCTGCGCACGAACTGCTGTACGCCGTAGGGTTGCAGCAGTTCGAACAGTTCGCGCGTTTCGCTCTTGTAGCCGGTCTTTTCGACGACGATGTAGTCGTCGTCGATTTCGAGGATGCGCACGTTGTGCCGGCGGACGAGCTGTTCGACGTTGCGGCTGCGCGTGACCTTGTAGAGGGCGATCTCCTGCTGCACCACCTCGTCGGAGGTGAAGACGAAGACTTTGAGCACGTCGATGCGCTTTTCGACCTGTCGCGCGAGCTTTTCGATCTTTTCGGGATCGGTGCGCACGACGATCGTGAATTTGTGGATGCCCGCGAGCGCCGATTCGGAGGTGGTCAGACTCTCGATATTGACGTTGCGGCAGGTGAAGACCGTGGTGATCTGGCTCAACAGACCCACCTTGTTCTCCGAAAAGACGGTGATGATGTATTCCTGTTCCATACTGTCGTTGTTATTCGAGCCGGATGTCCGAGACCGGAGCGCCGGCCGGAACCATCGGGAAGACGTTTTCCTCGTTTTCGACCCGCACTTCGAGCAGATAGGCGCCCGCATGGGCCTTCATGGCGGCGACGGCCTGCGGCAGCTCCCCGCGCCGCTCGACGCAGCGGTATTCGATTCCGTTGGCGCGGGCGATCAACCCGAAATCGGGGTTGACCATCTCGGTCGACGAGTAGCGGCGGTCGTAGAAAAGTTCCTGCCACTGGCGCACCATGCCCAGGAAGGAGTTGTTGAGCAGGACGATCTTCACGCAGACGTGCGACTGGAAAATCGTCGCCAGCTCCTGAATGGTCATTTGCAGCCCGCCGTCGCCCGCGAAGAGGACGACCTCGCGGTCGGGAGCGCCCAGCTTGGCGCCGATGGCGGCCGGGAGGCCGAACCCCATGGTTCCCAGACCGCCCGACGTGACGACGCTGCGGCTGCGGCGGAACCCGAAGTAGCGGGCGGCGAACATCTGCTGCTGCCCCACATCGGTGACCATCACCGCGTCGCGGTCGTAGGCGCGTGCCACGGCGTCGACCGCCTCGCCCATGCGGATGCGCCCTCCGTCGGGACGGATCGCCCGCCGCACCACACGCTCGTACTCGATGCGGTCGCAGGCGCGGAACTCCTCGATCCATGCGCTGTGGTCGCGCGGGCGGATGCGTTCGGTCAGCAGCGGGAGCGTGCGCTTGACGTCGCCCACGAGGGGCACGTCGGCATGGACGATCTTGTCGATTTCGGAGGGGTCGATCTCCAAATGGATGATCCGGGCGTTGGGGCCGAAGGCGGCGGGGTCGCCCGTTACGCGGTCGTCGAAACGCATTCCGACGGCGACGAGCAGGTCGCACTCCTTGTTTTTGATGTTGGGGCCGTAGTTGCCGTGCATCCCCAGCATTCCCACGTTGCGGGGGTCGTCGCTCGGCAGCGCCGAGAGGCCCAGCAGCGTCGAGGCGGCCGGCATGCCGCTGCGATCGAGAAAGGCACGCAGTTCGGCTTCGGCGTTGCCCAGGATCGCTCCCTGGCCGATCATCGCCAGCGGCCGCCGGGCTTCGTCGATGAGCCGCGCCGCTTCCTCGATGCGTCTTGCGTCGGGCGTAAGGGCGGGTGCGTAGCTGCGGATCGAGGTGATCCGTTCGTAGCGGAAGGGCGCCGTCGCGCATTGGGCGTCCTTGGTGATGTCGACCACGACGGGGCCCGGGCGCCCCGAACGGGCGATGTAGAAGGCTTTGGCGATAGCCGCCGGAATCTCTTCGGGGTATTTGACCTGGCAGTTCCATTTCGTGACGGCCTGCGTGATCCCGACGAAGTTGGTCTCCTGAAAGGCGTCGGTTCCCAGCAGTGTCGAACCTACCTGTCCGGTGACGAGCACCAGCGGCGTGGAGTCCATCAGCGCGTCGGCCAGTCCGGTCACGGTGTTCGTCGCACCCGGGCCGGAGGTGACCAGGCAGACGCCCACGCGGCCGCTTACGCGGGCATAGCCCTGCGCGGCGTGGACGGCGCCCTGCTCGTGGCGCACGAGGATGTGGCGCAGCCGGTCGCGATAGTCGTAGAGCGCGTCGTAGACGGGGATGATCGCGCCGCCGGGATAGCCGAAGAGGGTTTCGACGCCTTCGCGCAGAAACGATTCGATCAGGGCTTGCGATCCGGTGAGCAGCGGCGCTTCGGCCGTTTGCCGTTCTTCGGGTCGGAAGGGTTCGGTCGTATTCATATCCAATCGGTTTTATGCGTTGTCGGGTGTATCGATCAGGCGCACGGCGCCCTTGTCTGCCGAGCTGACCAGCAGGGCGTAGGCGCGCAGCGAGGTCGGGACGCGGCGTTCGCGTGCGGCCGGCGCATACCGTTTCACGGCGGCCTTGCGCGCGGCGATCTCCCGTTCGTCGACCAGCAGCCGGATCGAACGGTTGGGAATGTCGATCTCGATCGGATCGCCCGTGCGCACGATAGCGATCTCGCCGCCTGCGGCGGCTTCGGGCGATACGTGCCCGATCGAAAGCCCCGACGTGCCGCCCGAGAAACGTCCGTCGGTCACGAGCGCGCATACCTTGTCGAGCCGTTTCGATTTGAGGTAGGAGGTGGGGTAGAGCATCTCCTGCATTCCGGGGCCGCCTTTGGGCCCTTCGTAGCGGATGACGACTACCTCGCCCGGCCGTACCTCGTCGCCGAGAATCCCCTCCATGGCCTGCTCCTGCGATTCGTAGACGCGGGCCGGCCCGCGGAAGAGCAGCAGTTTTTCGTCGACGCCGGCGGTCTTGACGACGCAGCCGCAGCGGGCGATGTTGCCCGTCAGCACGGCCAGCCCTCCGTCGCGGAAATAGGCGTGCTCCGTGTCGCGGATGCAGCCCGCCGCGCGGTCGGTGTCGAGCGTTTCGTAGCGGGTGTCCTGTACGCCCAGCTGCCGGTCGCCCTTGCCGGCGGGGGCGCTTCGCCAGCGGCCGAGGGCGTCGTCGCCCACCGTCGCGCTGCGCAGGTCGCAGGCGGCGATCGCCTCGCCCAGCGTGCGGCCGTCGATCCGCCGCACGGAGGTGTCGACGAGTTTCGCGCGGTCGAGTTCTCCCAGGATCGAGAGGATGCCTCCGGCGCGGTTGACATCCTGGATATGGTAGTGCGAGTTGGGTGCGACCTTGCACAGCACGGGTACCTTGCGCGAGAGGCGGTCGATGTCGTGCATCGTGAAGTCCACGCCCGCCTCGTGGGCCACGGCCAGCAGGTGCAGCACGGTGTTGGTCGAGCCGCCCATGGCGATATCGAGCGACATGGCGTTCTCGAAGGCCGCCTTCGTGGCGATCGAGCGCGGCAGCAGCGAGTCGTCGCCTTCGAAGTAGTAGCGTTCGGCGTTGCGGACGATGAGCGCGGCGGCCTCTTCGAACAGCCGGCGGCGCGCGACGTGCGTGGCGACGATCGTGCCGTTGCCCGGCAGCGAGAGTCCCAGCGCTTCGGTGAGGCAGTTCATCGAGTTGGCGGTGAACATCCCCGAACACGACCCGCAGCCCGGGCAGGCGCAGCGTTCGATGCGTGCCGCCTCCTCGTCGCTGCAACGGTCGTCGGCGCCCATCACCATCGCGTCGATCAGGTCGACGTCGCGGTCGCCGAAACGGCCCGCTTCCATCGGCCCGCCCGAAACGAAGACCGTCGGGATGTTGAGCCGCATGGCGGCCATCAGCATCCCGGGCGTGATCTTGTCGCAATTGCTGATGCACACCAGTGCGTCGATGCAATGGGCGTTGGCCATGTATTCGACGCTGTCGGCGATGATTTCGCGCGAGGGGAGCGAGTAGAGCATCCCGTCGTGTCCCATGGCGATTCCGTCGTCGACGGCGATGGTGTCGAACTCGGCAGCGAAACAGCCGCACGCTTCGATGCGCTGTTTGACCTGCTGGCCGATCTCGTGCAGGTGCACGTGGCCCGGGACCAATTGCGTGAACGAATTGGCGATGCCGATGATCGGCCGGCCGAACTGTTCCTCGCGCATGCCGTTGGCGCGCCAGAGGCTTCGGGCTCCGGCCATCCGACGACCGGTCGTCGTCACGGCGCTTCTGAGTGGATGTTTCATGGTTGTCCGTTCGTTTTCAACAGTCGTTTTCCCGCCGCGGCGCGGTTTCCGCAAGTGCGGCTCCGCTCATTCGGCTTGACGAAAACGGCTCCTTTTTTTCGTGTTTCCCTTTTAAACGGCGAAGCCCTTCTCTCGGGGGAGAAAGGCTTCGTCTATTCATATACATATAAACCACCCTTCTCCCGTCATGATTCCGTGACGACGAGCAGCAAATTAATGACGTGGATATATGTATGGTTCAACGTGTGCATGTACCGTATCCGGTTGCTGGTTACGAAGCAAAAGTAGGAATATAAAATTACATTACCAAGCTAATTCGTAAAAAAATATAATAACATAACAATCAATCGGAAAGTTTTCGACGGAGGTTTTTATTTTATTCCGATTCCGCGCGTTTGGTTACAATCCGTAACCGGCGTACAGAACCGGCTAAACCCTTTTTCGGCCGATCGTGCCGCACGGGAACTCCGTCGGTTCCGATTCGGGGATTACGATCCGTCGTCCGGTCGCTGCCGGAAGGGCGCTCATATCTGCGCGGCGATGAAATCCCCGACTGCCGACGTGCGGTAGCTGCGCTGGCCCGGGGCGGTGAGGTCCTCGGTGACGACACCCGCGGCGAGGGTGCGGTCGATCGCCTTGCGCACGGCCCTGCCTTCGGCTCCGAGGCCCAGGTGTTCCAGCAGCAGGGCGGCCGAGAGGACGGCGGCCATCGGGTTGGCGATGTCCTTGCCCGCCGCCTGCGGATACGATCCGTGGACGGGTTCGAACAGAGCGCACTTCGCGCCGATGCTCGCCGACGAGAGCATTCCCAGCGAACCGCTGATGACGCTGGCTTCGTCGGTCAGGATGTCGCCGAACATGTTCTCGGTCACGATCACGTCGAAATCGGTCGGCCGGCGGATGATCTGCATCGCGGCGTTGTCTACGAACATGAAATCGACCGTCACGTCGGGATATTCGCAGGCGGTGCGCTGGGCCGTTTCGCGCCACATGCGCGACGTCTCCAACACGTTGGCCTTGTCGACTACCGTGAGGTGCCGCCGCCGTGTCCCGGCCAGCCGGAAGGCGACGCGAAGCACCTGTTCGATCTCGTCGATCGTGTAGGTGCAGGTGTCGTAGGCGCGCGTGTCGTGCCGGTCGCGTCCCTGCCGTCCGAAATAGATGCCGCTCGTCAGCTCGCGCACGCAGATGAAATCCGTGCCGCGCACCACGTCGGCTTTGAGCGGCGAACGGTCGACCAACGGTTCGTAGACCGTCACCGGACGCAGGTTGGCGAAGAGCCCCAGGGCCTTGCGCATACGCAGCAACCCCTGTTCGGGACGAACCTTCGCTTTGGGGTTGTTGTCGTATTTGGGATCTCCGATGGCGCCGAACAGCACGGCGTCGGCCTCGCGGCAGATGCAGTGGGTCGTGTCGGGGTAGGGATTGCCGGTGGCGTCGATCGCCGCGGCGCCTACCAGCGCCTCGGTGTAGCGGATGCGGTGGCCGAATTTCGCCGCCGTGCGGTCGAGTACTTTCGTGGCTTCGGCGATGATCTCCGGGCCGATGCCGTCGCCGGGCAAAAGAGCGATGTTGATATCCATAGTCGTTGCAGGTTGTTTGGTCTCGTGAGGATGTTATCGTCGGGAGGCTTCGAACGCCTCGATCCGGTCGGCGATGCTCAGCAGGTAGTCCACGTCGTCGTAGCCGTTGAGCAGGCATTTCTTTTTATAGGCGTCGATCTCGAACCGCTCGCTGCGGCCGTCGGAGAGGGCGGTCAGCGTCTGCGCTTCCAGATCGACCGTGAAGCGGGATGCCGGATCGCGGCGCAGGTCGTCGAAGATCGCGGCGAGAAAGTCGTCGCTCACGCGCAGCGGCAGCAGGCCGTTGTTGAGGGCGTTGTTGCGGAAGATGTCGGCGAAGAAACTCGACACCACCA